>Ga0116226_10006491_pt1 | contig 10504 bp, 8 predicted proteins | sample S1TSphfallax_FD_89692 | JGI IMG/M metagenome (GOLD analysis project Ga0116226, IMG submission 89692) | Host-associated microbial communities from peat moss isolated from Minnesota, USA - S1T2_Fa - Sphagnum fallax MG | ecosystem: Host-associated > Plants > Peat moss > Unclassified | place: USA...
GTTATGGTCCATGGGTTCAATGGATAACAATCTTCCTTCCTTTGAACAAGTATTGGGTTCGAACCTTGTTATTTGATAACCGGACTTTCATTGATGATGAAAACTAGCTTACTTGAAAGTAATTAGTTTTTTATTTTGAGCAATTTGAAAATGAAGGCAAGTATCACAACATTAAATTTTTTTTTCCAAGAAGTGAGCCAATCCATAAAATCTAGTCTAAGAATTGGAATTGGTTTCTGAAAAGAAAAAAAAAACGCCCAACACTAAACATTACCCCCTTGTACTTTTGATTCCATCTTCGAAGTCATTATTTAATCATTCCTTGGTCCTTTCAATTGCTCTTACAAACTCTTCATACTCTAGTACCTATTGTTCTACAAGAACATATTTTTTCCAAACCTTGGTATTGACTTTTCAACTATAATGTCCTTTACATCACCTATTTTGCCTCTACAATATTGTCACATGTTGTTGCATCTCCAACATATATGTGAGTTCTATGTGTTCCTATTTTTGTGATGATTGATGGGCTTGCATCTATTCACCAATACTTGTTTCCTCCTTTTCAAGACTTGCATACTAATATTCCAAGACTCGAAACAAGTGGTACATAATTGAAACTAGGACATGTTATTTCATAAAACTACAATTTGTGCTTGTACATGTCCTCATTTGCACATTAGGTTTTCATTGACTTACTAATGTCTTCCTACAACATGTATTACACCATCTCCCACAACTTTGTTAAGTTTTCTTCCTTGAGCTTTATTAAAAGCATGTTGCTTGAATATGTGAAACTCATAATCCATTTTGATACATGTCATCATATTCCCTTAATCTATGGTATAAAAATATGGTTTCATATTCCTCATCATTTCCAACATTATCTACAACTAACATTATCATTCTTCAAAATATGTACATGTATGAATTTTTTTGCTTCCAATCAATCCTTCTTCAATTGAATATCATTTCATTATTGAACAAATAGGTCCAATTTCTATTTCAATTGTTTAATTTACTTTTGTTGACTTAATGAGTATTCCTCCATGTTCTCACAGTCTCACCAATCTTGTAAAATAAATAGCTCCTTCATTTTTTTCATAAAAACCATTTGGTAATGCATAAGGGTTTTGCAAGATCCTTCTAAGAACTAGGGAAATTATGCGTCTAGGTTAATTATCAAACCAAAAAATATATATTTTTAGGAGAATTTTTTTCTAGTCTCATTAAACAACCTTTTATTGTGATTAAATAGAACAATATTTCATGGAAGCACAATCCTTGTAGTCATTCACACATTGACAATTACATACATTGTTTATCAATTAAGAAAAATAGAAATACAATGTGATTGTTTATTTCTCAAGTGAATGGGTTGGATGTTGGATTAGACATCAAAATTTTCACAATCTTATTTTATTACTACAATGATATGCCACTTTTATTGGAACTCTAAATTGAAAATTGAAAGAGGACATTGTCCCATGCATCACTAGAAATAAATAGTTGAACTAACCAATACATCTAGCCACTAAAGCTAACACAAGTAAAATCTTAATCAAATGAAACAAAAAATTTAAAATTTTGAACATAATGTTCATCAACTTTTATATCCATCAAGCTAGCTCATGATCAACATTAAAATAACCAACTACATCCCACATTGTGTCATTCTCCTCAATGATATTCACCTCTTTCACCAAGAATTCAATAGTGAACTCCCTTTCTTGTGGGAAATATGTTTGTGCATTAGCTGACCAATAATTCATCATTATTACAAGCTTATTCAAGTTATCAACTCCTAGCTACAACATCATAGGCTTGTCAACACTCCAACAACATTAAAGTTTATCCCAATTTTGATTTGGGACCCAAGACTTCCAAGAACAAGTCAAGCTTCAAAAGAAATCTTGGGAAATTGGGCTTATGGGTCTTCCACCAACTAAAAACAATACAATGTCTTTTAGTTTCACTAATAAATGGCATACTAAAAAAAATTCATTCTTCACCAATCTTTGCAAAATAACTTCATTTGATGTCATTGCCCCAAAAATGGAATTGTCTCCATTATAAATTATTGTTGGTTCAATACCACCATTAATGTCAAGATTAAAAAATGGAAAAGCAGCCATTAGCAACATCACAAACTTAGCATCTCACGATTTAGAAATGGAAATCATGTAACATTAGTTTATTCATAATTTGTATGTTTATTGAATTAATATTGTGCATTGAAAACACATTTGACATATGGATTTATTGGAAGATGTGAAATTTGTGTAACATTCATTCATTTATAGGCTCATACTTCATCCATCAACACATTTATTCGTGTGTCAAACATGTTTTCAATGCATGATATTCGTGTGTCAAATGTACAAACCTATGAATGTATAAACTTCACACAATTTTCATTATTAATTCATCACATGTTAAATTTGTGACGATGGCATTAAACTCTTGTTGTCATATTTTACCACCATTTGTATAACTTTAGCCCTTCCAACAAATGTTTTTAGAACATCAAGGGATTTGAACCATGGGTCCAACATCAACACAAAGCATGTTGTGAACCTTGACAACATTATATGTAGTCTCAAGATCCCCCCTCACAAAATTGAAAGAGGTAATATCAAATTTATATTTCATTCTATAGAAACACATTTATTGAAAGTGTAGCATAAATCAAAGCATCAAAGAAATCTAGTATCGTCAAGTCTGATTGATGATGCATTGCTCCATAACATGAAGGATGGTTTCAACAACCATTTCATAAATTGCCTAGGTGTACATTTGGCACATGAACTTGTAATTTTTGAATTTCCTACCTCCCATGAGACAAATTTATGGCATCTTGATATTCCATGGTTTTTTGGAATATAATCACCTTACTAGCAAACTTGGTCTTCATGGGTGTTTTTGACTTCTAATGGGAAATCCTAGCATTAACACATGCCTTTTGCCATTCATTGTGTCCTTTGCCAAACTTAAATAAATCCATGTGATTTTTTTAAAAAATGTAAATTGTGTTGCCTTCAAATTGACCTCACAAAAACCAACAAAATACATTAGTCATTGCAAAAAAATTGGAATGCTTTGCTAAAAGCATGGCTAAAACATAAACCTTACCAAAGAATTGAAAATGCACGAAAAGTACAATTGATAATAGAAATAAAGGGTAGACAAATTGCCACCTTCATCTTTCATGTGGGCAATTATTAGTTTCTCTAACAAATTGTAAAAAGATAGGAGATCTTTGACTTACGTTACCATTGCAACTCTAATTATATGAATGACTTCAAAAAGTTTTACTATCACATGGTGAGGCACCCATTATGAGTTTATAAAGTTAATCACAAAGGCAAATGTATCATTTCCAGATCTAAACATCCACAAGTCAAAAGATGTTACATTTTTAAAAAAACATATAAAGCTAGAATCACATATTGTTCCATGGTTTTGGAAACCAATGAAGGGATGGTAGATTAAACCATCTACTTTTAATTTGGAAAGACAATTCAAGGATTTTGATGCATGACCAAACACTTTAGCCACTAACCTTCCAAATGGGCATGTAGGCTTTGGCAACAAATAACAAATCCTTTCAATTGTTGTGCATCATCTTTCTTGTAAAGGATTTGTTGACCCAAAATGATCTATAATAGGCCCATAACCAACAATAATTTTTTTTGGGATTTTTCCCATTATTGCCTCTTTGCAACAAGAGTTAAATTGTGAGTCTTCCACCTATGCCAAGCAATTAGATGTTTGATCAAAATATGTTTATTCATAAAAATAATCCCATGTTAGTTGTGTGAAATCGTACCTTTCTATTTCTTGGTGGTATTGCTAAAACTGCAAATATGAAAAAGAAAATGGCAAACAACACAACACATGGTTTGAGGCATAACATGATCATGTTTATTACCATCATTCACCACAAAAAAATGCCATGAAAGAAACATGTGGTGATGTACCCATGCCTATTAACTCAAGGTCATTTGAGCTTTTAATCCTCCCATGCAATTTATACTTTCGCATCCAAGTTGATTAGGGTTTCAACACTTTTAGAAGCATATGGTGCTAGTCCACTTGGTGTTGAAATTGAACCAAACACTAACCCTAAACCTCAATTTTCCTAAGTCGACAACATCATCATAATATTGCTACTTCTTGTTCAAGTTGAACGTTTCCATCTTTGCCATTTGCTTCTAACTTTTTGGGAAAGAAATAGTGAACTCCAAAACTAATTAATAATTTGTTATTGATTACAAAAAAAATTACAAATAGAACATGTTCATGTTGTCATAGGTGTAATAGGATCTAGTAAGGATTCTACAACAATTTGGTTATGAAAACTTTCACTTAAAAAATCCATATTCAAGACCCTAATGCAAAATAGGGTTTTGGAACCTCGAAGCACAAATAATAAATGTTAGAACAAAAATAAGGTTTTGATTATTAACCTTTCAACTCCAAGCATGTAAAGAAAATAAATGGTGGAAGTTCATAAGAGATAAACAAACTTTAACCTTCAAACAAATTATGAACTATGAAAGCTTATGGGACAATGAACTTCATAAGGCATTTTGCAATAGTGGAAAGGATATAGTTTTGAAACAAAACTTAGAATTGAAAAATAGAGCTCTAAAAAAAATGCTTAAAATTAAAAGGCTAGTGGGAATTTTTTGATGGGGAGGTGAATCAAATTACCAGTCAATTAAGGCTTTAAGATTCTATGCAAGAATTTGATTTCAAAACTTGTCACAATAAAAATCAAAACCCTCAAATGGAAACCCTAATGCAATCATTAATGTTGTTAGAAAAAGGTTTAGTGTTCAATGGAGTTTCACAGCATACAAATAAACCCTAACTATTAGCGACACTATGAACTATGAACTTATAAAAGGCTCCTTGAGATTTAAAGTAAATGGTGTAGGATCAAAAATTGGAAAAGAAACACAAAGGTTAAACAAAAATTTCAAAGAAAAGTTTGAACATTCTTGCAATCAAACAACTTCATGAAAATTATCACCTTAGAAAAGGTGATTCAAAACTCATAATACACACAAACATTGGCGATGAAGGAGAAACTTTACTTGAGTTGTGCAAAAATCAATTCAATGTTTCAAAGATGTTGAAAGAAGAATGTATTGAAGCCAATTCATGCACTCTTGGTAGCTTTTCAATTCCAGTTTTGATCATTTCATTGCGAAAATCAATTAACATTGCAATATTATTGAAAGGAAAACACAAAATCACAACTAACAATTACAAGTGGCTACTGAACGTAGGTAAAACTTAAAGGAATCTATCTTAAGTTTTGAAAATTCTAACAAAAAGCAAAAAGGGTTGTGTTGCTAAAAGCCAAAACAAAAAACAACTAAGGTGAAAAAAACCTTAGACCTTATAGAGTTTAATATCATTTAGGTGAAATAACATTCTGCTTATCATTACAATTGACAATAGACAAATTTGATCACCATCCTATCCTAATCAACATCAACAAATTTTGTTAAAGCGAAATTTACTATTACCCTAAACAAAGTTACCATTTTCCAAGATTGATATTTAAGCAAACACATTAAAAAAATGATTGGGTGCTAAAAATTTTACCATCGAACATTGGTTCCAAGGAAAATAATTTGGTATCTAAAAAGTATCATGTTTTGATGGGGAACAAGTATTATCACATTCTTACCTAGACAACTTCTTTGTTGAAACCTTATAAATTAGGAAGAAATTTTCTTTCTCCCACATTCTATTGAAGATTTTTCTTGTGCTCTTCCACATTTAACATTTACAAAAACACATAACACAATTGAAACTTTTTTTTGTAAGGGAATCACTTTTGTGAAAACAAACAAACAAATAGGGAAAGTGTTGCAAGCAACTTAAATAAGACTTACATGTATTTGGAAAATGATGCATTGTTAGAAGAAGTGAATAAGATAGCTTCAACATCAAAAGAAAAGATGAATGATCTCTAAAATTAGTAGCACTTTTGTTATTGAATGAAATGGACAAAGTTTGGCAATGTGTTTTCACTCTCCACCAAGGGCATTTAGTGGTTCAAGAAGTTGGAATTCATAATTTGAGGGAGTATACAAGGGAAATTTTTGACCATATAATGTTTATGATTTGATCAACAATGTAATCATTATCATTCTCAAACACATGCAAATTACAAAGTATAAGCAAGCCCATTAAAAGATCACCACGATCATCACCAAAAACATGATTGCAAGAACCTTGTAACTACCACATATCAAAATCAAGAAATGTGTGCATGTTGAAAACTTGAAAACAATGGATTGCAAAATGTGGTGAAGAAACATACAATGAAAAAGGGGGCTTTGGTGTGAAAGCACTTTCAAAAAAGATTTATTGAAAATCATGGTGTTAATGTAAGTTTTTTTATTCAAGCATAAAACAACTTATTATCTCAAGAAGCTTTATAGTGTGGTACACATTTACCAAACAAAGTGAGGGTTTTTTTGTTTAATTGGGCTATTATTGTTCTATAAAATATCATAGAATCTTTGAAGAAGATTTAAACATTACTTTCACTTGAATAAGGAATTTGGTTTTATGCACATGGCGGAGATTTTTTTATGACATTGATTTCCAATGGAATATCATGTGTTAAATCCACTTGAACTGAATGAGAGTGCTAAAGATATAACTAAAAGTGAGGAACATCGTGTACACTTTCAGCATGGGAAAAAAACATTTAGGATTAGGATTTTGAAGATTTTGTAACTCCTAAAAGCAAAGTTGAACACCTCATGCTCACATTAAGTGATGAGCAAAACAATGAGGAATCATCAATTAAAGGCTTAAATTTTTAAAAATTTAATAACCTTATGTAGGAAGAAAAAGTGAAAAAGGTGTGAGTATTTAAATAGTAAAATTACATAACCAAGATCACAACTTTCCAAAGACCTCACCCAAAAACATTCAGTTTAGAATGCAAGAAATCATAGATTCAGAATCCAAGTATGACATTTCAAGGAATTATTCAATTCATGTATTTTTCTAACATCAAAACCAATTTTCCTAATTTTGAAATAAATTTTAACCCTTTAATTGTTTTACATCGTGTAAAACTACTAATACAATGATGATTGGAAACATAATTTATAATTGATGATGTATTAAAACTAGTAAGAGTTTTACCAAAATGATCTTTTGTACATTTTTTTTGTTGTTGGATGCATTTTTTTAATCTTTCATTTTTAAATAATTGGTCATGTTTAAATTTTTAAAAATTTTCACTTTTATAGAACTAATCAAATACAAAGGTAAATGGTAGTTTTCTAGGCTACTTTTTTGAGAAAAACTTGGTAGGGTATATGATGTAATCCTTGGACAAATAACTTGACATGGTTATAGTATGTTGGTTATTAAAACATCTTTAATCAATTATTTATAATTTATAATACAAACTAAAAAGCTTCTTTGCAAGGAATTTTTTTCCGTTACAAAGTATTTGCCTTTTTACAATCAACTATATTTGAATTTCAACATGCTCATTTAAATTAGGTTTTTAAAACTCATTGAATGAAAATAATTAACACAAAATTTATGTAATTTATTATTGTTATTTTAAAATAATGCTCAAAATAATAATAATACTATATTTACCAACCTACATACAACCCTTAATAATTAATGCAATATATATTTGCTCGATTACCTTCATTAATTATGTACCCTAAGGCCTAGGCTAATTAGGCAAATTAAGCCACCAATGTAATGGCCTAGATTGCAAGTGTGAGGATTCAAACTCCTCACCTTCACATTAAGTTAATTCAATAACCATTACACCACCACCTTCATAAGGATAATTCATTTGTAAACATACTAGTTTGAACCTTGTGCCTAATGCACATGTGTGTGTGTATTTGACGGTACATATTACAAAATTACAACTACAAACTACATTTCCAAAACCTCTCTATATACCACATTTTGCTAAGCTTCTGGTTGCTACCGACGGGCTGCCAAAGCTACCAAAGCACTACCATGTTGCGCAATGAGTGCATGCATACGTTCTTGTATGTCTTTGGGCATTGTGTGGATAATATATGTTGGGTTTGTTGCTGATATTGATATCAAAATCTTGGGGGTGGCCCCCCCCGGGGCTGGGCATGCCTCTCCTAGATAACGACACATGCACAGAGGGGGGAGAGGGGGTTATCTATTTCTGTTAGGGTTTTCTTCCTTATATGATGCCATCCATGGATGGATGATGGGACGAACGATGGATGGATGAATGGGTCACGTGATGAAAAAGTTCACGAAAAATGATCACGACGTCTTTTACTATATGTAATTATAATGAACATAGGTAGATAAGCAAGGTAGTTTAGCCTAGATGGGCACCAACCTATAATACCTTACACCTATTTTTTTGACCTATGGTACCTATATTAACCTAGGCAACTACCTAGGTTAGGCCAATATAACTAATACTTATACATGTTATGTTATGCGTAAACAATAAATACATATATTAAATACATTATCATATAACTAGTTTACATACATTTCTTTAAGTATACATTAGATATAATAACATAAACCACCTATGCTACTTAGATTAAATTACTTATGGGATTTTATAATGTTATTTTTAAATTATTATTAAAGTATAATTAAATAATAATAATAAATCAATTACTTACCTTCAACCTATATATCCTACCTATCTTACTTGACATGCTAATTATTCTATCCTACCGTACTTAACCTATAATCTATCGATTTTAAGTATAATTAATTCCCATAATAATAATAAATTAATTACTTACTTAACTACTTCACTACCTACCTTATCTTCCTACTTAGGCCCACAACATACAAATATTTATGTAATATTTCTTTGCAAATTTTATGATTACGTGTCTTCTATGACTAGATGTTTCATTTTATTACATTCACGTGTGCCTTGTTTTACTAAAAGGTGTTCATTTTTTGTTATAGTTGATTAAATGTCACATCAAACAATAGTCAAAAATATCATTTTAATCAATTGAACCAATCAAAAGAAACATGTCATTTTAACAACTAAAGGCCTCTAGTCAAATTGAATAAATTCTTAATCAAAACAAATAGGGTAGTCAAGATGGACATCTTGAAAAATAATGATTTATTAGAATACACAACAAGGTGAAAAAAGAGAAAAACAATAAGGCAAAGAAGGCTAGCCTCATTGATACAATGATAAGGCATGAAACTAGCCAGGTTTGAAATTGGTAATAGCACAAATAAGGTGCCAATAACAAATGAAGAAGAAAAAGACTTACATTTATTACATAGAACACCTTGAAATTAGTGATAGGAAAAAAGAAAAAACACAAGATGCAAGACACATAAGTGTTAACACAACTTTGCTCACTAAAAAGTCTCACCTTTGTCAAGGTTGAATTCTTATGCACTTGTCATATTTAAGTAAAGGAATATTTAAGGGAATTGATGGCATAGATAATCCTCCATGACAATGTTTTGAAATTGCATTCATGAAGAAATTCAAGAAAGCAAACGTGATGATGTGCTTATCACTTGCACTAGTTTTGTTTTCTCCATAGTGATCAAATTTGAAAAACTTGAAAAGAGCCTAAACCTTTTCCAAAATCTTAATGAACTAGGTTGTAATCAAAGAATTTTGGTTGTTTATGGATGTTGAGTGGAGGCTTGAAGTCAAGTATGACAAAACCTCATTTCTTTGAGTTGGATTAAGAGGTGGGTATAATGACTATGGGACTTGCTAGGGTGGAGTTAGGGATAATTTTCTTGGGGTGGTCACTTCCATTTTATTTCAAATGATCTGCAAAACAATATATAGTACAAATTTATATTGAAAAATTGAAAAAATTATAATTTCTTCAAATGTAAATAGGGCGCCTGTTACTCATTATGAAAAAAATAAAAATAAATAATTAAAACAATTTATTACTCAAAACATACCAAAAAAAACCTTTTTATTACAGGTATTTGGTACAATCACATGGAGTTCACTTATAGTTTTGCACAAGGATGTATGTTCATGATACAACATTTAAAAATTATTTTAGAGGTAAAATTTTAATTTTTTTAGAAAAAAAATAAACCTTTAAAAAACCTAGATACAAATAAACAAGGCATTTATAATTATGGTGAAAGATTTTTTGTCATTTACAAATCAGTGTAAGTATGACCATTTTTATAAATAAACAAGAGTATGTATTAACATCCATATTGTTTATAATTAGGCAACAAAAGAATAGCTTTTGAAATCAAGGGGTACTTTGAAATCACAAAGATTGACCCCTCCTAACGTAGAATATAATAAAGTGACCATCTGATGATAAAATTTTCAAAATTTGGCCCTTGCAAGTTATATGCATATGTAACCAGTTGAAGATTAAGAATATTTTGGTCCAAATACAAAAAAATTGCTCAACATTGGTGTGGTCATTAAGGACTTGGTTTATTTTTGTGCAACACAAGGGTTCAA
>Ga0116226_10006492_pt1 | contig 10503 bp, 7 predicted proteins | sample S1TSphfallax_FD_89692 | JGI IMG/M metagenome (GOLD analysis project Ga0116226, IMG submission 89692) | Host-associated microbial communities from peat moss isolated from Minnesota, USA - S1T2_Fa - Sphagnum fallax MG | ecosystem: Host-associated > Plants > Peat moss > Unclassified | place: USA...
CAAGGAAGACGTTCTTTTTTCAAAAAAAGAAGTCCTTGCTTGCTTTCGCTCATCTTTCAAAACCTACTCAATCCCACCCATGACAAAGAAATTTGCCCAGTAATACGGGTGCCGGAAGCCGGAGCCGGCTTCTAGCACTTTGCGTTGCGCCATATTCAGCGCCATCGCGGGCGGGCGGCCGTCGCGGCGAAAAGCGTAGAATGAGGCGACCAGGCGGGCCGGGCCGTCGGCGGGCGGGGGCCAGAGGGTGGCCATCACGGATTCGGCGCGGCACCAGCGCAGCAGGGCGCCGAGGCCTTCGACTTCGCGGCCGTCGCCGCCGCGGGCGGGTTCGGTGTCGGTGGCGGTCAGGGCGACCATCGCGACGTCCCGGAAGTAGAACCGGCCGCTGGAAAATTCCGGCAGTGGCATGGCCGTGCCGTCGCCCAGGTGCAGGACCGAGTCCGCCGGACGTTTCGCGTCCAGCGCCAGCCGGCCGGCGATGTGGATGAACTGGTGGCTCGCCAGGCCTTCGGCGAGGCCGGGCTGGCAGAACTCGGCCCCATAGGACGCCTTGCCGGGGTTGTCGCCGCCGCGCGCGGCTTCGCGCATCAGCCGCCGCACCTCCTCCTCCAGGCCGGCGGCGGCAAAGGCGGCGATTGTTGCCTGCTCGGTCCGTGGCGCCGCGGCGTAGGGTATGGCCTCGGTCAGCAGGGCGGTGGCGGTGGTTTCGGCCAGGAATTTTTCACCGTCATAAAGCGCCGCGAAGGGCAAATAGCGCACCGCGCCCTCGGCCGCGATCAGCAGGGTCTTGATCCCGAGCTCCCGGTAGATTTCCGCGACCGGCGCGATCAGATGGCCGTATAGCGCCTTGGCCATCGCCTCGGCGCCCTCGCTCTGGGCCTGCAGCGCTGCGCGGAACTCCACCACTAGGCGGCGCAAAGCCGCCTCACCAACGCCCACTTCCCTGCTGATCTGGAATTCGGTGGTGGTGAGGAGGAGAAAGAGGCTCTGCGGTCCTGGCAGGATCTGCAGCAGCCCGACCCTGGCGCCGAGCGCGGAGAGCCCGGCATGCGCGCCCTCCGTCGGCGTTTCCTCAGGGGTGCAGCGGTAATCCGCGTGGTCCAGCCACTGGCCGAAACGCCGCTCGGCGGCGGCGCGGCGCTTGGGCAGTGCGGCGTGCTCGACCGGGCTGTCCTCCTCCAGCGCCGCCATTTCGCGCAGGATGTCGTCGCCCTGGCCCTGCCAAGCGGCCTCCGCGCTGCTGAGCGCGATGAGCGAGCGCCGCGGGTCGACCGGCGCGTCGCGGCGCAGCATGTCGAATAATTCGCTCTCTTTGAGCATGGTCATCACGGTGTTGGTTTCCGCCAGGCGTCCCGCCTTCGCCAGCAGGGCGGCGAGATGGCGGTAGACATCGCCATGCGGCACGCCGAACAGGCGTTCCATCGGGGTTTCCAGCCGGCCGGCGCCGGCCTGACCGGGGCGCGCATTGGCGGCCAGCTTGCCGAACACGATCGCGGCCGAGCGTTCCCGCCGCGCCGCGGCCAGCCGGGAGAGCAAATACCACAGGTCCCGCCGCAGCGCGCCATACGGGCTTTTGCGCGTGCGGGCGATGACGGTGTGGGCCAGGGCCGTCGCTTCCTCGGCCTGGCCGGCCTGCATGTGCAAAAAAGCCAGTTCGGTCTGGTAGGTCAGTGCGAGACGGTGGGTCGGCCCGTAGGACTCCTTCACCATGTCCACGGCCGCGACCAGCATGTCGCGTGCCGCCGCCAGCTCATTGCGGCGGACGCTGAGCAGCGCCATGTGCTCCATGCATTGCGCGACGAACAGCGCCTCCGCCGGCCCATAGGCCTCGAACACCCCCAACGCGTCCCGAAAGTTTTTGCCGGCCTCGTCCAGCTTGCCGTCGCGCAGCAGAAACCCGCCGATATACAACTGGCTACGGCCGATTTCCGCGTGGCTCATCGGCAGATGCGCGCGGCGCAACGCGAAGGCGCGGTCGTGCAGCTCGCGCGCCGACCCCGCCTCGTCCAGCCGCGCCAGGGCCAGGGCCAGTTCGTCCATCAGCCCGGCCATCCATAGATCGTCGATTTTGATGGTGGCGGCGATCGCCATCGCCTCGCGGAACGCAGCTCCCGCGGCGGGGTAGTCTTCCAGGCCCAGCAGGGCCACGCCGTATTGGCGCAGGCTGGCGGCCAGGTCCGAGGGGTGGCCGTTGCTCTGGAGGCGGCGGATGGAGAGACCGCGCTGCGCCAGGAGCTTGGCTTCTTCGTAGTCGCCGGCGCGTTCATAGACGGCGCTCAGCAGGGTCAGATCGCCGGCGATCCGGCGGTTGGACTTGCCGATCAGCTTGGTCTTGATCCGCAGCGCCTCGCGCAGCGCCTGGCCGGCCGCGATCCATTCGCCGGCCCGGACCATCAGGGCGCCCAGCCGGCTGAAATGCGTCCCGGCGGTCAGGTCCTCCGCCTCCGGCTCGTCTCTGCAGAAATTCAGCGCGTCTTCCAGCGCGATTCGGGCAGCGGCGATATCGCCGCGGCGCGCGGCGTGTTCGGCTTCTCCGAGCAGCAGGACAGCGCGCGAAGCCGGCGCCACGATGGCCGGCGGCCTGGGCGGGGGCTGGGCTGCCGGCTCTTCCCGGCGCGCCGGCGGTGGCGGGTCGGGCCAAACCGGCCGTTCCATGACGGTGGCGGGGGCAGGACCCGGCGGTTCGGGCGGGTCCAGCTCGGTTTCCGGCTCGTCCAGAAGCGATGATGGGATAATGAGTTTGGGCGTCGGCGCGGCGCCGAATTCAAACGCCCCGGTGCGGGCCGGCGGCAGCGCAGGCGGCAGGGCGCCTAAGGTTTCCACTTGAGCGGGGCGGGCGGGGGCTTTCAGCTCGGCCGGCTTGTCCGACAGCCGGTCCTGCACCGCGGCCGTCGCGCGGCTGACCGCGAGCATCAGTGCCTTGCGGTTATCGCGCTTGACCGCCACCAGCGCATCGCTCAGCGCCGCCGCCATCGCGGTCGGCCCGTCACTGGCCATGTCGGTGGCGACGGAAAAAGCCGCCACCGCCATTTTCAGGTCGCGGGATTCATACGCCTCCACCCCGCGCATCATCATTTTCAGCGCCGGCGCGGCCTGTTCACGCGTCATGCCGCGGCTGCCTCTCGACGCCCGGCACAACCGGGCGCCTCCAGCGCTTTAACGCGCGCATGGGAAGAATCGTCCAACCCACTTTACCTCATTAACAAGTGCCCACTTCAGTGCTTACAGCAGCCAAACGATTCGAGTCACCTGCCATTACGCAAGGCGCCGTTCGCTTCTATAAATACCCACGACAAGAGGATAATACATGCATGACAAGAGTTTCAATGCCGATCCGCAACTCTGGCGTGAAATTTTGCCGCGCATCGCTGTCCTGATCCCTTGCTATAACGAGGCGCTGACGATCGCGGCGGTGGTGGCCGGGTTCCAGGCGGCGCTGCCGGATGCGAAAATCTTTGTTTATGACAACAATTCCGGTGACGGCACCGCCGCCATTGCGGCCGGTGCGGGGGCGCTGGTGCGGGTGGAGACCATGCAGGGCAAGGGCCACGTGGTGCGGCGGATGTTCCGCGACATCGAGGCGGATTTTTACATTATGGTGGACGGGGATGCGACCTACGATGCCAGCCTGGCGCCAGACATGCTGGCGCTGGCGGCGGAAAATGGGTTTGACCTGGTGAATTATGTTCGCCAGGGCGAAGAACAGGAATCGTATCGCCTGGGCCACCGTTTTGGTAACCAGCTCCTCACCGGCATCGTCCGCGGCATATTCGGCGACCGGGTTCAGGATATGCTCTCGGGGTTCAAGCTGTTTTCGCGGCGGTTCGTGAAGTCGTTTCCGGCGCTGGCTGGGGGGTTTGATACGGAGACCGAGCTCACCATCCATGCTTTGCAGCTCACCATGCCGGTCGCGCATGTCACTGGCCCCTATAAGGGCCGGCCGGAGGGTTCCGCCAGCAAGCTGAACACGTTTCGGGACGGATTTAGAATCCTGTGGATTATTCTGGTCCTGTTCAAGCATGAGCGGCCGATGCAGCTTTTCGGCTTGATCGCGGCGGCGCTGGCGCTGCTCTCCATCGCGCTCGGCATCCCGGTGGTGATCGATTTTCTCCATACTGGCCTGGTCCGCCGGCTGCCGACGGCGCTGCTCGCCACGGGGCTGATGCTGATCGCGGCCTTAAGTTTTGTGACCGGGCTGATCCTCGACACAGTCTCCCGCGGGCGGCGCGAGAGCCGGATGCTGGCTTATTTGAGCCACCCTGCGCCGTTTTTTCAGCTTTAGCCGTGATGGTGAGGGCAGGAAGAAAGAAGTTACTTTTTTGAGAAAAAGTAACCAAAAAACTTTTGGTTCGCTTCGCGCGGGGTGGCCAGTGGACGGGCCGGCCCGCGCGAAGCGGGGCACAAGTTTTTGTGCGCTTTTTTCAAAAAGCGCTGCTTTCCTGTGCCTTTGCGTGGCCGGGGGCCTCGCTAGCCTGGCCGCCGGCCAGGATGGCAGCTGGGATTTACAGAACTACCATATCTACAACGCGTACACGCTCCTCCACCCCGGCAGGTGGCAAGATTTTGTGTTTGCGCAGAGCCAGAGTTTTTTAAATCCGGTGCTGGACGTGCCGCTATCGCTGCTCGATGGGGCGTTGCCCAGCCACGCGCGCGTGGTGGCGTTCTGCATGGGGCTGAATTTTGGCATGCTGGCGTTCTTTACCATTCGGCTGGCCGCGCGGCTGTTTCGCGGCCAGAATTTTGGCATCTGGGCCGCCGCCATTGGCGTCATTCTCGGGCTCAGTGGCGGCGCGACGGTTTCGCAAATCGGTCTTTCGTCGAATGAAGTGCTGGTTGCCGCCTTTATCGTCGCCGCGCTGGATATTCTGCTGGCCGCGCCGGAGAGGCTCTCTGCCGTTGCGCTGGCGGGCGTGCTCGCCGGCCTGGCGACCGGGGGGAAGCTGACGGCGGCGCCTTACGCCGTCGGTCTCGCCGCGGCCCTGATCGCGGCGCTGCCGCCGCGGCGCTGGGCCGTTTCACTGGCCGTCCTCGCGGTCACCGGGGTGGCGGGCACGGTGGTGACGGGCGGGTTTTGGATGCTCCATCTACTGAAACTTTATGGCAACCCGATTTTTCCCTATGCCAACCAGATTTTTAACTCTCCATGGGCTGGTCCCTACGCCTATAACGACACGCGTTTTTTTCCGCGCTCGCGCCGGCAGGCGCTGTTCTATCCGTGGTGGTGGGCGCGGTGGAACTGTGGGGTGGTGAGCGAGCAGCCTTTTGCCGATCCGCGCTTCGCCGTGTTGTTTTGTGTGGCCGGCATTGCGGGGCTGGTGATGTTGGCGCGCCGGCGCGCTGGGCTGCCTGCGGCGCCATGGCGCGGGCTAATCGCGTTTTGGGTCGTCTCTTATCTGTTGTGGGAGAAGGAATTTTCGATTTTCCGCTACGTGATTCCGCTGGAGGCGGCGGGCGGCATTTTGGTGGCCGGGTGTGTGCGGGCGGTGGCACCTTCCCGTCTCAGGTTCGCCACCGCCGCCGCCGCGGTGCTGACGGCCGTGATCTGCCGGGAGACGATTTATCCACAGTGGGGTCATATACCGTTCCAGGACCGCGCCATTCCCGCCATGTTGCCGCCGTTGCCCGCCGGCAGTCTGGTGGTGTCGTCCGGTCCGGTGGCGGATTCTTACCTTGCCGTTCTGGCGCCGCCGGGTGTCACGTTCATTGGTGGGAACAGCAATTTTTATGTGCCGGGCAGTTCGCTGACGGCGGGCCGCATTGCGGCGACCATTGCGGGCTGGCGGGGCAGGATGGCGATTCTTGAGCCGGCTGGCGATGGGCCTTGGGCGGATGTGCTGGCGGCCCGGTACGGCATTTTGCCGATGGGTGACTGCCAGCCGGTTGTGTCCGCCTATAAGGGCGATCCCGTGCAGCTATGCGCGGCCGGGCGGGAGAGTTTTGGACCGGATAGCCAGAAGCCAGAAAATCTCAGTTTTGGCGCCGGCGATAATGGCGTTGCCTATGCTGTTTCCGGCTGGGCGCCGGCGGAGGACTGGGGGATGTGGAGCGCCGCGCCGGACGCGATTTTGCTGCTGCCGGTGAACCCGCTTGGGCATGCGAGGCTGGTGGTGACGATTTCGTGTTTCAGCGTGCCGGACGCCAAAAGCCCTGGCCGGCATGTGGATTTTTATGTGGACGGCGCATTGGTGGCGCATTGGAGCTTGAATCGGTTTCCCGAGACCTATTCTGCCGTGATCCCGCCGGCCGGCGGGCGGGACTTTCTAACGCTGCGTTTTCACACGCTGGACCCTGTTTCGGTGGCGGGCGATACGCGGCAGCTTGGGATTGCGCTGCAGACGTTGACGCTGCAGGAATATGAAGAAAAATAGTTACTTTTTTAAAAAAAAGCGCTTCTGTCTTAAACCACCAGCAACACGACCCCGCACGATATCAGCCCAATCGCCGCCATGCGCATGGGGCTGACGACTTCGCCGAACACGAAATGCCCGATCATGGCGCCGGCGACGTAGGAGAGCGCCGTGCAGGGCAGGGCGACCGACATCGGGATTTTGCGCAGCGCCACGATGTAGAGCATCGAGGCCGAGCCGTAGATGCAAAGGCCGAGGATGGTGCGCCAGTCGAATAACTGGTGCATAAAGGTGTCGGCCTGCGAGCCGGCTTTTAACAGCGTTTGCCCCGCCATGGCCACGAAGATCGCGGCGAACAGCACCAGCCAGTAAACATTCATTCAGAAAAATTCCCGCCGCGTTGTACTGTGCGGATCGTCGCCTGGGGTTTGGAGCTGGCGGAGAGGAAGGTGCGGCCGACATATTCTCCAACCACGCCCAGAATCATCGACTGGATGCCGGAGAGGAGCAAGATGACCGTCATGGTGGAGGCCCAGCCGGTGGGCAGGTGTTTCGAGGTCAGCGCCTCGGTGATGGTGAGGACGGCGCCGATGGCGCCGAGCAGCGCCATCGCCATGCCGGCCCAGACCGCGAGGCGCAGGGGGGCGAGCGAAAAGCTGGTGGCGAGATTGAGCCAGAGCCGCACCAGGCGTGTGATGTTGTAGTTGGAGCGGCCCATGGCGCGGGGAAAATGTTTGACTTCGATGCTGTCGATGCGCTGTGTGGCCTGCACGATCAGTCCGTCCACGTAAGGATAGGGGCCGGCATATTTTGTCACCGCCTCCACCACGAATGCCGACATGCAGCGGAATGACGACAAATATAGTCCCGGCGGCTTGTCCAGCAGCCAGTCCGCCACGCGGTTGGCGAAGCGGCTGCCGGCGCGCCGCCAGCCGACCTGCTGAGTGACCGCGTAGCGCGAATACACCACGTCCCAGCCATGCAGCCGCGCATGGTCGTACATGCGCACCACCTCATCCACCGGGTTCTGCAGATCGTCATCCATGGTGATGACGTAATCGCCTTTGGCATAGCGCAGCCCGGTCATCACCGCGTTATGCTCGCCGAAATTGCGGCCGTGCTCGGCGTACACCATCGGCCATTTCGAGTCTGTGAGCAGCGCCTGGCATACCTCGCCGGAGTTATCGGGGCTGCCATCGTTGACCAGAATGATTTCCATGCCGCCATGCGGCGTGATTTCCTCCAGCGCGCGGACCAGAATGCCGATGGTCGCGGCACCGCGGTAGACCGGAATCACGATCGACAATCCCACGCGCGCCGCGGTCTTGTCACGCGCTTCACGCAGTTCGCTATCCTGGCTCATCAGCACGTCAAATTTCCCAAATTTCTCTAAAACTGTTTCAGCGCGTCGCACACTTGTTGCACTTGGGCTTCCGTCATTTCCGGAAACATCGGCAGGCTTAGAATTTGCGCCGCCGCCGCCACCGTTTCCCGGCAGGCGGCCGCACCCATCAGCAGCCGGTTTTTGTAGGCTGGCTGCAGATGGACGGGCACTGGATAATGAATGCCGGTGCCGACGCCCAGCGCCGCCAGTCCTTTTTGCACCGCGTCGCGCGCGGGAATTTTGACCACATATTGGTGAAACACATGCGCCGTGTTGGCGCGCCGCCGTGGCGGCGAGAATGCGGTTCCCGCCACCGCCTCATCATATCGCGCCGCGATCTCCCGCCGCCTGGCATTGCCCGCATCCAGCTGGCGCAGTTTGACCCGCAGGACGGCCGCCTGCGTTTCATCCAGCCGGCTGTTGATGCCGGACAAATCCGAAACATATTTTTGGATCCATCCATATTGCCGCAGCGCCCGCATTTTTTCGGCCAGTGCTGCGTCTTTCGTCACCACCGCGCCGGCGTCACCAAACGCGCCCAAATTCTTGGTGGGATAAAAACTGAACGTCGCCGCATCCCCGAAGGTGCCGGCCTTCGCGCCCGCGAACAGCGCGCCATGGGCCTGCGCGCAATCCTCGATCACCTTCACATCATACCGCGCCGCCACGGCTAAAATTTCATCCAAGGCGGCCGGCTGGCCGTAAAGATGCACGACGATCGCGGCCTTAACTTGCGTTTTCCGCAGCACCGTTTCCAAATCAAGCGGGCACATCGTGTAATGCGCCGGGTCGATGTCAATTAGTACCGGCTGCGCCCCGGCCATTTCAATCGCCGCCACCGTCGCCACCGCGGTGTGGGACACCGTCGCCACCGCATCGCCCGCGCCAATACCGAGTCCCTTCAGTGCCAGCACCAGCGCGTCCGTGCCATTGCCGCAGCCGACGGTCTCGCCGGCACCGAGCCATTCTGAAAATTCCCGCTCGAATTCGCGCCCTTCCTCGCCCAGAATATACCAGCCGGAGTCCAGAACCCGTTGCATCGCCGCATCAATATCCGCCCGCGCCGCGCGGTAGGACGCACCAGGGTCGGTCTGCGGCACCATCCTGGTCACGCGCGCATCCATCAGCTGTAAATCTCCAGCCGCGGCCGCAGCCAGGCGAGGGTTTTTTCCAATCCATCCAGCACCGATGTCACCGGCGCCCAGCCGGCGGCCTGGCGAAACGCCGAATCATCGGCATAATAGCTGCCAATATCGATCTTCGCGCGATCCTCTGGAAAACTTTTCACCACATACCGCGCGCCATTCCCGGCCAGGTCCACCAGCATTTTGGCCAGCGCCGCCAGCGAGACCGGCGGCGCGCCGCCGACGTTGAAAATCCGCCCGTAACAGGCCGGCGTCGCCGCCGCCCGCAGGAACGCATCCGTCACATCATCCACAAACGTCAGATCCCGCAACTGCTCACCGCCCCACACTTCGAACGCATGGCCCCGCAGAACCTCGCGCATCCAGTTCGCCAGAAAAGTCTGCCGCGCATCGCGGATGCGCAGCCGCGGCCCATAACAATTCGTCAGCCGCAGTGACACCACCGGCCGCTGGCGCACGCGGTTCTCCAGCATCCAATACTGCTCGCCAGCAAATTTTGACACGCCATTAGCATCCGGGGGCGCCACCGGGTGCTTTTCATCCACCGGCAGATACAGCGGCCTTCCGTAAAACTGCCTGGTGGACGCGTGCACAACCACCGCGTCCGCCGCCGCCTCGCGCGCGGCCGCAATCAGTTTCACCTGCGCCACCGCATTCACGTCGATATCCGCCAGGGGATCGGACTGGCCGCCCATATGGCTCGTCTGCGCCGCCAGATTGAAGATGACGTGTCGGCCCTCGCAGAGCGGCCGCATATCCACCTCGCGAATATCCGCCCGCACCACCTCTACATCCGCGCCGTCCAGATTCGCGACATGCGCGCCGCCGCCAAACAAAAATGCATCCACCGCCGTCACCCTGGCGCCGCGCGCCGCCAGCTCCAGGCATAAATTGGACCCCAGAAACCCGGCCCCGCCGGTCACCAGCACGCGCCGCCCGGCCCAAAACGCCGTCACGGGCACACCGCGACCGCCATCACCGACCCTCCCGCCGGCATCCGCAAATACGATTCGAGGCGCAGCAACATCAAAAACGCCGCGTTCAAAATTTTATTGATGGGGGCTACATCCGATTGCGCCCCGGCTTTCGCCGCCAGAATTTTCCGGCGCAGAATCATCAACGGCAACAATAACCCGTTCCAATATTTCGTCCGCGTCCGCGCAAATCCGGCCGCATGCAGCATCGCCGCCATCTCACCGGCGGAAACCCGCAGCACATTGCGCACGCGCCGGTCATGCTCGGAAAACAGCCACATATAAGCCGGCATGTTCACCACCAGCACGCCGCCGGGCCGCAACACCCGCCGCATCTCGGCCAAAGCCGGCCTGGCCTCCACCCCGGCATGGCACAGCACATCCGCGCTCACCACCGCATCGAATGTTTGCGCCTCGAACGGCAGGTCATGCACGCTGCCGACCACCACCGCGCTGCCCTTGCGCCGCGCCAGCGACGCCGCATACGGGTCGAACTCGCACCCCGTCATCGAAAGATCCGGCCGCGCCAGCGCCAAAGCCGCGAGAAATCCGCCTGTCCCGCACCCGGCATCCAGCACCTTGCCACGCACGCCGCCAAGTGCCGCGATCAGCCGCGCATGCAGCGCCCGGTACCACCACAGCTCCGCCTC
>Ga0116226_10006493_pt1 | contig 10502 bp, 12 predicted proteins | sample S1TSphfallax_FD_89692 | JGI IMG/M metagenome (GOLD analysis project Ga0116226, IMG submission 89692) | Host-associated microbial communities from peat moss isolated from Minnesota, USA - S1T2_Fa - Sphagnum fallax MG | ecosystem: Host-associated > Plants > Peat moss > Unclassified | place: USA...
GCCCGCGCACGGCGAGCATGTGCGCGGCGCCCGCGCACGGCGAGCATGTGCGCGGCGCCCGCGCACGGCGAGCATGTGCGCGGCGCCCGCGCACGGCGAGCATGTGCGCGGCGCCCGCGCACGATCGGACATGTGCGCGGCATTGGTCGCCCCACGCTCGGTTGGAACGTCCGCCGACAGGATGCTTGAAACGTCGCCCCGATCCGGTCCATGTGGGGTTCGTGAACGCACCGCTTCAATCCCAGGTTGCACCGACGCTCCAGCGTTGGCTTACCGGGCCGCGCTTCAACCGACTGCCGGTGCCGGACGGGCATGCGCCGCCGGCGTTGAGTTTCGAATTTTTCCCGCCGCGCACCGAGGCGCTCGAGGCGCAGTTATGGGCCTGCATCCGGCGGTTGGAGCCGCTGCACCCGCGCTTCGTCTCGGTGACATATGGCGCCGGCGGCAGCACGCAGGCCCGCACGCACGCAACCGTCAATCGCCTGGTCGCCGAGACCACGCTGACGCCGGCCGCGCATCTGACCTGCGTGGGCGCGACATGCGATGCGGTCGATGAGGTCGCGCGCGGTTATTGGGAAGCCGGCGTGCGGCACGTGGTGGCGCTGCGCGGAGATGTGCCCGGTGGCGGCGCGTATGAGCCGCATGCGGGCGGCTATGCCTATGCCGCAGATCTGGTGGCCGGGTTGCGGCGAATCGGCGATTTCGAGATTTCCGTTGCCGCCTACCCGGAGGTGCATCCCGGTGCGGCCAGTGCGGCCGCAGATCTGGATAATCTGAAGCGCAAGCTGGACGCGGGGGCGACGCGCGCGATCACCAACTATTTTTTCGATGCGGACGTGTTTCTGCGCTTCCTGGACCGCGCGCTGGCGGCCGGCATTACGGCGCCCATCGTGCCCGGCATCATGCCGGTGACCAATTTCGCCCAGGCGGTGAAATTCTCCGAGACCAGCGGTGTGTCGGTGCCACCCTGGATGGCGACGTTGTTTGAGGGGACGGAAGATGATCCCGAAACCCGCCGGATGGTGGCCGCCGTGGTCGCGGCCGAACAGGTGCGGCTGCTGCAGGCCAACGGCGTCGATGAATTCCATTTCTACACGCTGAACCGCCCCGACCTGACCTACGCGATCGCGCACATCCTAGGCGTGCGACCCAACTGAACGCCCGATGTAGCACCGCCCATGAGCAAAAGTTTTTTTCTTCTATTTTTCGAAAATAAGTCTTACTTTTTCTAAGGTTTTGCTTTTTTCTAAGGTTTCGTGAACTTGAAAACAAACTGATCGGTATGGCCGCGGATGGCCGGATCGAACACTTTCGCGGTATGCGGGTCGGATGCATTCGCCAGGATCGAGCTTTCGGCGGTCAGTTTGAAGCCAGCCGCCAGGACCTGCGCCTTGACGGTTTCGGGGTCGATGCGGTGCAGCGTGGTGGCGTCGGCGCCGGCGGAGCCGCGCGGGGCGATATGGTCGATGACGATGAAAACGCCGCCCGGCTTCAGCGCTTTGAATACCGCGGCGTCGAACGCGGCGGCTTGGGCGGCGCCGAAGAAGCCATAAAGGTCGTGGTAATTGTCCGAGGTCCAGGCGACGTCGAGCGGGACGGGCGCCGTGGTTGCCGCCGCCGGCATAACCATTGTCTTGATGTTGGGGAACGCGGGGTCGGCCGCGAGCGCCTTCATCGCTTCCGGAATTTTCGGTGCGACCTTCGCCAGTTCGCTGGGCACGATGGCGTAGACGGCGCCCTTTGGGCCGACCGCGTTGGCGAAAATTCGGGTGAAGTAGCCTTTGCCGGGCATGATATCGGCGACCTGGTCGCCCGGCTTGATGCCGGCGAAAGCGACAAGCTCGGCGGGGTGGCGAAGGGCGTCGCGCGCCGTATCGGCCGCGGGCCGGTCGGGTGCTGCGACCGCGGCGACCGCGTAGGCCGGAAGTGCTGCGGCGCGTGCCGCGACCGGCACCGCGGCGATGGCGAACGCAAGGATCAGCGACGTGGCTTTCATGGCGTGACCTTTATGTTTTGTTGGTTGGCCTCGGGTCGGCTGGGGCACCATTCTGCGAACGCGGATTTTGGTCAATTGGGGCCGAACTGAGCTTCTGCGGCGGCCGTGGCACCAGGAGCCAGATGGTGCCGTCCTGGTGCATCGGGCCGGCCCAGGCGGCGGCCGGCGCGCCCGCACCGAAAAACAGGTCGATGCGGGCCGGGCCCTCGATCGCGGAGCCCAGGTCCTGGGCCAAAACGAGGTGGCGCCAGGTGCGGCCGTCCGGGATGGTGGTACTGACAAAGAGGGGTGTTGCCAGGGGGACAACGCTCCTGTCGATTGCGGCGGAGCGGCCGGCGGTCAGGGTGACGCCGAGCGCACCAGGCGGGCCGAGCGTCGGGTCGGGATCAGGGGCCAGGCGGAAAAAAACGTAGCTTTGGTTCTGGTCCATGACGGATTTCTGCGCCGCCGGATGCGTGTCCAGCCAGGCGCGGATGGATTGCATGCTGACCTGGTTAGGCGGGATATCGCCGTGCTGCTTCAAAATGCGGCCGATGGGCGTGTATGGGCGGCCGTTACGCCCATCGAACACCAGGCGGAGCGTGCCGCCCTCGGGCAACTGGATCAGCATCGCGCCCTGGATTTGGGCGAAGAACAGGTCGACCGGACTTTCGACCCAGGCGATCGGCGTTGTGACGGCGCTGACGGCGCCGGCTTCGATTTCGGCGCGCGTGTAATAAGGCAGGAGCAGGCCGTCGACGACGCGGCCGAGGATCGGGCGGCCCTGCGCGTCGCGTTCGGGGCTTTCTCGCAGATCCAGCGGCCGGGACAGGACCGGGGTTTGAAAACGGCCGCCGCGCTGGCGGGCGCCGGGTATTACCGGCTCGAAATAGCCGGTGACCAGGGCGGTCGTGGTGAGGCGATACGGCGCGAACCAGGATTCGAAGAAGCTGTGCGGGTCTGCGCCGGGCGGCAGGGCGCGGGCGGCGGCACAGACGTCGCCCCATTGCGCGGCGCGGCCGGCATACACCACGGCAAGGCCGGCGCCGCCGAGATCGGTGTCGGGCGGGAGCAACGCGAGGCGCTGGCATTGCAGCAGCAGCGCCGGCAGCGCTTCCGCGAGCGGGTCTTCGTGCCAGCCGGGCAGGTCGACGAAATGCGCGGGCAGCAGGGACGGCGCAGGTGGCGCCGGTGACTTTATTGCAACGGGTTGGGTGCAGCCGGCCAGGGCAAGAAAAGTAAGGAAGAAAAAATGTTCTTTTTTGAAAAAAAGAACCAAGAAACTCTTGTCTGCTTGGGTGCGCGTCAGGCGCCGCACGTTTGCGCCTGGTGACGCGAGCGCAGGAGCAAAAGTTTTTTGCTTCTTTTTTTCAAAAAAGAAGACTTTCTTCCTTGGTTTTTTCACGCGCTGCGGGCTGACGCCAGCTTCCACGCAGGCTGCGGCTGTTTGAGATCGCGGCTGAAGGTCCAGATATCCGCCAGTTCGGTGATGGCGTCGGCACCGGCGACGATGGAACTGTCGGACGCCAGTGTCACGCTGATCTGGTGGGACACGAAGCGCACGGTAATGTCCGCCACGCTACCCTGAAGCGTGGCGTCTTCGATGGTCGCTTCCAGGATGGAGCGAATTTCGGTGCGCTGGGTGTGGCCGGCGGCCTCGCGTTCGCCGATGGCGTGTTCGAAGGCGGCATAGGTTTCGGGTGTCAATAGTGGCTGCAGCTTGGCGCGGTCGCCGGCGGCGAAGGCGGTGACGATGAGGCGGAACGCGTTCTCGGCGCCGGACAGGAATATGGACGGATCGAATTTCTTGTCAGCGGCGCGGATCGCGGCCAGGCCCTGGCCGGTGGGACTGGCCGGATCCGGCATGGGGCGGCTGGCCGCGGCCGCCACCGGCTCGGCACGGCCCTCGATGATCGGCGGCGCACCGGCGCGCGGCAGCATTTCGGGCATCGCCTCAAAGCCGGTGCGGCGGCCCAGGATGCTGCGCAGACGCAGGATCAGGAACAGCGCGATCAGGCCGAACAGGATCAGATCGACCGGTAGTTTGGCAGCACCCATGGGTGTCTCCGTCAGATGGTGCCGGGATTGGGTGGGCGCCGCCCTTTCCAACGTGACCGGACGCGGATAGGTCCGCGCGCATGATCCTGATGCGCCACGGCCAGAGCGAGTTCAACCTGCACTTCTCGGCCACCAAGGTCGATCCCGGCATAGAGGACCCGCGGCTGACGCCGGACGGCCATGCGCAGGCGGCGCAGGCCGCGGTGGCGCTGGCAGGACAGGGGATTACGCGCATCATCGTGAGCCCGTACACGCGCGCGCTGCAGACGGCAGCACCTATCATACGGGCGCTGGGTGTGCCGGTGCGGGTGACGCCGGTGGTGCGCGAACGGTTTCACTTCAAATGCGATATCGGGTCGCCGCGGTCGGTGCTGGCGGCGGCGTGGCCGGAGCATGATTTCGGCACGCTGGAGGAAATCTGGTGGCCGGACCGCACCGAGACGACCGAGAGCACGCTGGCGCGTGCGGCGTCGTTCCGGGCGGAGATGGAGCAGGATGCGGACTGGCGGCACACGCTGGTGGTGAGCCATTGGGCGTTTCTGCTGACGTTTTCCGGGACGAGCCTGGAAAATGGCACGTGGACGCGGTTGACGCATTTGGAGGCACCCTAAAAAGGCGTTCTTTTTTGAAAAAAAGAACCAAAAAACTTTTGCTCTTTTGGTGATTGTCTGACACTGCGGCATTCCGAGGCGGAGACGATTTGATGCGTTCTTACGTTGCGGTATTGATGCTGGGTTTGCTGTGCGGTGGCTGCGCGCTGACGACGGCGGAAGTGGATGTGCCGTACCAGTCGGCCATAGCCTTGCCAGTGCCGGTGCCTGGGGCTGCACACGTGACTGTTGCGGTTGCCGCGACCGACGGGCGCACCACGTACCGCGACCGCGTCGGCTCAAAGAAAAACGGCTACGGCATGGAAATGGCGGCGATCGTCGCCACCAACGATTTGCCCGCGAGCGTTAGCGGAGCGTTCAAGCAGGAACTGGCGGCGCGAGGTTTTCGAATTGGTGACGGCGGTGCTGCGGTCAAGGTCGAACTCGTGCGGTTCTACAATGATTTCAAAACGGGGTTCTTTTCCGGCGATGCCGTCTCCACCGTCGCGTTCAATGTGAAGGTTGTTTCGGCTAATGGTGCGATTTTGTTCAGCAAGTATTACGAGGGCAGTGGTACCGAGCCGAATATCCAGATCGCCGGCGGCGACAACGCGCGGGCCGCGTTGATCAAGGCATTTTCCGCCAGCGTAAACAGCGCGGTGAGCGATCCGGATTTCATTCAGGCGGTGCTTGCGGCGGGCGGGCAGGCGCCCGCGCCGTCGCCCGGCTCCGCCTCGTAGGCACGGTTGGTGGCACGCCGGATTGTCCGACTCGTGCATGCGGCCTGCGCACTGCTGGTCCCATGCGTCGCCAGCGGCTGCGTGGAGGAGCCACCTCCCGCGGTCGAGCGCGGCACCCTGATGTCGGCGCAACCGGCGGATCAGGCCGGCGAAAATACCGGCGCCGGCGCTGTGGCTGGCGTCGTGGTGGGCACGGTGGCCGGGGCCGCGATCGGCGGCCGGGGCGCCGGGCAGGTGGCGGGCGCGCTGGTCGGCGGTGCGCTCGGCGGCAGCGCCGGTGCGGCCGCCGAAGGCGCCGGCCAGACGCACACCGGCATTGCCTATACGATCCGGTTGGACGATGGCCGTGTCGTTACTATTTTCGAGCACCATGATCCTGGCAACCCGGTTTTTGCGCCCGGCATGGCCGTTGCCGTGCAGACCAGCGGCCGTACGCAAATTGTAGTGCCCGCCGCGCCGCGGTGAGGCGACCGTGCCGCGGCCTGCCGGGCGTCCGTTTGACGCAGCGGGACGCATGTGTATCGATACGATCGATGTATGCCCACGCACCTCTGGTGACCCTCCTGCTCGCGTGCCTGGCGCTCGCTGGCTGTCAGGGCGATGGGGCGGACGCGCCGTGCCAGATGGTGCACGTCACCGATATGAGGCTGATACGCCGGCCGTATTCGTTCTACACGACGATTTCGATCAACGGGCAAGATGCCAACCTGATGTTCGATACCGGAAGCGAATTCAACCTGCTGACCGATGGGGCGGCCAAACGGCTTGGGCTTGAAAAAACCTATGCGACGTTGCGGCGCGCGGAGGGTGTGGGCGGCGTGGCCGAGATCGGTGCGGTGCGTTCGAAGAATGTCGGCATCGGCGCCGCGCACGGCGCCGACCTTACATTCTCGACCGCTTCGGCCGAGATGCTGGTGGGCGACGCCGATGGCATACTCGGCATGAATTTTCTGTCTAATTTTGATATCGATCTGGATTTCTGGGGCAACCGAATCGGCCTGTACAAGCCGCTCAGCGGATGCCGTGCGCCGCGCACCGCCATGGCGGAGCCGCTCTATGTGGTGCCGCTGGTGCCGCAACCTTTTGGCGCATTCGGTCTGCAGGCGTTGAGCCCGGCGATATTTGTGACGATCAACGGCACGCGCCTGCGGGCGGTGATCGATACCGGGGCGCAGCACAGCGCGATTTTCCGCGACAGCGCGCATCGCGCCGGGGTAGGCGAGGCCGCACTGGTTGCGCAGTCAAGCGCGCGTGGCGTCGGCCCGCGGCTGGTCCAGGCCGATGTGCGAATCAGTCCGCCGGTGGTTGTCGGCGACCTCACGATCACGAACATGCCAATTCGGGTGCTGGATCAGCGTCACATGGATGACGCCGACATGTTGCTGGGGTATGATTTCGTCACCCGCGTGCATGTCTGGATTTCGCGATCCTCGGATAGTGTCATTCTGCAATATCCGCCGGCGGCCACGCCTTTGACGGATCTGGCTAAGTGAAGGAAGGTCTTCTTTTTTGAAAAAAGAAGCAAAAACTTTTGCTCGTTTGGTGATGCGGCCGACGGTGGAATTGACCGCGTAGGCCAACGCGCAAAAGTTTTTTGGTTCTTTTTCTCAAAAAAGAACACCTTCCTTTGTCCTGTTACTCCGCCGCGTGCCGTGCCTCGTTGCCATCGCGTAGCGTGCCCATCGGCGCCTGCACATGCGCCTCCAGGAACCAGAGCTGCTTGTCCACGCCGCGTGACACTTCGGTGAAAATATCCGCGGTGCCGGCATCGCCCGCGTCGGCTGCCTCGTCGATGCTGGTGCGAACGGCGTTCGCATAGGTTGCGTAGCGGTCGATCAGGGCCGCGAGGTGGTCGGCGATGCTGTAGATGTCGGCAGGGTAGGGGGCCAATTGGCTTGCGCCGGCGACGGTCTGCGTGGTGCCGAAGGCGGTGCCGCCGAGCTGGGCGACCCGTTCAGCAATCTTGTCGTTCCAGTCGTCCAGCTGGTCACGAAAGCCGTCGAGCAATTCGTGCACGGCGATGAATTGCGGGCCCTTGAGGTTCCAGTGCGCCTGCTTGGTGGCGAGTGCTAGGTCGATGCCGTCGGCCAGGCGTGCGTTCAGCAGGCCAAGCACGACTGTCTTGGCGTTGGTCGGGGTGTCGTTGCGTGTCGCATGTGTGGTGGCATGGTCGGCGGCTTGATGTTTCGCGGTCTTGGCCATGTGGATGCAGTCCCTGAGGTTTAAGGCGGCAGGCGCAGGCTGAGGTCGATCCGCACGATCGGGGCGACGAGATCGCCCATGCCGAGGATGCCGAAGTCACCGCGCGCCAAGCGGCCAACGCAGTTGACCTGGGTGCCGTTCCGCTGCACGCGCAGCGTCAGCGCGCGGGTCACGCCATGCAAGGTCAGTTTGCCGACGACCGACTGTGCCTGGCGGCTGCCATGGCAGGCGCCGTCGAACTGCATGGTGGGGAAATCGGCGGCATCGAGCATGTCGGCGCCGAGCGCCTCGCGGCGCCGCTCGGGGTCGTCCATGCGCATGCTGGCGACATCGATCGTCACGCGGACCTGGCAGTCGTCCGGCCGCGCCGGATCCTGCACGACGGTGCCCTCGAAACGATCGAACGTCGCCGCGACCGGCAGCACGCCGAGGGCAAATACCGTGTAGCCGATGCGCGCGATGGGGGGCGTGACCGGAAACTGGCGGGCAGCGGCGCTGGCCGGGGTGGGGGAAGCCGCCAGCAACCAAGTGGCGGCCAGGATCGCGCTCAGCCGCATGGGGCGTCCCGCGCGGGCTGGGCACGGGGGCGGCGAGTGCCTAGGAAGACAGGAGTTTTTCTGCGGAGCGCACTATGTCCCTCAACGGCCGCGTGGCCATCGTGACCGGGTCCACCAGCGGCATCGGGCTGGGCATTGCCCACGCGCTGGCCGCCGAGGGCGCGGCGATCGTGCTTAACGGGTTTGGGCCGGCCGCGGAGATTGAAGCGTTGCGGCAGGATTTTGGCGCCCGCTATGGGGTCGCGGTGCGCTACAACCCGGCTGACATTTCCAAGTCGGCGGACATCGCAGCCATGGTGCAGGAAGCCCATGACGAACTGGGCGGCCTGAGCATCCTGGTGAACAATGCTGGTATTCAGTTCACCGCTCCCATCGACGCATTTCCCATTGAGAAATGGGATGCAATCATCGCCATCAACCTCTCGGCCGCATTTCATGCGACGCGCGCGGCGATACCGCTGATGCAGCAGGGCGGCTGGGGGCGGATCATCAACATCGCCTCGGCGCATGGTCTGGTCGCCAGTCCGTTCAAGGCGGCTTACGTGGCGGCCAAACACGGCATTTTGGGTTTGACCAAAGTCGCGGCGCTCGAGCTGGCCAATGCGGGTATCACCTGTAACGCGATTTGCCCTGGGTGGGTTGCGACGCCGCTGGTGGAAAAGCAGATTGTCGATCGCGCGGCGCGCGAAGGCCGGACGGAGGCCGAGGTGCGGCACGATTTGCTGGCGGAGAAGCAGCCGATGCTGGCCTTTACCACGCCGGCGCAAATCGGCGCGCTCGCGGTGTTTTTGTGTTCGGAGAGCGCGCGGACGATGACGGGGGTGCCGCTGTCGATGGATGGGGGGTGGGGTGCGCAGTAGCGAAAAAGGAAGTGTTCTTTTTTGAAAAAAAGAACCAAAAAACTTTTGCTACTTGGCATCCGTGGCGCAATTCGACATGCGCCGTGGATGCGAACAGATAAGAGTTTTGTGCTTCTTTTTTTCAAAAAAGAAGGCCTTCCTTCCTGTTTTCGTTTCGCCCCACTGCCATGACCATTTTGCTCACTGGAGCCGCCGGCTTCATCGGCTTCCACACCGCACGCGGGCTGCTGGCACGTGGCGAGCGCGTTGTGGGCGTCGATAATCTCAACGACTATTACGATGTGGCTTTGAAACAGGCGCGCCTGGCGCAGTTGGCGGGACCCGGATTCTCGTTCGTGCATGCGGATGTCGCCGATCGGGAGGCGATGTTGTCGCTCGCGTCGGACGACATTACGCACGTGGTGCATCTCGCGGCACAGGCGGGCGTGCGGTTTTCGATGGTTGATCCATACGCATACGTCACGTCTAACGTGATGGGGCAGGTTGTGATGCTTGAGTTTTGCCGCACGCTGAAACGGCTTGCGCATTTTGTGTATGCGTCGTCGTCGTCGGTGTACGGGCTGAACCGCGACATGCCGTTTTCGGAGCGGGATCGGGTGGACCGGCCGTCGTCGCTCTACGCAGCGACGAAGCGCGCCGGCGAGCTGATCAGCCACGCTTACACCCATCTTTATGCGGTGCCGCAAACGGGGCTGCGGTTTTTTACCGTGTATGGCCCGTGGGGCCGGCCAGACATGGCGTATTATGCGTTCGCGCGAGCGATTTTGGCCGGCGAGCCGATCCCGGTCTACGACGGCGGGCGGCCTAAGCGCGATTTCACGTATATCGACGATATTGTCGCCGGCGTGATCGGTGCGATGGATCGGCCGCCGGGTGCCGCAGACGGCGCGCGGCTGTTGAATATCGGCAATCACCGCAGCGAGACGGTGAGCCGGTTGGTGTCGCTGCTGGAAGATGCGCTTGGGCGCCGCGCGGTGATCCGCGATGTGCCGCGCCCGGTGGCGGATGTGCAGGCGACATGGGCGGATGTGGATGCGATTGGCGCGCTTACCGGTTACTCGCCAACGACGCCGCTGGAGGTCGGAATACCGCGCTTTGCGGCCTGGTTCATGGCGTATCACGGCGCCGATGCCGCGCGCGGGAAAACAGGGGTTGACCCGGCAGGGTTGAGCGCCTAAATCGCGGCTCCACCGAAAAGGGCGGGGCCAATGGCCTTGCGAAGCGCGGTGAAATACTTTAGCTTCCTCGGCCTGGCTGAGAGGCGGGCTGTGATTAGGCGTGTTGTTGCCCTTTGGAATGGGGGTAGCGGCGCGGCTGGTCTGGTTTTGTTCTTTGACAATTGCATCGGAATGGAAGGGATACGCTGACGGCGTCCCACGGTTTTGCTTGTTTGCGGTGACGCGGGCGGGTGGAGCGGTGAGGGTGGTTATGCGGATTGTGGCTTGGGTTTGATTCTGAGTTCGATCTGTTGACTGCTTTGGGATGCTGATTTGGCGTATTTCAAACTACGCACAATACGC
>Ga0116226_10006494_pt1 | contig 10502 bp, 7 predicted proteins | sample S1TSphfallax_FD_89692 | JGI IMG/M metagenome (GOLD analysis project Ga0116226, IMG submission 89692) | Host-associated microbial communities from peat moss isolated from Minnesota, USA - S1T2_Fa - Sphagnum fallax MG | ecosystem: Host-associated > Plants > Peat moss > Unclassified | place: USA...
CAGCCCGAGCACGGCATCGACCACGCCGATCGCCGCCAGTTTCTGCGCCGGATCGACCTTTTTCAGCGCGACAATTTCGTCGAGCACGGTCAGCGCCTGCGGGGTGTTGAGATCGTCGCTGATCGCCGCATCGAACCGGTCGAGCAGATCGGCGAATTTCGGGCCCGGCGGCGCGTCCGCTTCGCCCGCGCGTTCGCGCGTCTGCGCAACCGCGATCACCAGGCGTTTGAGCCGGGTCAGCGCCGCGCCGAGCCCGTCCCACGAAAATTCCAGCTCGCTGCGGTAATGCGCTTGCAGGCACATCAGCCGATAGGCGAGCGGGTGATAGCCGCGATCGATCAGCAGTTGCAGGCGCAGGAATTCGCCCGAACTTTTCGACATCTTGCCCGACCGTTCGACCAGGAAATTGTTGTGCATCCACACCCGCGCGCCCGAATTGGCCGGGTCGGTCAGGCTGCCGGTGCAGCAGAACGCCTGATTCTGCGCGATTTCGTTGGGGTGGTGGATTTCGCGATGGTCGATCCCGCCGGTGTGGATATCGAACGGAAAGCCGAGCAGCGCGCCGCTCATCACCGAACATTCGAGATGCCAGCCCGGCGCACCGCGGCCCCACGGCGAATCCCATTCCATCTGCCGGCTCTCCCCCGGCGGAGTCTTGCGCCAGATGGCAAAATCGGCGGGGTGGCGCTTGCCGGCGACTTCGTCGATGCGCCCGGCGCCTTCCTCGGTCTGCGCACGCGCCAGCCGGCCGTAATCGGCAACCGACCCGACATCGAAATAGAGCCCGCTGGGCAATTCGTAACAATGCCGCGCGGCGATCGTACGGGCAAATTCGATCATCTGCGGCACATATTGCGTGGCAATCGACCAGTGCGCCGGCTCGCGGATATTGAGCGCGGCGATATCGGCCCAATAGGCCTGGGTGTAATGGCGCGCGATATCCCAGATCGATTGCGCGCGCGCCGCGGCGGCGGCCTCCATCTTGTCCTGGCCGGCGTCGGCATCGTCGGTCAGGTGGCCGACATCGGTGATGTTGATCACATGCGTCAGCGCATAGCCCTTGTAGACCAGCGTGCGCCCGAGCACGTCGGCAAACACATAAGCGCGCATATTGCCGATATGCGGATAGTTGTAGACCGTCGGCCCGCACGAATAGACTCGCGCTTCCCCCGGATGGACCGGCGCGAACGGCTCGGGCTGACGCGTAAGGCTGTTGAACAGCACGAGCGGGCGGGGATTGGTCATACCCTGGCCCTTGCCCCGGTGATCGACAGGCCGTCAAGCCTCACGCCATCAACCCCCTTCCCAACCCCGTTCGTGCTGAGCCTGTCGAAGCATGCGCGCGGCGGTCTGGCTTGGTAACGAAATTGTCAGTGGGGCAGGTCGCGGCGCGTGTCCTTCGACAGGCTCAGGACGAACGGGGTTATTTATAATTTTGTTTTTCTTCAGAACCCCACAAGCGTCACCGCCTCATCCAGACTGGCGCGGGGCACCGGAAACCGGTTGATCGGCGCATCGGGATCGCGGTAGCCGATCGCCAGGCCGCAAAAGAAGATATGATCATCGCCGATCGGCACGTGATCGCGAATCTGGCGCTGATAGACCGCCCAGGCTTCCTGCGCGCAGGAATCGAGCCCTGCTTCGCGCAGCAGCAGCATCACCGTCTGCAACCACATGCCGACATCCGACCATTGCGGCGGACCCATATAGCGCGGCATGTGCACCAGCATCAGCACCGGGGCATCGAATGCGCGGAAATTGGCGGCAAATTGCCCGAGCCGCGCGGTCTTGTCCTCGCGCGGGATGTTGAGCGCGGCATACATTGCCTCACCCACGCCGAACCGCCGTTCGGCATAGGCGCCGGCCAGATCGGGCGGATAGACCGCATATTCGGGCGCATAAGCCGCGCGCCCCTGCGGCAGCAGCGCCGCGACATCCGCCAGCAGCCGCGCCAGCGGATCGCCGGTCAGCACATGCGCATGCCACGGCTGGACATTGCCCCCCGACGGCGCGCGCTGCGCCGTTTCGAGCACGCGGCGCAGCACCGCCGGATCGACCGCATCGGGCAGGAACCGGCGAATCGAACGGCGGCTGGTCACCGCCTCGGTTACGGTTTGGCTTGCAGACATAGGGGTTTAAGTGACCGGTTAAGCGGCGCGCGTCAACCGCCTGGTCGTCGTTTCAGTCAGTGCCGCGCTTTCCAAATCCTCCCCGGCACGGGGAGGATACGCGTGGCGTCAATCGTCCTCGAACAAGTCGGCGAGTTGTTCGACGATCGTGCCGCCCAGTTGTTCGACATCCATGATCGTCACCGCGCGGCGGTAATAGCGGGTGACGTCGTGGCCGATGCCGATCGCGACGAGCTGCACCGGCGACTGCTTTTCGATCCAGTCGATCACTTTGCGCAAGTGCTGTTCGAGATAGCCGGCGCTGTTCACCGACAGCGTCGAATCGTCGACCGGCGCGCCGTCGGAAATCACCATCAGGATGCGGCGGTCTTCCGGCCGCGCAAGCAGGCGCGTGTGCGCCCACAGCAGCGCTTCGCCGTCGATGTTTTCCTTGAGCAGGCCTTCGCGCATCATCAGTCCGAGATTCTTGCGCGCGCGGCGCCAGGGTTCATCGGCTTTCTTGTAAACAATGTGGCGCAAATCGTTGAGACGGCCGGGATTGGCCTGCTTGCCGCCGGTCAGCCAGGCCTCGCGCGACTGGCCGCCTTTCCATGCGCGGGTGGTAAAGCCAAGCACTTCGGTCTTGACTCCGCAGCGTTCGAGCGTGCGCGCCAGGATATCCGCGCTGATCGCCGCGATCGAAATCGGCCGGCCGCGCATCGACCCCGAATTGTCGATCAGCAAGGTGACCACGGTATCCTTGAATTCGATATCGCGTTCGATCTTGTAGCTGAGCGAATGGCCGGGCGAGATCACCACGCGCGCCAGCCGCGCCGCATCGAGCAGGCCTTCTTCCTGGTCGAAATCCCAGCTGCGGTTCTGCTGCGCCATCAGCCGCCGCTGCAACCGGTTGGCCAGCCGCGTCACGACCGATTGCAGCCCTTTCATCTGCGCATCGAGATAGGCGCGCAGCCGGGTCAGTTCATCCTCGTCGCACAAGTCCGATGCCGCGACGACTTCGTCGAAGCTTTCGGTATAGGCCTTGTAATCGAACCCGTCGGGCAAATCGGTCCACGGCCGGTTGGGCCGCGTCGGCAGCATGCCTTCTTCGCCGTCGTCGGCGATATCGGCATCGGCACTGTCCTCGACTTCGCCCGGTTCCTGGTCCTGGTCGCCGTCCTCGCCGCCTTCGCTGGTGTCGCCGGCCATTTCGCTGGGAGTCTGATCGGCGGCATCCTCGCCGGCGTCGGGCTGTTCCTCGCCGTCGTCCTGATCATCGCCCTGGTCGTCGTCGCTGTCGGTCGGCGGCGCATCGGTCGGCGATGTCAGTTCGAGATGGCCGAGCAGATCGAGCGCAAGCTGCTGAAACGCTTTCTGATTGCCGAGCACATCGGCCAGCGCGGAAAAATCCTCGCCCGCCTTGGCCTCAATCCAGCTGCGCACCAGATCGGTGCCTAGCCGCGCCGATTCGGGCACCGGCTGGCCGGTCAGCGCCTCTCGCAACAACAGCGAAACCGCGGTCTGCAGCGGCACGTCCTCGGCCCGCGCGGCGCGCGCGATCGGATCGCTCAACATGCGCACATCGGTCGCCGCGCCGATATTGCCGCGAATCCCGGCATAGCCGTCCGAGCCCAGCGCTTCGTAACGGACTTGTTCGATCGCATCATAGACCGCGCGCGCCACCGGTTCGCCCGGCGCGCGCGCCTGGTGCAGCGCGGCGTTGTGCAGCCGCAGTTTCAGCGCCATCGAATCGGTAAAGCCGCGCGCCTCGGCGACTTGCGCCGCCGGCAGCGCGCGCGGCGGCATCGGCACGCGCATGGCGGTGCCCGCCTGCCCCGCGGCATCGGCAGTCCAGGCAACCTCGATCTCCGGCTCTTCGGCAAGCGCGCGGGCGGTGCCGGCCAGAGCGGCGCGAAACTGGTCCAGAGGCGATTCGTCACGCAAAGTGGTCGTTGATCCCTGACAGGCCCGATCAGCCTATGCTTTGCCCCGTCTTGGCCCAGTCTGCAAGGAACCCTTCGATGCCCTTTTCGGTCAGGACGTGGCGGAACAGGCCCTTGATCACTGCCGGCGGCGCGGTGATCACGTCGGCGCCGATCCGCGCCGCTTCGAGCACATGGATGCCGTGGCGGATCGAGGCGACAAGGATTTCGGTCTGGTAATTGTAATTGTCGTAAATCAGCCGGATGTCGGCAATCAGCGCCATGCCGTCAAAGCCGTTGTCATCGTGCCGGCCGACAAACGGCGACACGAAGGTGGCCCCGGCTTTGGCTGCGAGCAGCGCCTGCGCCGCCGAAAAGCACAGCGTGACATTGACCATCGTGCCGTCGCTGGTCAGCGCCTTGCAGGTTTTCAGCCCGTCGATCGTCAGCGGCACTTTGATGCAGACGTTGTCGGCGATCTTGCGCAGGATTTCGGCCTCACGCATCATCCCGACATGGTCGAGCGCGACGACTTCGGCGCTGACCGGACCCTGGGTCAGCCGGCAGATTTCCGCGGTGACTTCCAGGAAATCGCGCCCCGCTTTGGCAATCAGGCTGGGGTTGGTGGTCACCCCGTCAAGCAACCCGGTGGCGGCCATCTCGGCGATTTCGGCGGTGTCTGCGGTGTCGACAAAGAATTTCATGGCGTGCTGGTCCTGGCAGGGCGGGAATTGAGCCGCCCTATAGGCAAAGCTGCCGCCGGGGCAAAGCGTTTGCAGATCGAAAGGATCGGCGCTTCTTTCGCATTGTCCCCGGAACGGGGAAGAGCGCTGTCAGGGGTGCGCGAGCAGCTCTGCCAGTTGCGGATCGCCGCCGGCGGTGGGGTCCGCTCGGATGGCGGCCTCTTCATTGCCGATCGCATCCCACACCGCATCGTCGGCATGGTGCGCCAGCTTGCGCGCCAGGGCTTCGCCGCCCAGCGTGACCAGCGCGGTGATCACCGGGCCCAGCACCGGATCGTCGAGCGTGTGCAGCGCGCCGCGAAATTCGGGAAACATCGCCTCGATCACCGCCGGGCCCATTTCGCTGCGCAACAGTTGCGTCGCCGCACGCGGACCGCCGCGCAATACCGCGCGCGCATTGGCAATGCCCAGCGTCCTGACCGCAGCGGCCAGCCGTGGCGCCGCCGCATGCGCGGCGCGCAGCAGCAGCGGGTGCAGCCAGGCATCGAGCCTGCGGTGAAAATCGGGCGACATCAGCGCGCGTTGCAGCACCAGACCGGCCGGCCCCAGCCCATTGCCCGGATCGAGCCCGGCAATGAACCGGTCCCACGCCCCGCCCGGCTGGTCGAGCCGGGCCAGCGCGCGCTCGGTCGCCCGGCGCAACAGGCGGCGCACCGCTTCATCGAGGCTGAGCGGCGGCAGCGCCGCGCAGGCTGCCAGCAGCGCCGCCAGGCCGCCAAGCGCGATCCGGCGCGAAACCGGGCGTGCAGTCATCAACCACCTCCATCGGTGCGGGGCTGGCCGCGCCCCGTGCCGCCCCCTATACCCGCCAAAGATGAACGCTGCCAAGACGCCCCCCCCTGCCCGCTGCCGCTGCCTGGTGTTCAATCCCGGGCTCGACGTGCTCGATTATCGCGTGCCAACGGGCGTCACGGTCGAGCCGGGCAGCGTGGTGGTCGCCCCGCTCGGCCCGCGGCAGATCCTGGGCGTGGTGTGGGACGAAGGCCGGCTGCCGGGCGAGGACTATCCGCTGGCCAAGCTGCGGCCACTGCTGGCGGTGCTGCCGGTGGCGCCGCTGCCCGCAGCCTTGCGCCGGCTGATCGAATGGACCGCCGACTATTACCTGGCGCCGCTGTCGCAGGTCGCGCGCATGGCCCTGTCGAGCGGCGCAGCGCTGCAAGGCGGCGGGATGATCACCGAATACCGCCTGAGCCAGGGCACACCTGCCGGCCGGATGACCCCGCAACGCACGCAGGCGATCGAACGGCTGGCCGGCCAGCAGGCGACGATCCGCGAGCTGGCGGCGATCGCCGGGGTGTCCGAAGCGGTGCTGCGCGGCATGGTTGCGGCGGGCCTGCTCGAAGCGGTGCGCGTCGACAGCGACCGCGCCTATGCGCTGCCCGACCCCGACCATGCGGTGCCCGATCTCAACCCCGGGCAGGCCGAGGCCGCCGCGCGGATTATCGAGGCGGTGCGCGCGCGGCGCTTTGCGCCATTCCTGCTCGACGGCGTGACCGGATCGGGCAAGACCGAAGTCTATGCCGAGGCGATCGCCGCGGCGCTGGCGCTGGGCCGCCAGGTGCTGGTGCTGTTGCCCGAAATCGCGCTGACGCAGAATTTCCTCGCGCGGTTCGAGGCGCGCTTCGGCGCCGCGCCGGTCGCCTGGCATTCCGCGCTCAAGGCCTCCGAACGCCGCCGCGCGTGGCGGCATGTGTCGCTGGGCGGGGCCAAAGTGGTGGTCGGTGCGCGCTCGGCGCTGTTTCTGCCGTTCGCCGATCTCGGGCTGATCGTGGTCGATGAAGCGCACGAAATCGCGTTCAAACAGGACGACGGCGTGCGCTACAACGCGCGCGACGTGGCGGTGATGCGCGCGCGGTTCGAATCTGTGCCGGTGGTGCTGGCCAGCGCCACCCCTGCGCTCGAAAGCCTGGCCATGGCCGAGGCCGGGCGCTACCAACGGCTGGTGCTGCCCGACCGCTTTGGCGGGGCGCAGATGCCCGATATCCGCATTGTCGATCTGCGGATCGATGCGCCCGACCGCGGCCGCTGGATCGCGCCGCCGCTGGTCAAGGCGCTGCGCGAGCGCCAGGCGCGCGGCGAACAGAGCCTGCTGTTTCTCAACCGCCGCGGCTATGCCCCGCTGACGCTGTGCCGCGGCTGCGGCTATCGCTTCTGCTGCCCCAACTGTTCGGCCTGGCTGGTCGAACACCGGCTGTCGCGCCGGCTCGCCTGCCACCATTGCGGACACGAAGTGCCGGTGCCCGCGCTCTGCCCCGAATGCAGCGAGCCCGATTGCCTGGTCGCCTGCGGCCCCGGCGTCGAACGCATCGCCGACGAAATGGCCGAAATCCTGCCCGATGCGCGGGTGATTGTGGCGACGTCGGACACGCTCAACAGCCCCGACCGCGCCGCCGAATTTGTCGATCTGGTCACCGGTGGCGGGATCGACGTGATTGTCGGCACGCAACTGGTGACCAAGGGTTTCCATTTTCCCGATCTGACGCTGGTCGGGGTGATCGACGCCGACATGGGGCTCGAAGGCGGTGACTTGCGCGCGGCCGAGCGCACCTATCAGCAGATTGCCCAGGTCTCCGGCCGCGCCGGGCGCGGCGAAAAGCCCGGCGAAGTCATGCTCCAGACCCGCCACCCCGAAGCCGCGGTGATCGCCGCGCTGGCCAGCGGCGATCGTGACGCGTTCTACGCCGCCGAAACCGAGGCGCGGCGAGAGGCCGGTGCACCGCCGTTCGGCCGCTGGGCGGCGATCATCGTCTCGAGCGAGGACGAAGCCGAAGCCAAGGATGCCGCGCGCGCGATTGGCGGCACGCGGCCGCGGCTTGATGACGTGATGATCCTGGGCCCCGCGCCCGCGCCGCTGTCGCTGCTGCGCGGGCGCTATCGCTATCGCCTGCTGGTCAACGCGCGGCGATCGAGCGATCTGCAGGCGGTGCTGCGCGACTGGCTGGCGCTGCTCAAATTCCCGCCAGGTGTGCGCGTCGCGGTCGATATCGATCCGTACAGTTTTGTTTGAGCGGGGCCGGAACTTTGCCTCCCCCGGGCGGTAGTCAGGGTGGCCGCAATGACGGCCTGGCGTGACGGGCAGGAGCGGGCGCATGACAACCAGCACAGTCAATTCCACCGCCGAACCGGCTGCGGTCCGGTCGTTCGACCACCGGATTCATCCGGCCGGGATCCTCGGCTTTCTTGCCGTGCTGCTGGGCGGGATCGTCTATGCCGGCACCAGCATCGCGATCGACACCAGCCATGTCGGTGAACCGCTGGCGATCGGCGCCTTTGCGTTCCTCGGGCTGGCGCTGCTGATCGCGCTGGGGTTTGAATTCGTCAACGGCTTTCACGACACCGCCAACGCGGTTGCGACGGTGATCTATACCAATGCGCTGGCGCCGGTGTTTGCGGTGGTCTGGTCGGGGACGTGGAATTTCGTCGGGGTGATGGTCTCGACCGGCGCGGTGGCCTATTCGATCATCACGCTGCTGCCGGTCGACCTTATCCTGCATGTCGGTTCGACCGGCGGCTATGCGATGATCTTTGCGCTGCTGCTCGCGGCGGTGACGTGGAATCTGGGCACCTGGTGGCTCGGCCTGCCCAATTCGTCGAGCCACGCGCTGATCGGCTCGATTCTCGGGGTTGGCCTGGCCAACCAGCTGATGGCGAGCGGGCCCGGCGGCACTTCGGGAGTCGAATGGGGCGCGGCCAAGGACGTGCTGCTCGGCCTGCTGATCAGCCCGGTGATCGGTTTTGTCGGCGCGATGCTGCTGTTGTGGATCATGAAGGCGGTGATTCCCAATCCGGCGCTGTACAAGCAACCCGAAGGCGATACCCCGCCGCCCTGGCCGATCCGCGCATTGCTGATTTTCACCTGCACCGCGGTCTCGTTCGCGCATGGCGGCAACGACGGTCAGAAAGGCATGGGGCTGATCATGCTGATCCTGATCGGCGTTGCGCCGACCGCCTATGCGCTCAACCGGACGATGCCCGACAGTTCGACCCCGGCGTTCATCCAGACGACCACCGCGGCGCAAGCCGTGTTCCGCAGCCGCGAAGCGGGCGCCAGCGTTGCACCCGCCGCGGCGCGCGGCGTGCTGGAGGCGGCGCTGCGCACCAAACAGGTCAATGCACCGCAAGTCTATGCCGCGCTCGACGTCGATTCGGGCGATATCGCGCAGGAACTGCGCAATTACGGATCGATCAGCCGCGTCCCTGCGGCTGCGACCAAAAACTTGCGCAACGAAATGTATGTCGTCAGCGACACGCTGCGCCTGCTGACCAAGGACAAGGCGGCGGCTTTGCCGCCCGCGGCTGCGGCGACGATCAAATCCTATCAGGGCCTGCTCGAAAAAGGCACGCGCTATATCCCGACCTGGGTGAAAGTGTCGGTCGCGCTCGCGCTCGGGCTCGGCACGATGGTCGGCTGGCAACGCATCGTGATCACCGTCGGCCAGAAAATCGGCAAGACTCACCTGACGTATGGCATGGGCGCCTCGGCCGAGCTGATTGCTGCGAGCACGATCCTGCTCGCCGAATTCTATGGCCTGCCGGTTTCGACCACGCATATCCTGTCGAGCGGCGTTGCCGGCACGATGGTCGCCGACGGCGCCGGCCTGCAAGGCGGCACCGTGCGCAATATCGCGATGGCCTGGGTGCTTACGCTCCCCGCGGCGATGGCGATTGCCGGCGTGCTCTATGCGCTGTTCCTGACGGTGTTGCGCACGACGGGCGCGGCGTGAGCCGCAAAGCGCTGATCGTCGCGATCGCCGCCATCGCCCTGCCCGCGGCCGCCGGAGCATCGACCATCGCGGCGATGCGCGATCACCGCCGCATCGTGCTGATTGCCGCACCAGGCCGCGACGATCCGGCGCTGGCGCGCCAGGCCGCCATCCTGGCCCAGTGGCACTCCGGTGCCGAGGCGCGCGATGTGTCGGTTATCGAACTGGCCGGCATGGCAGTGACCGGCGCGAGCGATGCGGGTGCCGTGCTGCGCCGGCGCTATCGCCTCGATGCGGCACGGTTTGAGGTGCTGCTGATCGGCAAGGACGGACACGTGGCGCTGCGTGCGCGCGCGCCGGTCGCAGCAGGGACGCTGCAACGCACGATCGACGCCATGCCGATGCGCCAGGCCGGCGAGCGCTGAACGGGACCGCCGGCGTTACGCGGTCAGTTACCCATAGGCACGCAGGAATGCGGCGACCGCGCCGGCCACGGCGGCCTTCGGCTCGAGATCAGGTTCGGCGCCGAACAGCATCGGATAGGTCACGCCAGTGGCCAGCATGCCCTGGAGGTGGATCGCCGCCATATAGGGATCGCCCGGACGCAAGCGGCCATTGGCCATCACTTTGGCGAAATAGTCGGTGATCGCGCCGCGGCCGCGTTTCGGCCCGAGCTGATAGAGTTTGGCGCCCAGCGCGCTCTTGCCGCCTTCGGCGATCGCGGTGCGGGTGATGCACAAGTCCTGCGCGCCGCTGGTGAACGCCAGAAAGCCTTCGCCAAACTGCGTGAGCACTTTGGCAATGTCGGGGTCGTCGGGATCGAGCAAGTCGAGCAGCGCCTGCCCCTGATCCTCCACGGCGTCGATCATCGCCTCGGCAAACAGGTCCTCCTTCGATGGGAAATAGCTGTAAAGCGTGGCCTTTGACCCGCCGACCAGCGCCGAAATCTGCGCCATGCTGGCCCGGTCGTACCCCACATCCTTGAACACCGTAAGCGCGGCGTCGAGAATCGCCTGCCTGCGGCTG
>Ga0116226_10006495_pt1 | contig 10502 bp, 10 predicted proteins | sample S1TSphfallax_FD_89692 | JGI IMG/M metagenome (GOLD analysis project Ga0116226, IMG submission 89692) | Host-associated microbial communities from peat moss isolated from Minnesota, USA - S1T2_Fa - Sphagnum fallax MG | ecosystem: Host-associated > Plants > Peat moss > Unclassified | place: USA...
AACAATAAGGAGTGATATCGCACAGCCGAAAATTCCTGGGGAATATCTCGGAATAAAGCTGAATTATTGTGATGAATTTTACTTAATCTTCCATGTATAACTTCTGGTGCGGAAATTACCTTTCCACCAAATAAATATCCAATTCCTTGATGTCCTAAGCAAACTCCCAATAAGGGAATTGGGGAATTTTCAATTACCTGGCGACAAACTCCAAAATCTATGAATCTTTCTGGTCGTCCTGGACCGGGAGAAATCACGATATTGTCTATACCGTTAAATATCACTTCTCTCAACTCATACCAATTTAACTGATCATTCCGAATTACCAAAGGCGGTTCCTGATTGATCACAGCTATCATTTGATACAGGTTAAAGGTATAAGAATCGTAGTTGTCAATAATTAAAGTCCGTATACCCATTTACCAATAACTAGCGTAGAAAGCGGTTGTGTCCGTAGGGGCGCAAGGCCTTGCGCCCCAAACCTGATTAATTACTCATATCTAGCATACGCTGTATAGGTAATAATGCCGCTAGACGGGTTTTTTCTGGTAGAGTAATTTCTGGATCGCGGCGCTTCATCGCCCAATATAGCTTTTCTAAAGTATTTAATCGCATAAATGGACACTCATTGCAATTACAATCATTTTGTGGTGGTGCAGGAATAAAGTGCTTATGAGGAGCTAGTTTTTGCATCTGATGAATAATTCCCGGCTCTGTAGCTACGATAAATTCCTGGGATGGACTAGTTTTACAATAATTTAATAAAGCGGCGGTGGAACCAATAAAACTCGCATGGCGTAATACAGCAGCTTCGCATTCAGGATGGGCGATCGCTTCCGCTTGAGGATATTTAGCTTGTAATTGAACAATCTTCTTCTCAGAGAAAGTTTCATGTACAGTACAACTACCTTGCCAAATAACTAAATCCCGTCCTGTTTGCTGACTGACATAGCGTCCCAAATTGCGGTCTGGAGCAAAAATGATTGGTTGACCTAGAGGTATCTGATTGATGATCTCTACCGCATTAGAACTAGTACAAATAATATCGCTCATTGCTTTAATCTCAGCCGAGCAATTAATGTAAGAAACTACTATATGATCTGGATGTTGGGCTTTAAATGCCGCAAAAGCATCTGGAGGACAGCTATCTGCTAAAGAACAACCCGCAGATAAATCTGGTAATAACACCAGTTTATGGGGATTGAGTATTTTAGCTGTTTCCGCCATAAAATGAACCCCTGCAAAGACGATAGTATCTGCATTAGTTGTGGCGGCGGTTTTGGCCAATTGTAACGAATCACCAATAAAATCAGCAATATCTTGAATATCTGGGTCTTGATAGTAATGAGCTAGGATGACTGCATTCAGTTCCTGCTTTAACTCTTGGATTGCGCCAAATAAGTCTATTGGTAGTCTATCCGTAAGTTGTTGTCGAGTGATTGTAGTTGTAAACACAATTCGAGGGGGGGTAATTTTAGTAGAAAGTAACTTTATTTATATTTCTTATTATAGTAGTTTTTACCAAAAATGGTGAGGGGTAAAAATTTAGCAGCTATATCCAAATTTGATGGAATTTTCTATGCTGGAGATAGATGGCAAGGAAAGTGGCATGACCAGTCAAAAAACTCAATCAAAAACCTCTCTCAAGATTGCTGTAATTGGCGACGTTCACGACCAATGGGAACAAGAAGATGGTATAGCGCTCAAACATTTGGGTGTTGATTTAGTACTGTTCGTAGGGGACTTCGGTAATGAGTCAGTAGAAGTGGTTCGGGAAGTCGCCTCCCTTGACATGCCTAAAGCCGTAGTTTTAGGTAATCACGATGCTTGGTATACAGCTACGGAATGGGGACGGAAAAAATGTCCCTATGATCGCTCTCAAGAAAACCGCGTCCAAGCACAATTAGATATATTGGGTGTTTCCCATGTTGGTTATAGTAAGCTAGATTTTCCGGCTTTCAATTTAACTGTCGTGGGGGGTCGTCCTTTTACTTGGGGTGGACCAGATCTCAAATTTGCTGATATTTGTCAGGAACTCTATAGTGTGAGTACTATAGAGGAATCCGTGGCTAAAATCTCCGATGCTGTCAAAAGTGCTGGTCATGAAACAATTATTTTTCTAGGTCATAACGGACCTAGTGGGTTAGGGAATAAACCTGAAGACCCTTGTGGTAAGGATTGGCTTCCTGTTGGGGGTGACTTTGGTGATCCAGATTTGGCTGAAGCGATTACCTTGAGTATAACTATAGGAAAAAATGTCCCTTTAGTCGCTTTTGGTCATATGCATCATACTCTCAGACACACAAAGACAAAGCGCAAAGCTTTCTTTAAAAGTCCTGATGGGAGAATTTACTTAAATAGTGCTAGCGTACCGAGGATCATCACACAAGCAGATGGCAGAAAACTGCGGAATTTTTCCCTTGTTTCTCTAGAAGCTGGTGTAGTGACTCAAGCTGCGTTGGTCTGGTTAGACAGTGATTTGCAAGTGGATGCAGCAGAAACTCAAATTTTCTACGAAAAATCGCTTTCAACCTTACCATTCGCGTGAATATTATGATATGATATAAACCTGTCAGCTTTGCTGCGCCATTTTATAACGCTAGCAAGGACTGACGGCGGTTTTTGGAGAGGTGGCAGAGTGGTCGATTGCGTCCGACTTGAAATCGGATGAGGCTAAAACCTCCGGGAGTTCGAATCTCCCCCTCTCCGTTACCCGTAGGGGCTCGTATTCCTTCCGCCCCTACTACATTCCTCACAAAAATTAGCAAGATTAATTTTCTTCCGTATTCTTATTTGCGGCTCGATTAGCTCGTGCTTCAGCTGATGACATCACCTCAGTCAAATTTTCCAGCACCTCCCCAGGGAAATTTTCCAGGATTCTCGTAGATAAAGCAACTCGACCCTTACCCTCATCTAAGTCAATAATTACAGCTTTAATTTGTTGACCAACTTGAAAGATTTTTTCCAGAGATTCAATAAATTTCTGGCTGACTTGCTTAATATGTAATAGAGCGCTCAATCCGTCTAGGTCAACAAACACACCAAAAGGCTTAATTCCAGTAACTTTACCTTCTACCAGTTGACCTATCTGTAGCAGACTGAAGTTGCTGGAACGAGTTGCTAATCTTTGGGAAAGAATCAACTTATTATCTGTACGATTCACTTCTAGAAAACTAACTGTAAGACTTTGTCCTTTCAGTGCTTCCAAATTATCTCGCTCAATCAGGTGCGATCTGGGAATAAAGCCCCGTAAAGATAGAATGTCAACTGTAATACCACCTTTGTTGACTCCCATGACACGCACTTGCACAGATTGTGACTCAGTTTGCATTTGAGCCAACCTTTCCCAAATGCTTTGAATTTCTAGCTGTCTGCGAGACAGAGTGACTTGACCGTCAGCATCTTGGTCACGGATAATCAGGAAATCTAGTTCTTCGTGCAATGGCAGCACTTCCGATATATCGGTAACAGATCTCAAAGAAGCCTCATCACGGGGAAGAAAAGCCGACGCTTTACCGCCAATATCAACATAAGCTCCATTATTGTCGAATTGAAACACCTTACCTTGCACAACTTGTCCCTTTTGAAATTGGTAGTCGTGCTTTTCCAGTGCTTTGGCAAAATCGTCCATTGTAAAGGGCGAGTTGGCTGTCTGAGAAAGTTGCGATTCGGAATTCATGACTTTTTACGTTAAATTGTTAATTACTCTGACCACTGGACTTTGTTAACCTCAAGCAACATCTAACTTAGAATATAGAAAGAGATTACCTGTAACTGTTCTAAATTTAATTTATTTTACTAAAGTACTAGCAAAAAGTTGTGTGACCTTTAACCAAGCATTGCTGGCGGCTCTTTCATTATAACTAGGCTGATGGTTATATAAAAAACCATCTACTCTATGGGGAACGTGATTTTTGGCTAACTCTGTTTCCATTTTATCTAATGGATCTAAATTTATGCTCCCATTTTGAGTACCACAAAAGGGATATATATTTCCTTTGATATTTTTCATCCGGGTGTTTGATGCTCCAAGTGTAAATTTACCATTATTCCATCACAAAATCTACTAGTTACTTTAATATATGTTAAAGTATGTGATAGAGCAGCCTCTGATAGTTCAAATTTTGTGTTTTTAGGGATTGCTCTGTCATAATAGTGTTGATTAAAACTCCACCATTATCTGATATAACTATGCCAGCATATTCAGTCCATTTTCCCTCAAAACTATCAATTAATCAAAATTGGTTATAATTTGCTACAAAGTCCTACTTTATTTTTACTTCCTCCCCTGCACAAGAGCTCCCCGATAGAAGCTGGTAATGATTCAATTCCGTATTCAACCAGACAGCGAAATCCCCGCATCTACTCAGTTATTTAATCAAATCCGGTTTGCGATCGCTTCGAGACAATATCCTCCTGGATTTAAACTACCCAGTACGCGAGCATTAGCGATCCAAACCGGACTACACCGCAATACAATTAGCAAAGTCTATCGTCAATTAGAAGAAGAAGGACTAGTTGAAAGTCTCGCAGGTTCAGGTATTTATGTTCGCGCTCAAGGTCATGAGGGTGGTAGCCGTTGGCACTCACCAATTATCCAAGAATATCCAGAAGCATGTAAAGTAGTCCACATAGCCTTAGATGAGTTGCTGGAGGGGGGTTGTTCTCTTCATCAAGCACGGGAGATATTTTTAGCGGAAGTTGACTGGCGCTTACGTTGTAGTGCGAGAGTTTTGGTCGTTGCTCCTTTTCAAGATATTGGTGTTGGGGAATTAATGGTAGATGAATTGGAAGCAGCTTTGGAAATTCCGGTTCAGCTAGTCGCAATGGAGGAATTAACCGCCCTATTGGATAAAACTACTTCTGCGACTTTGGTGACTAGCAGATATTTTATTGGGGATGTGGAAGCGATCGCCGCACCGCGAGCAGTCAGGGTGATTCCCTTAGATATCAGCAACTATGGTAAGGAAATGAATTTAGTCAAAAATTTGCCTAAAGACAGTTGTATTGGAATAGTTAGTGTGAGTCCTGGTATTCTCAGAGCGACGGAAATTATTCTTCATGGTCTGCGGGGAGATGAAATATTGGTCATGACTTCCCAGCCAAAAGATAATTATAAACTCCAGGCGATCGCCAAACGCGCAGAAATGATTTTTTGCACTGACCAACTCAGCTATTCTGTAGCACAAGCAGGAGTGCAAACGGCTTTAGAGGATTTAATTCGTCCACCCAAATTAATTCGTTGCGAAAATTATATTGGTACACAATCAATTAACTTTCTCAAACGAGAACTCGGCTTAAATTGAATTCTCAGTTACCGTAATTTCAGGATACAGGGGAAATAATTCCCCTATATTTTTATATTACATGTGGACGTACTACGCGAATAATAGCCATCATCCCGTTGTCTTCGTGACGGAGGATATGACAATGATAGACAAAATCTCCCACAATTGGTCCTCGAAAATCCATTCGTAGCGAAATGCTAGGGTAGGGTGGGTTAGAGAGTACTTCAGAGAAATAGAGCTTGCGCTTTACTTTAACCGGTGCGTTTTCCAGCCCAGCAAACCGATGTTGATAGGGAACTCCCCAGAATGAACTTACGCTAGTTGGTGATTCTGGCGCATTGATTTCAGCCTTGATATTAGCAATAGGTCGTTGTGGATCGTTGTCTCCATCTGGACCAGTATCGATGATTTAGCGTCAGGAGAGTAGCCTTTCTCACTGTCAATGCTGGACCCTTAACAATGAAATCAGCACGCCCTGCGGGAGGAAGAAAGATATTGGTTTGAGTCACCGTCTTTCCTATTGCTGTTCCATCATCGGAACCCGTAGGAACACCATCTAACCCAACAATATTCAGAGGTTGTGAGACTCCGTGGTTCTATTTTTAGAATACGTTAGTATAGCAAAAAATAAACCGCTACATAGATTAGTATGTAGCGGGCTTATCTGGATATATGTGTACTTAATTATAGGTAATTTCCAGTAACCTTAATTAGTGGTTCCAATGGTGTTCATGATGTTCGTGTTCGTGATACTCTCTGACTTCCCGTTCATGACGTTTACGCCATTCATGTTCACGAATTTCGTTCCACCGTCTGTCATGATGTTGATCGTATTGATAATGGTCTCCACTAGGAAATATGACCCAAGCGTTAGCATTTTGAGCGAAGGAGAACAGAGGAGCAGCAGTTAATACAGCTAATACAGCCAGAGATTTAAGGTGGTTCATAAAAGTTTGATTTGTTTTGAGTTGATAAATTTAATATAGCTAGAAATATAAATAGGGATAAGTCACCAAAGTCATGAAGGTTTTATTACTTTGGTCATTTGTCAGCATTATATATAGTCATCTGTTTACCTGCTTCAGAGTGTCCTGAGCTAGAGGTACAGCACCACAGCATTATCATATACTTGGATAGCCAAAAGTAAACTGAAGGAGGCTTGCTCTCGATGAATGCTTATGTAGATATTGATAAATACAAACAGCTAGTAGTTAATGATTTCAATTCCCGACCTAACTACGATGAAGGAAATCAATTTCACCTAAATTTAGCTAATCGTCTGATTGAAATCGCTCAACCTCAGCCAGGACAGAAAATCCTCGATGTTGTTACTGGTACAGGATTAGTAGCAATTACTGCAGCACAAATTGTTGGTTCTTCAGGTCGAGTAGTGGGAGTAGATATCGCCAAAAGTATGCTAGAGCAAGCACAGAAGAAAATTAAGACCCTTGGACTCACAAATGTTGAACTCATAGAAGCAGACGCTGATTATCTCAATTTTAATGACAGCAGCTTTGATATCATTTTTTGCTCTAGTGCACTCGTGTATTTAACGGATATCCCAAATTCTCTACAGCAGTGGTATCGCTTGCTTAAACCAGGTGGTTTAATTGCTTTTTCTTGCTTTGCTGAAACTGCTCATACAGTCGCTATCATGTTTAGACAAAAAGCTCAGACTTATGGAATTTTCATTCCCAATCCAAATGAGCCATTAGGAACTCCTCAAAAATGCCAAGATTTGCTGAAACACGTAGGATTCCAAAATATCAAAATAATAACCGAACAGTTTGGTTCCTATCTAAGTAATGTTGAAAAAGCGTGGAACGGAAATGCTAGAAGTGCTTTTGGCGCTCAAGTAAAAGAACTCCCTCCAGAGAGATTAGAGCAACTCAAAGCTGAATACATTACCCAAGTCGAAGCAACAGCAACAGACAAAGGTATTTGGAACGATATAACAACTTTCTTTGTATTGGGGAGTAAGTAAATAAGTTGTTAGTGCTGAGTTAAGTCGAGGGTATTATCTATTGCTCGACCTAACTCGATGTATCTGGTTCAATTCCTAGCGATCGCAATTGCTCGGCTAACCTTTTAGCTATTTGGTTTGCTTGTTCAGCCCGTTGACGTTCTTGTTCAGCCCGTTGACGTTCTTGTTCATTTTGCAATTCTAAACGTTCAGCCCGTTGATATTGGATGTTTAATTGAGCGTCAGTTTCCACTTGAGGGACGAATTTTTGGCCATCTGGTCGATAAATGGCTAATTTCCCACGAAAATTTAGCTGGAACTTAATTCCTAGATATGGACTTACCCACTCTCTAACCACTTTCATTTTTTTTAACTCATTTCCTTCCCGTATCCTGACTGTGAACTTATATTTTAACGGATCATAAATATAATATTCTTGTACTCCATGACGCTCATAAAATCCTAACTTTTTCTCCATGTCCTTGGCTTTATTGCTGGGAGACAAGATTTCAAACACCACTTGGGGGGGAATGTTCCCTTCTAGCCATTGTTTATATGAGGATCTAAATCCTTTCGGTCTACCAAACACTACCATTACATCTGGTGCTGCTGATGTGTCTGATGTAGAGCTATCTGGATACCAGAGTAAATCTCCCGCAATAAATACATCTGGATTTTTCGCATATATAATTTCTAAATTCTCTTTAATTAAGACAATCCACTTAAATTGCTCTGTATTATCGGCCATGGGTTTACCGTCGCTGGAAGGAAAAATCAAGTCCTCATCTATGTCTTGGATTGTTACCATATCAACACTTCCTCTCTTCTGAATGATTTATTTGACTCATTTATCTGAGTTACGGTAAGTTCAGGATATAGAGAATTACTTCCCACATATTCTTATATTATGATAGATATAACTGCGTAGCCCACACCAACAAGTTCGGTGACATCGCTAATCAGACTAACTAATTTCCAGAAACTTGCGGATTTCTTGCTGATAAGATTTTGGATCTTCCAACATGGGGAAGTGGGAAGTTTGGGGAATCACGACAAATTCAACTTGGCGGCTTTTCTCTGCTGCGCGTTTTCCTAAATCGGCGGGAATGATTTTGTCATATTCCCCGGCGACCAACAGCGTCGGTACTGTTAATTTAGCAAATTCATCGGGCATTATTTCCGCTTGTGTTTTGCTGACAGAAGTAAAAATTGTTCCTAACGCTGTATCATAGTCAGCATCAATAAAATCTTGTAAAAAAGCTTGGCGCTGGGATTTGGGAATAGGACGATGTAAAAATCGCGCCATAAACATTTGGTCAGCAAATGGTATCTTTACTAGCCATTTAGGTCTGAATTTGACTACGTAGCCGCCGAATTGATGAAATGCTGCAAAGGCTTTTTCATCATATTCAAATACCCCACTACAAGTTAAAATCCCTTTTTTCACTTTCTGGGGATAACGATTAAAAAATAATGTCGCAATGGAAGCACCCATTGAATGAGCATTAATATAAACGCTGTCTAGGTGTAACGCATCTAACAATATGGCTAAATCTTCAGCGTATTCCTCTAATTCATAACTTAACTCAGGAACTATTTTGACTTGCTCGCTGATTGATCTCGCATTAGCAGCCAATTCACTTTTAGATCCTAAAGAGGATTTTCCTGACGATCGCCCAAATCCCCGTAAATCATACAGCAAACAATTGAATCGATCTAATAGAGCTGTAGTAGTACTTCGCCAATATCTAGCTGATCCAGCCCAACCGTGCATAAACACCATAGTTGGTTTGGAGGTTAGATCATTAGGTGTTTCACTTACCCACTCGTAATAATGTTCTACTCCGCGAATGTTGATATAAGACATGATGCAAAATTCCTATAACAGTTGACAGTTGACGGTTAACTGTCAACCGTCAATATTTTAAGCTGATTCTGGTTTTGGTAGTGAGGATGGATGTACTAGCAATTCGGCTGTCGATCGCTTTTCCACCATTTCTCTAGTCACCGTACAGCGAGTTACGTCTTTGCGCGAGGGTAACTCGTACATTACGTCTAACATTAATTCTTCCACAATTCCTCTGAGGGCTCGTGCTCCAGTTTTCCGCCGATATGCTTCCTGTGCGATCGCCCGTAAAGCATCTCCCTTAAAGTCCAATTGGACATTATCCATTTTTAGGAGTTTTTGGTACTGTTTCACCAGAGCGCTGCGTGGTTGAGTCAAGATTGCCATTAATGCTTCTTCATCCAACGGATCTACGACTGCTACCATAGGAACCCGGCCAATAAATTCTGGGATCATGCCAAATTTGACTAAATCGTCTGGTTCGAGATGGCGTAGTGTGTCTGCTGCGCGTTTTTCTTTGGATTGACCTTCTCCTGGTTGGACAAAACCAATGGATTTTTTGCCAACTCTTTGGTCAACCACCTTCTCTAAACCAACGAAAGCTCCACCACAGATAAATAATATGTTACTAGTATCGATCTGTATACAGTCTTGATATGGATGTTTACGTCCACCTTGGGGAGGAACATTGGCGATCGTTCCTTCCAACATTTTGAGTAAAGCCTGTTGTACCCCTTCCCCAGAAACATCTCTGGTAATTGAGGGATTTTCGCTTTTGCGGGCAATTTTATCAATTTCGTCGATGTAAATAATCCCCCGTTGTGCTTCCTCGACATCTAAGTCCGCGACTTGTAACAATCGCAGCAATATGTTTTCCACATCCTCTCCCACATATCCCGCTTCTGTCAAAGTTGTGGCGTCTGCAACAGCAAAGGGGACATCCAGGATTTTAGCCAAGGTTTGAGCTAGGAGCGTTTTACCACAGCCAGTTGGTCCAATTAGTAAGATATTGGATTTTTGTAGCTCTACTGCGTCATCTCCTCCACCCTTACCATTACCCTTAGCTTGCAAAATAGCTAATCGTTTATAATGGTTATAAACAGCTACAGCCAAGACCTTTTTTGCCTCATCTTGTCCAATCACATGTTCATCTAAATACTTTTTCACCTCTCGCGGTTTGGGAATTTGGTTCAAAGTTAAATTGGATGAACGGGTACGGCGTTTTTGAGGTGGTTCTGACCGTGGTGGCGGCTGAGATGCCGCACCGTTGGTATCAAGTAACTCCTCGTCTAGAATTTCATTACACACGTCAACGCACTCATCGCAGATGTAGACTCCCGGTCCCGCGATTAATTTACGCACCTGCTCTTGAGACTTGCCACAAAAAGAACATTTTAAATGGGAG
>Ga0116226_10006496_pt1 | contig 10502 bp, 8 predicted proteins | sample S1TSphfallax_FD_89692 | JGI IMG/M metagenome (GOLD analysis project Ga0116226, IMG submission 89692) | Host-associated microbial communities from peat moss isolated from Minnesota, USA - S1T2_Fa - Sphagnum fallax MG | ecosystem: Host-associated > Plants > Peat moss > Unclassified | place: USA...
AGTTGTAATTAGTAATAGGTTTAAGACTCTGACGTATCTCTTTGACTCTACCTTTCGGCAGACCCCCAACAAGCGAACTCATAGATATAAGATATTTGGGAGATTATTGGTAGCAGGTGATAATTGCGACTATCACTATTGGCGTTTACCCACTCGATTGGGATTTGGGCTTTTGAGTAAATAATAGGGGATGGGGATAATTACCAATTACCTCATGCAACTAACTCACGGCAAGGTAAAGTACCCATGCTCAGACGCTTAATTGTGATTGTGACTGCCGCTATCCTCTTTAACAACTCCTTGACGCTGGCAGCAGAGAGTCAAAAGCCCAAACCACCGGATAAATTTCCTCCTAATCCCCTAGAAATTACCACACCCGATCCACTACTACCACATTTGTCCAAGCATAAACGACCGTTAACTCTCGAAGAACAGCAAAACTTAGAACCAGCGCTGGATGCCTTAAACCAAGAAGCAGCAGCGAAATTGCAAGTAGGGGATCAGGTGGGAGCGTTTGCAATTTGGAACCGAGAACTTCGCTTGCGGCGATTTTTAGGTTCATTAGCAGAGGTGCAAGCACTATCACGAGTCGGGGCGATCGCCTGGAACCAAAATGATGCAGAAGAGGTAAAATTTATTACGCAGCGATTACAGACAATTCAAAAGCAGATACAATCTCAGAAAAAAACTGTCCGCATTGATCTAGAATTGTGGCGATCGCTAGGTCAAGCTTACCAAAATGTGCGATCTTCTAAACAAGCTCTAGAAGCTTACGACCAAGTTTTGCTAGTGGTGCGACAGCAGAAAGATACAACAGCACTAGTAGAAATCCTTAAGACAATTGGGGAACTAGATTTGAGTTGGTTTGATTATACCAAAGCTGCCCCAGTCTATGAGGAATTGTTGGGTTTAGCTACTTCCCAAGGCGAAGATGTAAACGAGGTAACATATCTGCAACGGCTGGCTTATATTTACGAGCAGACAAAACAACCGCAGCAGTCATTGAATATACTTAATAAACTGGCAGAAATTTACGTTAATGACAATAATCTTACTGAAATACCAGAACTAAAGCTAGCGATCGCTTCAAATTATGAATCTCTAGGAAAGAAAGATCCTAACTTTCTGCTAGAAGCTTTTAAAAATTATCAAGAAGCTTATACCACTGCTTGGCAATTAAAGGAGTACGTTCGAGCTGGTGACGCTTTACAGAAGTTAATTGTGCTGTACCATTCTCAAGGACAAATAGATGAGGCTTTGCAGGTTAGCCAAATTCTTGTACAGACAGAGGAGCAAGCCGCCAACTTTTACGGGATGATGCAAGCTTATGACCAAATTGGGCAATTGTATCTAGAACGCAAAGATTTTCCTCAAGCACTAACAGCTTTTAAAAAAGGGTTGGAACTAGCGCAGCAACTCAAACATGAGGAAGCATACTTTACTGGGCAAATTGAAAAAATCTCGAAAGCAAAGTTGTAGGCAAAATTGACGCTATTACATCACCTGATTTTTGATTTTGGATTGAAACATTCAAAATCAAAAAATGCCTTAGAGGAAAAATTTTGATCAAATAAATTTATCCTACCTCTTATTGATACAATATAACTATAATTTTGGTTGTTCTTATGACCGACAAATAAAAGGATACAAACCCACTTCGGCCACGCTTAGAGCGAGTCCGCAAGCGTCATTTTGAATTCGGAGCGAAGCGACATGACTTCCCTATCGACATTAACTTTACCCGATCACACCGAGTTACCAGACTCAGACGGTACATTTGTGAAAAATCTTCAGGAGCATCCGCAAAGTATCTTAATTACAGATTCAATTAAACCAGTTTTAGAAAAACGCCATCCTGACGGACAATATTGTATTGGACAAGATTCTGGTATCTACTGGCGATTGACAGATCCTCCCGAAAAAGGCGCTGAAGCACCCGATTGGTTTTATGTACCGAATGTACCGCCTACTTTGAATGGTAAAATGCGGCGTTCTTATGTGATGTGGAAGGAGTACATCGCGCCGTTAATTGCGCTGGAATTCGTCTCTGGAGACGGTTCTGAAGAACGAGAGCAAACGCCGCCATCTCAAGGCGAAGGTAGGAACGTTGGTAAATTTTGGGTTTATGAGCAGGCGATTCGAGTCCCTTATTATGGAATTTATGAAGTAGCAAAAGCGCAGATTGAGGTGTATCACCTCATCGATAATACTTATCAACTGATGAAAGCCAATGAACGGGGACATTACCCAATTGCTCCTTTAGGGGTAGAGTTGGGAATCTGGCAGGGATTTTATCAGAATGCAGAGTTACCTTGGTTGCGCTGGTGGGATGCACAAGGAAATTTACTGCTAACGGGTGAAGAACGGGCGGAAGTTGAGCGACAAAGGGCTGAAACGGAACGACAGAAGCGGCTCTTAATTACAGAGAAGTTGCGATCGCTCTCTGTTGAACAACTCAATGCTTTAGGAATTGACCCCGAAATGTTGGATTAGGATATCAATAATACATCTTCATATATGGCTGCGATCGCACAACGAAAATCAACGCTAGCTAAATGCACTTCTTGTTCTTTTTCATAAGGGTAAAGTACCCACTGTCCTTGTTCGTTGCGCCGGAAGCATTCTACACTCATTTGCTGTGGTGAAATTAGCACATATTCTTGTAGTGATTCTAAGTGTCGATAACTAGCGAATTTCTTCCCTCTGTCATACCCTTCTGTTGACTCAGAAAGCACTTCGATAATTAAGGAGGGATAGCACTTAAAATATTCAGATTCTCTATCTCGTATATCGCAAGTTACCATCACATCAGGATATAAATAGCGATTTATCACATCAATTTGTGCTTTCATATCTAACATATAGACACGGCAAGCACTACCCCGGAGATGGTTTCGCAGCAGCATAGATACATTCATGCTAACAGTGACATGAGCATCACTTGCCCCTGCCATTGCATAGACTTGCCCATCAATATACTCGTGTTTAATTTCACTTACTTTCTCGCCCTCTAGATATTCTTCAGGGGAAATATAGTACTCACTTTTGCTAATGAGCATTTTAGTACCTTAGTAGTTTTATCAAACATTTTAACCCAGATAACAAATTTAATGGGCGACAGCGCCACCAGTTGGTTTCACCTTTTTCAAGAATAAAATAGCAAGACCACTGAGTAACAAAGCAATGCCAATGAAGTAGAAACAATCGTTAAAAGCCATCACAAATGCTTCCCGGCTGACGATATTAGATATAGATGCGATCGCTTGATTTTGAGCGGTACTCAAATCTGCTCCTTTGCTAACAAAATACTGTGTCATTTGGTCAATTCGCTGCTGAGTCTCTGGATTATATAAAGATACTCCATCACCCAATCTATTCGAGTGAAATTGCTCTCTGTTAGTTAAGAAAGTTGCTAAAGATGCAATTCCTATAGAACCGCCCATATTCCGCATCATATTAAATAAACCACTGGCTGAACCTGCTTCTTTCGGACTCAAACCAGCAGTAGCAATAGAACTCAGAGGTACCATAATTAGGGGTTGTCCCATTGCGCGCACAAATTGCGACCATCGTAATTGCTCTAATCCAGTTTCGTTAGTCATGCTAGAGTTCATAAATGCACTAATAGAAAATAAAGTCACACCAACAGCCACCATTAAACGCACATCAATACGTTGCATCACTCTGGGTATTAAAGGAATAATAAATAGTTGGGGAATCCCGGCCCAAATTAACACCTCACCAATTTGCAGCGCATTGTATTGTTGAATTTGGGCAAGATATAATGGTAAAATATAAATTGACCCATACAATCCTACCCCTAGCGAGACATTCACAATACTGGCTAAACCAAAGTTACGCCGAAGTAAAAGTCGCAAATTAATAAATGGTTGTTTACGAGTTAATTCTATTATAAAAAATAGAGTTATAAAAATTGCTCCTACTATACTTAAACGCACAATTAAGGCTGAACTAAACCAATCTTTGCGGCTACCTTCTTCTAAAACTACTTCCAGGGAACCTAACCCAATAGCCATCGCAATAATTCCCCACCAATCACCTTGTTTCAATAAATTAATTTGGGGTAATTCTTGCTTAATTCCGTACCAAACGCCAGCTAGCATTAATACTCCTGGAATTACATTTATATAAAAGTTGTATTCCCAACCAAAATTTTCTGTTAACCAACCTCCTATTGTCGGGCCAATTGAAGGTGCAAAAACTGCACTAAAACCAAATGCAGCCAATCCAATTGATTGCTTAGATTGAGGTAAAGTTGTTAATACAACTGTCATAGCGGTAGGAATTAATACTCCTCCAGTAAAACCTTGTAAGACCCGAAATAAAATCATGGAATTGAGATCCCATGACCAACCACAGCAGATAGAAAAGAAAATAAATAATGCAGTATTCACTAACAGATAAAGTCGCAGAGAAAACACCCTTGATAACCATCCTGTTAGAGGAATTACCACAATTTCTGCTACGAGATACGCCGTAGAAATCCAAGAACCTTCTTCTAAAGTTGCTGCTAAACTTGCTTGAATATCTTGCAGCGAAGCATTAGTTATTTGAATATCTAATACCGCCATAAATGCACCAAGCATACTGGCTAATACACCAACCCAGGTTCTTAGCGGTACACGTTCTGGTGGTACAGCAGGATTTTGCCCTTGCTGACGAATTACACCTGTATTAGTCATAGCGTTTTACCTGTTTCGTTAAGTAACAAAATTATTATCAAATAGAATTCAATAGTCGGGAATCAGTATTCAGAATGAATTTTGTGCGCCTAGCAGATAAGAAACAGTGTCTTGATTCAATTCTTGGGTTATTAATTTTTCTCAGATAAATTTTATACCATTTATTTAAGCTTTTCATCTTAATTTTTATTCATTATTACAATGCCCTTTTTTTCATAAATTGGACGCATGATTTGCCTTAAAGCAGGTAACTGTCTGCTAAAAACTATAGAGCCTAAAATACAAGCTATACCATCAATAATTAAAGTGTTGGTAGCACCAATATGACTTGCTAATATACCACCCAACAAATTACCCACGGGAATCATCCCCAAAAATGACATTGTGTATAAGCTCATCAATCGCCCACGTTTGTCATCCTCAACAATTGTTTGTAAAAATGTGTTGCTAGCAGCAATTTGGAGAATTGTACCTAAGCCAACAAATAACATTGTAAATAAAGAAAGTGGTAAAAATCTAGACAAAGAAAAGGCAATTAGACCAGTTCCTAAAATTCCCGGAGCGAAGGCAATCAAGTTACCAATTCCGAAGATTGTTTGGCGTGTAGCGAGATAAATACCACCAGTTAAGGCTCCAACTCCAGATGCTGCCATCAAAAACCCCAAGGTTTCTGCGCCACCCTTGAGAACTTGTTCTGCAATAACTGGTACGAGAATAGTGTTTTGCAGTCCCATGAGACTGACTAAAGTTGATAGCAATAAAATCGAGCGAATGGGTGGAAAGCTAAAGGCATATACAAATCCCTCTTTGACTTTTTGCAAGGGATTCCCGTCAGATACCACATTTTTCCAAGGTTTAACTTTCATTGCCAATAAAGCGGCGATGACAGCAATGTAGCTCAAACCATCGATTAAAAAACAATAGCCAGTTCCAACCCTAGCAATTAATAAACCCCCGATCGCAGGGCCAATTAATCGCGCACCGTTGATCATGGTAGAGTTAATGGCGATCGCATTGGCTAAATCTTCTCTGTGTTCAACCAGTTCTGGCACAAATGCTTGGCGGGCTGGCGCATCTAAGGCGTTAATAAATCCTTGACACAAACTCAAGACGATAATGTGCCATACCTGAATCATACCAGTCAGCGCCAGCACTGCTAATGTTAACGATTGAATCATCGCCAAGACTTGCGTAGCAATTAAGGTACGATACCGAGAAAATCGGTCTACAAATACTCCACCAAAGGGAGCTAAAAAAAAGCTAGGAATTTGACTCGAAAATCCCACAACTCCTAGCATTAATGGGGAATTTGTTAAGTTATAAACTAGCCAAATCGTCGCCAGTTGTGTCATCCACGTCCCAATCAGGGAAATACCCTGTCCGGCAAAAAACAGACGGTAGTTTTTTGACCTCAAGGCAGGTAGTAGCGGTTTTTTCATGTCAGGTTTGTTTTATACCAATCTGCTCTCACAAATATCATCCCACATCATCTTTATACGCCTCCCTATAGATGTAAAAAGAGGTTTTTCACCTGTTTGCAGGCTATTTGGTATTACATAGCGGTTCTCGGTTGATTCAACTACAATAACCCCAACCCCTCCCCTTGAAAGGAACTCGGGCCCCTCTGGGGATTAGGGGCGGGGTGGGGTTGGGAGTATTATCCTTAATTGCCCGAACATGATATTACTTGACTTCCACAGCAACTTCCGCAGACATTCCTGGAGTAATCCGCGATTCATACCCTTGAATGCTCTTTTGGTCGAAAACTATTTTTACTGGGATGCGCTGCACAACTTTGGTAAAGTTACCTGTAGCATTATCTGGTGGCAATAAAGCAAACTGAGCGCCGGAAGCTGGCGAAAGACTGTCAACATGACCCATAAAGGTGTGATGAGGGAAAGAATCCAGCTTGATTTCTGCCGCCTCTCCTGGGTGCATCTTTTCTAATTGAGTTTCTTTGAAGTTCGCAACTACCCAATATTGGTTATCCACGATCGCCATTAATGGTGTTCCCGCTTGGACTCGGTTGCCAACTTCCACGGTTTTCCTACCTACCCGTCCGGCGCTGGGGGCGGTAACATTGACGTAGGATAGTTGTAATTGTGCGTCTTTGAGCGATGCTTCTGATTGGGCGATCGCTGCTTTTGCCGCATCGTATTGACTACGTTTTACTGTTGTATCTTGTCCGCCGGCAGTCGCTTGTTGCAATCCTCCCTTAGATGCTGCCAATTTAGCTTGGGCGTTGATGACATTTTCTTGCGCTTGTGCTAATTGAGATTGGGCTTGGGTTACACCAACTTTGGCGGAGGCTAACTTGGCTTGGGCTTGTTCTACTCCCTGAATGGCAGCGTTTTTTTGGGCTGTAGCCACATCATAAGTTGCCTTGGCTGCGTCTAGTTGCTGACGAGCAATTGCACCTGTTTTATACAACTCGTTGTAACGATTGTAATCTGTTCGAGCTTTTTGCAAATTCGCATTTGCTTGGGCTACCTGCGCTTGGGCTGCGGGAATCCCCGCTTGGGCTAGTCTAACTTGAGCTTGGGCTGCTGGTATCCCCGCTTGGGCTTCTTGTACTGCTGCTTGGGCTGTGGAAATTGCTGCTACTGCACCACTGACATCTCCCTGGGCTTGAGTTGTCTTACCAGTGGTAGTTTGTGAAGTTAAGGTAATATTTGCTTGGGCAGCTTGAGCCTGTCCACGAGCATTTTCTAGGGCTGCTGCTGCTTGTTGTACCTTGCTTTCATAGTCCCGTGGATCTAATTTCACTAGCAATTGTCCCGGCTGCACCAGTTGGTTATCATTGACAAGCACCTGACTTACTGTTCCGGGAATGCGGGTACTAACTTGGTGAATGTTTCCCACAACGGTGGCGTTGTCTGTTTCCTGGTGGGTGGAAGCGTATTGCCAATAGTGATAACCAAAAGTACCTGCGGCGATCGCACCCACTCCTAATGCTGCCAAAATTAAACCAGTGGGTTTTTTCCGCTTCGGTGGAACTTCTTTCTCAATCTCAGGGGTTACAACACGTGCTTCTGCTGTTGCGCTTGTCTCTGTGGTAACAGTTTCTAAAGTCTCTGAATCAGGAATCAGTTCTTTTTCTAAAACTGGGGTTTTGTGTCCGTTGCGTCCATTAAAAGTATTAGCTTTCATGATTATTAACTCGCTTGTTCGATGATTTGATTGATAATTGTTTATTTATTTAGAATGCGTAGTATTTCCTGAAAAAAATCTTTTTTCCTTAGTATGCGTAATATTATCTCAAAACAAATCCTGATGTCACTTCCCCCGGTCGGGTGATTGTGAGACTATCTTTAGGAGAGGTTAGCGATCGCCCGGTTCAAGATTTGGGAAAACACTTCTCGGTCAGCAAAGGAAACACCGTCCATTGCTTCATCACGAATTGCGGCGGCGATTGGCGGTAAGATAGTTTCTAGTTCCTGACCTGCATCCGTTAGCCAAATTCGCCAGATGCGGCGATCGTGGGTGTCGCGTTCTCGACGCACCAGGCCGCGTTCTTCCATCCGGTCTAGTACGCCTGTTAAAGTCCCTCCCACTTGTTTGAGTTTGTCTCCAATACTAGAAGTAGGTAAACCATCTTCTTGCCACAAACAGCACAACACCAGCCAGTGAAATGGCGTAAGTCCAAAGGGTTCTAACCTCTCAGTAAACTTGCGTCCGAGGAGTTGTGAGACTAATTTGATTCTATAACCCAAATTGTATGGTGCTAGATTTTGCTGCCACGACTCTAAAGTTGGGGAATGATTAGATGTAGAAACCATTTTAAAAAATACTTAGTGTGCGTAGTATTATCATAACTAAATTCAGATTTTTTAGCAACTATTTCTCTGCATCTGTCTTAGGGAAGAACTTGAGTCAACTGGTACTTTTTTATAGTATCGAGAATGCAGTAAGAATAACCAAGAGTATATGGTTACATATTATGATACACAGCGAGGTTCAATTTCCTAATTAACACGATTTATTCAGATATGGACGCGCACAATGCTAATTATCCAATTACAAAAACTTTTAACAACACCTATTACTCAAACAAGCAGACAAAGCAAATCTAGATTGCCCGTCATCTTTTGGTACATTTTAAGTCTAACTTTCGCTGTTGGTTATATTCTGATGGGGCTGCGACAAGCTTTCAGCAGTGAATATATCGTCAGCGACGATGCACGGGAATATATTTCTTGGATGTATCGTTACTTTAATCAAGATTTATTTCCTGGGGATTTAATTGCTGATTATTTTCAGTCAGTGACACCAATTGGATATGGTATTCTTTATAAAATAATTGCGGCTTTAAATATCGATCTAAATTTCTTTAGCAAAATTTTTCCAATAGTACTGGGATTAATTACAACTAGTTATTGCTTTCTAGTATCTATGCAGATATTACCAGTGCCAATGGTGGGGTTTATTGCATCTTTACTTTTAAATCAAAGTCTGTGTCTATATGATGACCTATTTTCTGCTACTCCTAGAGATTTTATTTATCCCCTATTTTTAGCTTTTCTATATTATTTAATAAGGTCTTCTAGGTTGGGTATTCTAATTGTAATTGCACTCCAATCTTTGATATACCCTTTAATAGCTTTTGTAGATTTATTAATTTTATTTATGAGATTATTTCGCTGGAAGAATGGTCAGATAACTATTTTTCAAAGCCGAAAAGATTTGATTTCATTTGTAGCGAGCATTATGATTGCTAGCATTATAATTTTAACTTATGCCATTCAATCATCACAATTTGGTCCGACAATTACTACTACCGTTGCGAGAACTATGCCAGAGTACTGGTCTGGAGGAAGATTCAGCTATTTTAGTCATAATATTATTAGTTATTGGTTTTATGATAGAGATAGCGGTTTTCTTGCTTTAATTGGACCTCCTCAACTATTCTTGGGTTTATTATTACCAATTCTTCTGAAATCCCAGTCTCGCTTTCTCCTAAGCAAGCAAATAAAGGATGAAGTCAAATTATTACTACAGGTAGTAATAGCTAGTTTGATAATGTTTTTTACTGCCCATGCTTTAGCTTTTAAACTGCACTGGCCTAGCCGTTACACCCATCATACTTTTAAGATGATACTTGCTATTGCAGCAGCAATCTCTATTACCTTGATGTTAGATGCTCTATTTCGATGGTCGAGACAAAATGAGAGACAAATTTTCATGTTGGGGGCTATTATCATCCTTGCTGGAGGACTCGTTTTGTACCCTAGCAGCTTAAAAGTTTTTCCCAAAACCCCTTACATAAAGGGTCAAGTCCCAACATTATATAATTTTTTGCAAAAGCAACCGCAAAATATTGTCATAGCCTCTACTTCTGAAGAAGCAGATAACATACCTATCTTTGCTAAAAGAACAATTTTGATAGGTAAAGAATATGCTTTACCCATCCATACAAAATATTACGCTCAATTTCGCAAGCGGATGCTTGACCTAATTAATGCCCAATATACTGAAGATGTTAACCAGATTAAAGACTTTATCCAAAAATACCACGTAACTTTTTGGCTATTAGAACGTTCTGCATTCATTCCAGAATATATCAATCACAACACTTGGCTACAACAATATCAGCCAGCCGCACAACAAGCGAACACAAAGTTACAGAAATCTCTACCTGTCTTAGCGACATTAATTAACTCTTGTACAGTTTTTGAGACTGATAATTTAGTCCTTCTCAAAACAGAATGTATTAAACTTGCAACGAGGTAATTCATGAATTACCCCTACCTAACTTCGGACTTGACTAATTAGATTTAGCGACAATTGCTCGAAAAATTG
>Ga0116226_10006497_pt1 | contig 10501 bp, 4 predicted proteins | sample S1TSphfallax_FD_89692 | JGI IMG/M metagenome (GOLD analysis project Ga0116226, IMG submission 89692) | Host-associated microbial communities from peat moss isolated from Minnesota, USA - S1T2_Fa - Sphagnum fallax MG | ecosystem: Host-associated > Plants > Peat moss > Unclassified | place: USA...
AGAAGAAGAAGCAGAGGGGGACGAGGGGAGAGGGGAGCGAGATGGGGAGGGGTGAGGGAGGAAGGCAAACAGAAACCAAAGGGGGGGGAGGGGGGGGGGGGGGTTCAAAAGGTATTTCAATGTAGCAAGGCAACAAAGCAACAAGTGTTGGCAACACGATAAAACATGAGGTAGTGAAGTGAGGTAGTGATGAAGCAGTGGCGAGGTAACGCGCAGGGTAACGATGAAGCAATGGTGAAACAACGCATAGGGCAATGATGAGGCAATGGTGAGGCAACGTGCATGGCAACGATGAAACAATGGTGAGGCAATGCGCAGGGCAATGATGAGGCAGTGGTGAGGCAATGCACAAGGCAACGATGAGGCAATGATGAAGCAACACATAAGGCAACGATGAAGCAGTGCAAGGTAGCGCGGAAGCAAGGCAATGATGAGGCAATGTGACAAAACAACGATGAGGTATTAGGTCAAAGCAACAAGTTGAAGCAACACAAGGCATAATAAGATGGGGAGGCAACAAAAAGACAAGAGGCAAGAAGCAAAGGAAATACACAAAAGGAGAAAAAAAGATAAAAAAAGACTTTGATGCCTAATTGATGCTTGCCGAGCATTGTGATACCCATCAAACATTGGTTTGTTCATGTTTTTACAACTACCCAACATTGGTTTCTAATATGAATCCAATTCACCTAAAATCCCTCAATCAACACATAGTTCAAACATTAAGGTTTTGTGTAAGATGAATATCCATTGAGTATCACATGAATATTAAAAAAAAGGTTAGTGAGGTTGGCATGCTTTAATTACATTGTTACAATGTTATCTTCTTCTCAAGCTTCATCTTGCACAAATAATTTCAATTTTTATGATCATTAAGGTTTGGTGTGGAAAATTATGGCTTTTTCTTGACCAAATTTTATGATGTAATCTTCTATTGATGGTTGATCATATTTATAATTGTGACTATTATGTCAAACATAAATTAATTTTTTCAAATTGTCAAATTTGCCCCCGTAGACCTTAATGTTACGGGATAGTCTTGCTCTTGCCCATTATGTTGGGTGTGTCACCTAGCTTATCCTAATGGACTTATTGGCACCTTACCTGACATAATGAGCAAGGACTTAACTATTCCATAGTATACTACGGTCTAATGTAATAGATTATGTCATTTTCTTAACCACATTACATGGCATAATCTTCTCATGATGAATATCATCCACTCATAATTGTGACCAACATGTATTTGTTGAACATAAATCATTTTTGAAATTGGGGAATTTGTCACCTTAGACCAATTTTTTTTGTTCCAATTTTTCTATGTGGCACAACTAGCTTATTTAAGGTAGTTCAAGTATGTCAATGTGGCAACTTGCAATTTTTTGGGGTTGATCAAGTGGCTATGCTTATTCATGTAAGCTTGAAAATTGGCTACAAAGTTAAATTTAAAGTAGTAAAATCAGAGGCAAGTAGGTATGCAAAACAACAACCAAGTAGGGTCCAAGGTAGAAAAATGGCTATGAAATGGAACTCCGTGTAGGCAAATTGGTAACCAACTACAATTCAATCAAGAAAAAATGGCAACAAGATGCAAAAATTAATAGACATCAACTACCTACAAATTAATGTTTATAGATGTAAAATTTCGTAGGGGGATTGAACTTCAATCTTGAAAACCTTGCCCATTGTAATGGGAGAATGCTTGGAAAGAAAAAAAAACAAAACAAAGATAATACATGAGTGCTTGTTCAAGATACAAAAAAATAAAATTGCATACACCTCATTCTAACCTTCATAACACACATGATTGAAAAGAATCAAGTAATACCAACATCAGAATAAAAAAACACATGAACATATTGCATAAAAGGTTTAGGGTTTAAATTTGTTACTACAAATGAACTATGATTTGTAGTATTATGGCGAGATTTGGCAACATTCCAAGCATTCATTGTTACATCAAATGGGAAAGTGTCAAAGGTAAAAAACTTCTAGGTGAACATCTTGACAACCAAATCCAAATGGGTTGTTGATTTTTTTTTAAGGTTATTCTTCATAAACCCTAGATTTGAAAAACATTTTTCATCTTTTATAGTACCCAAAATCATGGCCATAGATAATTCAATTAGTTTTAACCATCCAATTGATGGGAAAAAAATTGGTTGCATTAGTAGAAAATGGCCATTTTGGAACTGGTCCATACAATTAATTTTTAGTTGCAAGCGACATTTGGAACTAAAATCTCAATAGTTGCATTGACACTAGTCGCAAATGACAACAAATTTTGGATGAAAGAAAAAGTCAACAAAATACACCTTCACCCTTTGATTGGTCATGTACGTATTATCACTTGCAACTAAGATCCAACTTTTTTGGTGAACAATGGGAACAAGTTATGTGTTGCCACATGTCCCAACTTTTAATAATTAAAAATATTTTATTATTGTTTTGAAATAATCTAAGATGTTTAATTTTTATGTTTGGATGGTTTAGATTGTGACACGTGTCGTAATAAAACATTTCCACAAGGCATATTAATTGAAAATTCCAAACCAAATTTAAATCAATATTTAAGTATGTAGGTTGAACTAGGTACTTATCTACTTATTCACCTACCTACCCATCTAGGCTAAACATCTATCTAAATAGGACGGATTTACCTACCTAGGCCAAATACCTACTTAAGTAGGTAGGTAAGTTAGGGAAGTAGGTAGTTAGGTTGTAATACATGAATATTTATATTTTATTTTGGGTTAAATCATTTTATGGACTCATCCCATAAACCCATCTTTTTAAATATGAAAATGTGAGACAAAACACATTGTTTATATACTTTTCAAGATGAGAATGATAGCCAAAACATATGGGATAAAATTAAGTCGTTCACAACTAAAAATGTTTAATCACAAATGACTTGTAACTAAAATTTTTATCCCATATGTTTTGGCTTTCATTCTCACTTTGAAAAATATATAATTAAGTAAGTAAATGATAATTAACTAGCTAACTAATTAAGTAATAAATTAACTAATTAAATAATAAAATTATTAATTATTTAATGAATACAATATAATCTTAAAAAAATAAACTTGCTAATTAATTAATTGACAACTAAACTAAAAACTAACTAATTCACATTACAAACTTTCCAACAAATTTATTATTTATACTAATAATCATCAATATCTTATTATTATTGAATTAATTATATTATTAGTTATAATTAAATATTAATTAATTTATGAGTTAGATTAAAATTAATAATATTTAATAATATATATATATATATAAACTATAATAATATATCAACCAATTTCATTAACTAATAATTGGTTAATATTGAAATAATTAGCTAATTATTAATAACTAATAAATTATTATTTTGTAACCTAATAAATTAATATAATAACTGAAATATTCAATATTTAATAATTATTCACTATTAATTATAAATATTGAGTACTAGGTTTTTCATATCTAATAATATAATTAAAAACTATCTTAGACTAACTATTTTTTAAAATATTATTCCTATTATTACTTCATTCATTAAAGCTATTTATGAAATATTACGATAAATATTTTATATTTTTAATAAGTATATTTTTCGTTCGAAAATATTTTTCTCATTTGTATAATAATTTATTAGATTTCCATTTTAACTAATATAGTGATTATTATAAAATAATAAAATTATGTATCATTAATTTATTATAATAATTGAATTATTAATAATTAATAATTATCAATTATAAATTTGAAATATAAAAACTTATAACTATATATTAATATTTCTTAGTAATTATTATATTAATCTAATAATATTTCATAATTGATTACTTATAATAATAGTAATAATAATGTAATTTGTAGCTAGCATAGGTTAGATATTTATTATACTACTACTAATAATAATTATATATTATTATGTCATTTTTTAAAGCTATTATGATTTATTTAAATTATTTTTTCATTTTTTAATAAATTAAAAATAATTTTTACTAAATACACTAATCATTTAAAAATAATTTAATAATAATATATTAATATATGAAGTTTTTTTATTACATGTAATTGATATAAATATATAATATAATATTAATAAAAATAATAATAAATGTCATTTGCAATAATTTTAAGAAATATAATAAGATGGTATGGATAAACTTTTAATATGGGCATAATATATTTAACAAATATGTTACATAAAATTTTAATACACTCAAAATATAAATTATTTAATGTAACCATAATTACAAGGTCCTTCATGCTAATAATAATACTTAAGTACACATCTAATATGGTTGTTCATATAAATTCAAAATATACATTTATAAATCCTAATACACCTAACTATATTCCTTAGAATTCACAAAATACACCTTTGTATACTAATAAAGTTATAACTAAATTAGTCACATTTGTAAATATTGGGACATAAATTGTTCTTCTTGGATGAAAATTAAACTAAAAGTTGTTCATATCCAATTAATTGATAGATTGATTATATATATTAATTTTTTTCATAACATAATTAGTTTTTTTATGTTTTGTTGAACAACAAAATATTCGCAAATTAGTTACATTATATGTAACCCTAAATTAGGTTACATCAATCTCTAGATGTCACTGATCAGGGAAGTTAGGTTGTTTGTTAATTGAGCCGTTGGTTGCATGACGGCTGCTTTTGCTTTACTTCTGCATGGGATGCTTTGATGGATTGGGGGTGAGATGTTGGACTACGAAATTTGCATGGTGGCTGCGTTGAATGAGGATGGAGCCTGAGTGACGGCCCCGAATTATGATTGAGGTCGGCGATGCAATTATGGAGAATGGTGGCACTGGAGAATTTGAAAAGCTTCTGGAAGAAACTTACGGAAGTCTGGAGAAAATGATCAGGAGGTCTGTTTTTGAGGAGGCGCGGCATTTTTAAAAAAAAGAGAAGAGAGGACAGAAATGAGACAGGAGAGAGGCAGAGTGGAGAGTTCTGTAGAGAAGAGCTTGGTTATGCTTGAGATCTTCCGCTACGTCTGAGGCGTAGCTAAGCTCATGTTGCAGAAAATAGAGGAGAGGAAGTGAGGAGAGAGGCAGGTAGGAAGCAAGAAGCCTAGGATCTGTCTGATCTTTCCTTGTGAACTTGCAAGTGAAGGCAAATGTTTGTGTTTTCGGGGATGTACACAATCTGTGAACAAGAATGAAGAATTTCTTTTGAATTGCATCAGTGTTGAAATTTATGACAGGAAGAGTGTGCTGTTGGATTGTTGTGTTGTTGTGTCTGACGATCTTTGAGTCGTTGAGGATCAGGGAGAGTGAGGAAGCCAGATTGAGGTCTGGAGATGTTGAGCTGTCAGTAAGTGAAGGATCGAGCCTGAAAGTATCGACGCTAGGGTCCACAGAAGATAGTGAATGTGTTGTTCGATTCCTGGACCCTCTCCATTTTGGCTACATATAGTCATAAATATGACCAATACAAAAAATATTTGCAAAAATGTCCAAATGTACTTGCAAATAAATAATAGTCACATATAGTCACAAATATAATGGTTCAATTTTGGCCAATTTCTACTAGTGTTGTTGGATAAGGTGGTTTAAATTTTTGTGCATGGATTACAATCCATAGGAGGCTTCATGGTTGCATGGTAGTTGGCAAACATATTAATTTAAAAAAAAGATGACTGTTACACTAACAATGCCTCATCCAATAAAGGTAGGATATATAATTCTTTTGGGCCAATGTGCTTCCTAAAACAATAATGTGTTATCAAAATTGAAAGTTGTGCCAAAAGATTGTGCTCAGCTTCAAGTTGCACCTAGAACTAAAGGTAAATCACCCCAATGGCATTCACGATGTCTTGAGTTGGGAAATGCCATTCAAGTTCTTGAATGAAACCGGCAGCAGCAACATTGCATTATTGTTTCACAGCTTCTATTGCATTCAACCAATCCAATTTAAAAACATAATTCAATCAACTTGTTATAAGTGGGTATTTTTCATAAACCGTGTATGTGTGAAAAAAATTGAAACCCTACATACTCCACACCATAAATAGGTTCAACAATATAAACCATTTGTAAACAATTTTATGTGTGATTTGCAACAATAAGGAAAATCTAAAATATCCCATTTCCATGGCTATAATTTGTAACTAAATCAACATACATATATAGATCCCCTTCACAAGCTTTAACTACATCAATGAAATCACAAATGAAAACATTTCAAGCTTGAACAAACTTTGAAAGAGATTGCATGCATTCAAGCAAGGATAGGATACAAGTTAAACCTAAAAAAATCTCGACATTGCAAAGAAGGTTTAGATTTGTTTTTGTCGAGGTCTTGGCTGCTTATTCATCAAACATATGCACAAATAGGGACATATACTTTACAAATATTCTTTTGGCAAAGGACAACATTGAAATCCAATGTGTTTTCACATTGTGTAAAATCTTGAACTTTCTACTCCCAAAATTCACTCAACCTAGATTTTTCCAAAGACCTTTTAGGGCTTTGTGAATGATAGTTGTAAACAAATTGTAGCAATAATTCAATTTTTGCAACCAAGGTCAATTGAAACAACATTTGCATAACCAAACTAGTTCGGTGTGTAACACAATGCACATTTAACACAAAAGGTGTGTGGTTTCCTTTCAATTGCACAATAACACTAGTTTTTGAACCTTGGAAGGTTGTCATCCCATTTGCCCTAAAACATACCAATTTGGAAGCCAAGTTAGATTATGAAAGACCACTATAAGTGAATAGAAAGTCCATGATTAACTTCGTTAAATTCTCAACATTGGAACTTTTAAAAATTTGCTACAATGTTAAAAGAGTTGGTAGACTTTTCCATCCTTCCACAACATAAACATGGGTTAGAATCCATGATTGATTGTTTATAGTGGTCACTTCATTGTAAGAAACAAAGATCAATCAAGCCTTTTGCACTACCAAACAAGTAGATCAAAACAAAAAATCATGCATGATTTCAACCATGCTCCAATTAGTAATGTTAGTTTAGTGTTTTCAAGGGTTGTTTAGCATTTTGAAGAAACTAAAAAACTTCTTACAACCTTTGAAATCCATCATAGATCACCCTTGTTTCAACATATGGAAGATCATGACAAATTGCACGAACTTCTTTTGTTTTCTATAGGTCCCCATTTGTAATTTGTTGAGCCATAGAAGCTTGCCCATGAAAAATAACATGTTGTTGTTTGTTCTTAACATGTTGGCTAGACGAGCTCATGTAATATTCACTAATAGCCACCCCTAGTCACACACATGTTGCTTTACAATGACCTACATGTTTCCACAACCCATCAAGCTTAAGAATTAAGATTTTTTTTTTTTTCCTATTTGGTTACAAATTGTACATCTTACCTCGGTCATCTTACCATAATGACCAATGATTGTTTTTGCCCAAGGAAGCTTCATAGCCCAAACATCTTGGAACACCTAATTAAACTCCCACTATTTCTTCTGAATTTTTTTGGGGAGAAGGTCTTGAATGACATCAACAATATGAATCAAATCATCTCCAATAATTTGAGAAGTTGAAAATCTTGTAGTTTTTTTCAAAAAATAGAAAAAATGCTTACCTTTATGCATGATGTCAGACATATTTTCATTTAAAGACATGTTGAAATTTTTTGTTGAAGGTGAGGGCTAAAATGAATCATCACCTAAGGAATAAAAAATTTCTGAAGGAATAGAAGAAGTAAAAAAACTTCTGATACTTGAAATTTGAGAGGGGCTTAAGTGGTAGCATTGTCAGTGTAATGTGTAGTAACCAAAACATGTAGTGACCAAAACATGTAGCGACTAGAACTGATTCACTATGCCTTGAACCCTAGATCGTAGGATGACAAAATTGTGACCCTAATCACAAGCACATAAAGAACTTGTAAGTAACACAAGTTATAATAGATTTGCACACAACTAATACAATTTTTTCACAATAAGAGTGCATATAGCAAATTGTAGAACAAAAGCCTCAAGAATGCATATAGTAAAATGCACAAATGCACACCCTGAAGCATAAGTTTTATATGTAATGTGAGATTAGGTCCTTGAAGTATTTTCACCTCTTGAAGTTGAAGCTACTAAAACTTGTAACAAACTTGAAAGTAGTGACGTCTAGTTGTTGTAACTTCTTTGCATCAACGTTTGTCCGTTGAAGCTTTGAAGTTTAAGATTCAAGCAAGTTGCAAAACAACTTCAAGTTGGCTTATTATTTGAAGATCTAGGTTCAAGTTAACCACAACAAAAAACATTAAGCAAAATTGACAGTGACATATATTTACACCAAAGTAATAATGATGAATGAAGGCCTTCGAGCACTATAGCCCAAAGGAGTGATTGGAGCCACTAATGTTGAGGAGAATTGATGCGAGATTATTAACACCATGATCAGATTTGTGGCATTTGATGGCCATACATTTTCGCAAAAGTGGTTATAATTAGTCATCATGGCTTCAAAAAAATGGCTCCTATCACATCAAAAATCGTTGATTGCTAGTGATTTTGCCCCAATCCAATGGCCTAAAATAACTATGGGAGGTTAAAGGCCCCTTTTTTTAATTGACAAAATGCTAAATTTTGCCTAAATAAAAAATAATGCCCTAGATTGTAATCTCATGGAGTGGTCTTGCTCTTGCCCATTATGTTGGGTGCATCACCTAGTTTGTTTTAATGATTTTGTTGTCCCTTAACCAACATAATGGGTAGGGGTTTGACCATATAGAAATAAGAGTAACCTCAATACAAGCCATGAAATATTGGTGGTTGAAAAGGACTAGCTCACTACTTCAAAGAATCTTTGCAAAAGAACATGAATACTTAGGGTAGTGTGGGTGGTGACTAAACACTTAGTGTATTAGTCACCTCCCTTTCATTTAGTCCAACTTTTTTTATTAATGGGGTCTAAAGATAAAGTGTAGAGGCCTAAAAGGCACACCCATTTGAACAGGTGAAAAATGAAAATATATGCCCTTCTAAAGTTTGGATGGTTAAAAATGAGAAAAAAACCTTTCATACACATTACAATTCATGAGAATTTACTTTGCCACCTAAAATCAAAGAATCATATGTCGAGTAATGGACTTTATTTACTTTCATCATTGGGATGGATGAAGAAAGTAATGTCCATTGTTTTCCAAATAATTGTTCATTTTTTATCATATGATTGAGATCTAGTCTAGTTTAAGGTTCGAAAATCAATGGTAATGGATGTGAAATCATTCCATCCATTAAACCTTTGTGTAAGTTTCTAATAGTTTGTGAGCATGAGGTGCTCCTCTTTATCATAGTGGTCATGGTGTTCTTCTTAGTTGTTGTCTTGGTGTTCCTTCTAATTGTTATGGTTTTGTGTTCCTCTTAGACACTGTAATCTTGGTGTTATTCCTAATCACCGTGGTCTTAGTGTTCCTCATGCTCACTATGATCTTGTGTTCCTTCTAATTGCCATGGTTTTATGTTCATTTTTATTACTATACTTTGGTGTTTCTCTTCATTGTTGTGATCTTGGTGATCTTCATGTTTGATGTGATCTTGTGTTTTATAACTTTCTAAATTGCATTTGTCTTTTACTTCGTTTGAATTTTTTCTTGTTGTTATTTATGCATTTCGTCATTAAAAGTAACAATTTCACTATTTTGCACCCTTGTGCCTATTGCCATATTTGTGCTTGTTGTTTAACCTTTTGTTGAGACCATGCTGTGCATGTGAGATTCACGCCTTTATACTTGCACAGATTTATTCATAAGCTTGTTTGAAAGTTCTAATGAAATCTATCATTCACCTTCCTTAAGGTTGCTAAGGTCCTAGTTGCATCAAATAATGTTTGAGTGGGATGGTACAATGATCATGTTTAACCTAAACTCTTGTGCATGTTCTATTGCTTCTAAGGTAACATGGTTGTTTGATTTAGGGTTTATTTATGAACAATTGCATGCCTATAATGTGATAAACAAACCCCCATAACCAAACAATTTTTTTGGATATGTTGGTATTGTTTTGCCAAAATGAGTGCAACCCACCTTTATATCAAAATTTGCATTTTTTAAAAAAATGTTTCAAAACACACTCATAACTAAACATTCAAAACTTGATTAAAATATTTTCCACCTTATTTGTTTCCAACAAACATGCATGAAAATGTGTTGTTCCTTTGTCATCACCAAACATATTTATAAATAATGAAGGTTATTATTTTATTATTATTGGTTTTTCCCATGCCCATAATTACACACAAAAATAACTTTCCACTTCAATACCCTAAAAAAAATCAAACTCAAATTTTCAAGATCGGCTGTTTGGTTATAGAGCCTTTTTGAACATTGATTAACCCAAATGTGACCATTCATTGATGTTGGTTTGCATTAGCTTGACATTCAATTACTGGGTAATGTTTGATGGCACGACTGGGGGGGGGGGGGGGGGGGGGGGTTCTTACCCCTTTTCCTGGGTGGGTAGGGCCCCCGGGGGGGGGCATACCTCGAA
>Ga0116226_10006498_pt1 | contig 10501 bp, 9 predicted proteins | sample S1TSphfallax_FD_89692 | JGI IMG/M metagenome (GOLD analysis project Ga0116226, IMG submission 89692) | Host-associated microbial communities from peat moss isolated from Minnesota, USA - S1T2_Fa - Sphagnum fallax MG | ecosystem: Host-associated > Plants > Peat moss > Unclassified | place: USA...
CCCGCCGGTCAGACGACCGTCCTGACCCCAAACGGTCCGCATTTACTTCTTCAGAGTACGCATTTTTCAGTGCAATACGGCGGCATGATCCCCTGCAGCCTGACCTTCGCCAATGCCGGCACGGTCTCAGTATTCCTATACGCTACGCCGGCACCATAACGCTGGCCGGCGCGTTGCCGCGCAACAGCCCGGCCAGAGCGCGAAACTGAACTTCCCGGGGATCGCTGGCCCGCCAGATCAACCCGATCTCGCGGCCGGCACCCGGGTCGGCGAGCGTGCGGCACTGCACCAGTCCCGCAATTTCCGGCCGAGCGGCCACCGCCAGTGCGGGAAGCAAGGAATAACCCTCCCCGGCCGCGATCATATGCCACAAAGTCTCCAGACTGGTCGCGTGACGGGTCGCGGCCGGCGCGCCAGAGCAAAGTTTCAGCGCCTGATCGCGCAGGCAATGCCCTTCCTCCAGTAGTAAGAGATCCTCTAATGGCAGGCTTTCCAGGTTGATCCTCGGCAAACTGCTGAGGTGATGGTCGAGCGGCGTGGCGAGGACAAAAGGTTCAAAAAACAATTTTTCAAAGGCAATACCAGGCAGATTGAGCGGCAGCGCCAGCAAAGCCACGTCCAGCACACCATGCCGCAGGCGCTCGATGAGTGTTGCCGTCCGGTTCTCGGTCAGGCGGAGCGATATATCAGGCAAGGTCAGCCGGATCAGTTTAAGCAGGCCCGGCAGGTAATACGGCCCAAGCGTTTCAATGGCGCCAAAATTCACCACCCCAGACAGCCCCGCCTGCCCCTCTCCTCCCATCGCCAGCAGATGACGCGCTTCCGACAAAATCCGTTCAATCTGCTTAAGCAGCACGGCCCCCTGCGCCGTCACCGCTACCCGCCGCCGGGTCCGCTCAAAAAACGGCACACCGAGATGTGTCTCGAGCTTTCGCACCTGTTCCGAGAGTGCAGGCTGGCTCACGCCGCAGCGTTCAGCGGCGCGGCCAAAATGCTTGAGCTCGGCAACCGCCTCGACATACTCCAAATCACGCAGGGACAAACCGGACAAAGATTTTTGCATGCTGGTTTTTAATAGGTATTTCCGATTAAATAAACGGCCAGCTGCGGGTTCGCCCATGACAACAACGACCCGGCGTGGTTGTGGCCTCAACCGCAGATGAACCTTCGGTCAAAGCTGTGCCAATTTCGTGAGAGCACGCAGCATTCGCCTTGTGCGCCAATGAGAAGGGCATAACTAATAAAAATGAGCACCGCTTATATTAATCGGATCGGCACGGCCGTTCCCGACCATGACGTTCACTTGCCCTACCTCGATTTTATGACTTTTGCCTTGCCCACGGGAAAAGCGAGGCAAGTGTTTCACCGCATGGCGGGACGCTCCGGTATTTCCCACCGCCGCTCAGTGCTTCACAAAGACGGGCTCGTCGAGGCGGATGCACCGCCAGGTGGCTTCTATCGCCGCGGAGCCTATCCCAGCACATCCGAACGCATGCGCGTCTACGAGACCCATGCGCCACGCCTGGCCGAAGCGGCCGTCACTCAGTTATCTCTGCAGGACGAGGCCCGAAGAATCACCCATCTCGTCGTCGCCTCCTGCACCGGCTTTGTGGCGCCGGGCCTGGATCAAATCGTGGCGAAGCGCCTTGGGCTTCGGCCGGACCTGCAGCGTACGATGGTCGGCTTTATGGGCTGTTCAGCCGCGGTCCCCGCCTTGCGCATCGCCCAGGCCACGGTGCTGGCAGACCCAGAGGCTAGAGTCCTGGTGATCAATCTCGAGCTTTGCACCCTCCATCTACAGGAGACAGCCGACGTTCAGACCGCCTTGTCGTTCATGCTGTTCGGCGATGGCTGTTCGGCAGCACTTGTCACCTCGGATCACGCTGGTATCGCGCTCGCGGACTTTAAATCCGCTCTGATCCCGGAGAGCGAGGACTTTATCACCTGGCACGTCGGCGATCAGGGTTTCGTGATGTATCTCTCCGGCCAAGTACCCGGCAAGATTACGCACGCGCTCCGAGAAGACACGGGCGGTCTGCTGCGCGGCGAAGGCACCCAGGCCATCGAGCTCTGGGCCGTTCACGGCGGCGGCCGAACCGTGCTGGATGCGGTTGAGGCCGGTCTCAACCTGCCACCCGAATGCCTGTCCACATCGCGATCCGTGCTGAACGATCACGGCAACATGTCCTCCGCCACGATCATGTTCGTGCTCGCGCGCATGCTCGAAAGCGGCGGCGGCGAGAAGCGCGGACTGGCAATGGCCTTCGGTCCCGGCATGGTGGCGGAAACGTTTCGGTTCACCAGGCTGCAGTGATGGACTTGTCCTTCCGCGCTGACCTGCCGGAGCTGATGGACGCGGAAGACCTCGACATCGCCGAATATAATCGTTGTCTTGCTGACCTCGCCAAGGTCAATAAACTCACATTGACCCACAGATCGACGCTCCAGTTTTTGCAACGCGCCACCGCGCGGCTTTCGCCAGGTGCAAAAATCTCGATTCTGGACATCGCATTTGGCTATGGCGATCTATTGCGCGCCATTGCCCGATGGGCCGCCAAGCGCGGCTTTCATGCCACATTGTCGGGCATCGATTTGAATCCGCGCAGTGCCGCGGCCGCACGGGCGGCAACATCAGCCAGTGAACCTATCGAATTTCTGACCGGCGACGTCTTCTCTTACATACCACGCCAAAAACCCGATTTCATCGTCACATCGCAGTTCACCCATCATTTGACCGATGCAGACATCGTGAAACTGCTGCGCTGGATGGACGACACGGCCTTAACTGGCTGGCATATCGCCGACCTGCATCGCCATGCCTTGCCATATTACGGGTTTCGCCTGCTTTGCCGCCTGATGGGCTGGCATCGCATCGTACGCTATGACGGAACGGTTTCAATTGCCCGCAGCTTCAAAAAATCCGATTGGCAAACCTATCTCCGGCAGGCCGGCATTGCGGCCGACGTCACATGGCATCCGTTGTTCCGCTACGCCGTCGCCAGGCTGAAGTGACGTCTGGCATCGTGATCGCGGGCGGCGGGCTGGCGGGCGCGGCTGCCGGATGCATACTTGCGGCGGCCGGCGAAGACGTGACGATTATCGAACGCGAAGCCGGACCATCCCACAAAATCTGCGGCGAATTTTTAAGTGCCGAAGCACAAACCTACCTGCGCCAGCTCGGTTTTGATGTGGATAAGCTTGGCGGACATCAGATTTCCCGGCTGCGACTGACGCGTGGTGATGAAAGCATCGAGACGAAATTGCCATTTTTGGGCTTAGGCGTCTCACGCCGTGCACTGGACGAAGCGATGATGCACCACGCCGCCGCACTGGGCGCCAAATTGTTGCGAGGCCGCGCCATCACAAATATTTCCAAAGGCAGGTCAGTGACGTTGGCGGATGGTGAAGTCCTGATTCCAAAATCTCTATTTCTGGCCACCGGAAAACACGATATCCGTGGCTTGCGCCGGCCCTCGGCCCCGGAGACCCTCGTCGGGTTCAAAATGCATTTTGATCTGCAGCCGCTCGCCACCATGCAGCTCAAGCATTTTATCAGTTTGATTCTGTTCCGTGACGGCTATGCCGGCATCCAGCTGATCGAGAATGACCAGGCCAATCTTTGTTTGCTCGTCAAGCGCGAACGTTTGCGGCGCCTGGGCGGCAACTGGCCGGATCTGCTGGCGGACCTTTGCCGCGAATGCCCCTATCTCGCACGGCTCCTCGACGGCGCGACGCCGCTGCTACCGCAGCCCTTGACGATCTACCGCGTACCCTATGGTTTTGTTCACAAGCCCACCGATGACGAAAATAAAACCATATTCCGGCTTGGCGACCAGGCCGCCGTCATCCCATCCTTCACCGGCGACGGCATGTCAATCGCACTCCACACAGCCCGCCTAGCGAGCGCGGCTTTTCTGCGTGGCGCCACTGCCGAAGACTACCATCGGCAACTGGCAAGCGACGTCTCAGCCCAAATTCGCCGTGCAAGCGCTTTGTACCGGCTGGCTAGTCACCAGAGCACGCATGCTCTCTTCTTCCACATGGTGCGCTTTTTGCCCAAGATGCTAAACCTTGCCGCGAGCCTGACGCGAATTCCTGAGCGCGCTCGTGTCGCAACAAGTTTGAGTGGCTAATTTGAAATCAAAAGAAAGCAGCGTTTTTTTGAAAAAAAGCGCGCAAAAAACTTTTATCCCCCGGTGTTTGAGCGGCCATACTGTGGCCACTCAAACACCGGGGGAAACAAAAATTTTTTGCTTCTTTTTTTCAAAAAAGAAGTTTCTTACTTCGTTTTGAGTCCCTAAAATCAACAGGGTGATCACAAAACCCTTCGATATTGACCTGCTCCGCCACACCTTCGAAGTCGCTAAACGAGCGCGCGCCCAAGGCAATCACCCTTTCGGCGCGGTTCTGGCTGGCACCGATGGCAGCATTCTCATGGAGCAGGAAAACGCCTTCATGCCGAATCGGGACATGACCGGCCATGCCGAGCGCGTCTTGATGACCCGCGCCTCAATGGCCTACGGTCGAAATGCTTTGGCGGAATGCACCATCTACAGCTCAGCCGAGCCCTGCGCGATGTGCGCCGGCGCGATTTACTGGGCGGGTGTCGGGCGGCTCGTTTACGGCATGTCCGAGCGGGATTTGAAATCGCTAACCGGCGATCACCCCGAAAACCCGACTTTAGATTTGCCCTGCAGGGACGTCTTTGCAGCCGGCCAGCGCCGCGTAGAAATCTTAGGGCCAATGTTGGCTGAAGAAGCACGCGCCGTGCATTTGGGCGCCTGGGACTAACCTGCCTGCGCAGCTTGCCGGCGGGAGACGGCCTGCGGCGTGCTCACCGCCAGCATTGTGGCGGCGCCCAACAGAATGGCGGCCAGATAAAACGGCGCACCCGGAATATGCGCATGAAAAAACGGCGTCGCCGAAATGCTCTGCGCGAAGACAAAGCTGAACAACAGCGGGCCGATCATATTCGCGACCGCCGCGACGCTGCCGAGCGCGCCCTGCAGCTGTCCTTGCGCACGCTCATCGATCCGCGCCGTCATCAGTCCCTGAAGCGAAGGCGCCGTGAGCCCGATGAGCGACATAACACCAAGGCCCAGCCAGAACAGCATTGGGGTATTGGCGATCCCCATAAGCAGCATGCCAGCGCAGCCGCATAGTAGTCCCATCACCATGGTCATACGCTCACCGAACCGCGCAACAATGGGCTTCACCATGAAACCGCCGACGATGATCGAACAGACTCCCACCCCCGCGAAGGTCAGTCCGATGGTCGCGATGCCCCACTCATAACGGTAGGATCCGTACAAGACGAACACCGAGGTCAACGCCATGCGGCTCAGCCAGAATAGAAAATGGACGCAGGCCAGCTTCAGCAGCCCAGCCGTGCCGGTCAGCAGCTCGAACGACCCCAGAGGATTGGCCTTCCGCCACGAGAATCGGTCACGGTTTTTGGCGATCAATGATTCCGGTAGCACAAAAATCCCATAGGCCGCGTTGGTAAGGCTCAGCCCCGCCGCGACCCAAAAAGGCAACCGCGGATTAATTTGCCCAAGAATCCCGCCAATGGCTGGCCCAAGAATGAAGCCCAGTCCGAACGCCACGCTCATCAGCCCGTAATTCGACGCGCGCTTTTCAGGCGCAGAGACGTCCGCGATATAGGCCTGCGCCGTCGACATGCTCGCCGCGGTGATGCCAGAAATCAGCCGCCCGATGAACAGCACGCCGACCCCCGGCGCCAGCGCCATAATGATGTAATCAAACCCCAAACCGAAATTGGAAATCAGGATCACCGGCCGCCGCCCAAACCGGTCGGAAGCCGCGCCCAGAACTGGCGAAAAGACGAACTGCATGAGCGCCCAGGAAGCGCCAAAAACCCCAATCACGCGGGATGCGGCCGCCGTGTCATGATGCACGAACGACAGCACCAGCCGCGGCAAAACCGGGATCACCAGCGACATCGCCAGCATGTCGAGCATGACCGTGACAAGAATAAAGGCCAGCGCCGCTCGCCTTGGCTCACCCATTCTTGACATGGCGACGACACCTCCCGGCGGAAGCACCGCCGGCCACTCTTCTAGCCCCGCGCGTCAAAACTGACTATTGGCTCGCGGCGATCCGGTTGATCTGGTTCTGCATGGCACTCAGCAGTGCGGAAATCTGCCCACCATTGCTGGTGACGACCGACGCATAATCGTTGCGCTCCGTAATTCGAAGCGAGGTTCCGGCCACGATCACGTCCACGATTTTAGGACCGCCATCCACCTCATCCACCGCCCAGCCCACGTCCGCCGGCGCCTGCCCCGGACGGGCCACGGTAGTATCCACCACCGTATCGTTGCCCATCACCGAGGACCCGTTCACCGCAAACGTGACGCCCTGATAAGCCCGGATCTGATAGGTGATGTTATAAGCCAGCAGCTGGTGAAACAGCGCGAGGTACTGACTATGCTGCGCCGGCGTCACCACATTCTGGTAGCGCCCGAGCACGTAATCCGCCACCTGGTCGACGGCCACGTCCTGGTCAACCAGCTGGGTCAACTGATTCGCTTTTTGCGAAGCGCTGGCATCGCTGTTCACGACGCCGACGAGCTGCTGGCCAGCCTGAGCAATGAAAGTCTTCGCAGCATCGGCCGGCACCTGGGCAAAGGCGCAGGGGGCGACTACAAAAACCGGCAGCCCAACGGCCGCCGCCAGAACGAAGCGGTGGATATTCATAAAGCGATCCTTCAAAATGAGGTCCTCAGTTACCTGCCGGCTGCGGAAACCAATCTGGCGTGGTCAACACATTGTGCTGATCGATCGTCTGCAGCTGCGAGGCACGTTCCTGGCGATAAAGGCTCCGGAAAGTGGCATAGGGGTCCAGCGCCGTCGCCTCGATCTGATCGATCGGCTGAATGAACTGCGCCCGCGTATTCACCAGATGAAGGGCGGTCTCGGAATAACCAAACACCCGCACGCCCAGGCTGGTCGGCGCCGGCTCCAGCGGCGTGAGAAAGAACTCCGCCGGCAGCGAAAAGACATCGCGCGCACCGGAAGGACCGAACACAGGAAGATACAAATAAGGCCCAGCTGGAATACCCCATTCAGCCAACGTCAGGCCAAAATCAGTGTCGGTCTCCGGGTAACCGAGCGCGGTCGCCGGGTCAAAAATGCCGCCGATGCCAGCCGTTGAATTAACCAAGAACCGCACCAGCGCGGTTCCTGCGTCGCGGGACTTACCACCAAACATGAAGTAAACGACGCGGCCTGGTTCGTCGAAATTGGTGACGAAATCCCCGACATGGTTCCGTATCCCCACCGTTGTGATGTCCACATAGCCCTGGGCCAGCGGTTTAAAGGCATAGTGATCAATCTTGTCATTGACGGCGTAAAAAAACCGGTTGGTCGGTTCGATCGGATCATTCTGTTCCTGAAAAGCCTGTAAACCGGCTGAATCTGAAGCCGGGGGCGGGGTTGCGCAGCCGGCGAGCAAGCCAGAAAACACCAACGCCGGCGCGGCCCATGCCGCCATGCGCCAGGATTTCGGCACGGCTTTAGCAACATAATTCCGCGCCAGTTTCGAATTGAGCACCCCAGCCTCCTCATCAATCAATCAATATGTATTTAATCTAGCTGCCTTATCAACCAGCCCGACCGTAAACAGATGATAACCGGCGTCCCTTTACGATACCTGGGACTTGCGGAATAGGAGGGGCGATGCCACCACCAGGACGCACTGACGCAGGACAAGCGACGACCATGACCCATACTCCCTCCCGCGACGCCCTCGAGCGCTGGGCGTCTGGCGACCGCATCATGCCGCTGCCGAGCCATGTCAGCCTGGCCCCGCCGGCCATTTCCTTCGAGTTCTTCCCGCCCAAAACCCCAGCGCTGGAAGAACAGCTTTGGGCCTGCGTCGCCCGTCTCGGCACGCTAAAACCTCGCTTCGTCTCCGTCACCTACGGCGCCGGCGGCAGCACGCAGGAACGCACGCACGCCACCGTGCTGCGCCTGGTCAAGGAAACCGACCTGGTGCCCGCCGCGCACCTGACCTGCGTCGGCGCCACGCGCGACCAGGTGGATGAAGTCGCCCGGCAATACTGGGAAGCCGGTGTCAAACACATCGTCGCCCTCCGCGGGGACCCGCCAAAGGGCCAAACCTACGCGCCGTATCCTGGCGGCTATGATTTTGCCGTCGACCTCGTAGCAGGCCTGAAGCGCGTCGCGGATTTCGAAATCACGGTCGCGGCCTACCCCGAGACTCATCCGCAGGCCTCCAGCCCCGATGACGATTTGGACAATTTGAAGCGCAAGCTGGACGCCGGCGCGACCCGTGCCATCACGCAGATGTTTTATGACAACGAGGCCTTTCTCCGCTTCCTCGACCGCGCGGTCGCCGCCGGCATCAAAGCCCCCATCGTCCCCGGCATCATGCCGATTTCAAACTATAAGCAAGCCGCCAGCTTTTGCGCCGGCTGCGGCACCTCCGTCCCCAACTGGATGGAAAGCCTGTTCGACGGCCTCGACGAGGACATCGAAACCCGCCGCATGGTCGCGGCCGCCACCACCGCCGAACAGGTGCGTCTGCTCCAGGCCAATGGCATCGACGAATTCCACTTCATCACCCTCAACCGGCCCGACCTAGTCTACGCCATCGCCCGCATCCTCGGCGTAAAACCCGCCGCGTGAGCGCCTATCTTGACGGTCTGAACGCGGCGCAACGTGACGCCGTCGAGGCAACCGAAGGCCCGGTTCTGGTCCTGGCGGGTGCCGGTACCGGCAAAACCCGCGTGCTCACCACGCGCTTCGCCCATCTGCTGCTTACCAGGCGCGCCTTTCCCAACCAGATTCTGACCGTGACCTTCACCAACAAGGCCGCGCGCGAAATGCGCGAGCGCGTCGCCAACATTCTGGGACAGGCGGCGGAAGGACTTTGGCTCGGCACCTTCCACGCCCTCGGCGCCCGCATGTTGCGCCGCTTCGCCGACCGCGTCGGCCTGCAAAGCAATTTTTCGATCCTGGACACCGACGACCAGCTCCGCCTGCTCAAACAGATCATGGAAGCCGCCCGCGTCGACGCCAAACGCTGGCCCCCCAACGCCCTGATGGCGCAAATCCAGCGCTGGAAAGACCGCGGCTTTATGCCAGGCGAAATCCCCGCCGAGCAGGACTCCGAATTTGCCAACGGCCGCGCCCAGCAGCTTTACGCCGCCTACCAGGACCGCCTCAAAATCCTGAACGCCACAGATTTCGGCGATCTGCTCCTCCTCACCACCCACCTCCTAAAGACCGACCCTGAAGTGCTCGCCACCTATCACCGCGCCTTCCGCTACATCCTGGTGGACGAATACCAAGACACCAACCTCGTCCAATATTACTGGCTGCGCCTGCTGGCCCAGGCCCAGAAAAATATCTGCTGCGTCGGAGACGACGACCAGAGCATCTATTCCTGGCGCGGCGCCGAGATCGAAAACATCCTTAAATTCGAACGCGATTTCCCCGGCGCCAAAATCGTCAAACTCGAAGCCAATTACCGCTCCACAGCACCCATTCTCGCCGCCGCCTCGCACCTCATCTCGCATAACGAAGGCCGCCTCGGCAAAACCCTTCGCCCCGGCCGCAACGACGCCGCCGGCGACAACGTCGAAGTCATCGCCCTTTGGGATTCCGAGGAAGAAGCCCGCATGGTCGGCTCCCGCGTCGAAAGTTTTTCCCGCGCCGGCGAATCCCTAGCCGAAATCGCCATCCTGGTGCGCGCCGGCTTCCAGACCCGCGCTTTCGAAGAGCGCATGATCACCCTCGGCATCCCCTACCGCATCATCGGCGGCCTGCGCTTTTACGAGCGCGCGGAAATCCGCGACGCCATCGCCTATTTGCGCGTCCTCGTGCAGCCATCGGACGACCTGGCCTTCGAGCGCATCGTCAATACGCCAAAGCGCGGCGTCGGCGATACAACCCTGCGCGCGATGCACGAACGCGCCCGCACGGCGCAGGTTCCACTTTACGCGGCAACTGAAATGCTCATCGCGGCCGGTGATCTACGCGGCAAACTCCGCGCCACATTGTCCGAGCTCCTCAAACTCTTCCAACAATGGCGCGCCATGCTCCAAACCGAAGGCCATGTCGTCACTCTCGCCACAATGCTGGACGAATCCGGCTACACCGCCATGTGGCAGGCCGACAAATCCCCCGAAGCCCCAGGCCGCCTTGAAAACCTCAAGGAACTCGTCCGCGCGATGGCCGATTTCGAGACGCTGCAAGGATTTCTGGACCACGTCTCATTGGTGATGGAAAACGAGGAAAATGCGCAAGACGCCAAACTCTCAATGATGACCCTACACGGCGCCAAAGGCCTCGAATTTGAAACGGTCTTTCTACCCGGCTGGGAGGAAGGCGTCTTCCCCAACCAGCGCGCCCTCGACGAAGGCGGTCTGAAAAGCCTGGAGGAAGAACGCCGCCTCGCCTATGTCGGCATCACGCGCGCCAAAAAACGCTGCATCATCAGCCACGCCGCCAA
>Ga0116226_10006499_pt1 | contig 10500 bp, 9 predicted proteins | sample S1TSphfallax_FD_89692 | JGI IMG/M metagenome (GOLD analysis project Ga0116226, IMG submission 89692) | Host-associated microbial communities from peat moss isolated from Minnesota, USA - S1T2_Fa - Sphagnum fallax MG | ecosystem: Host-associated > Plants > Peat moss > Unclassified | place: USA...
ACACTTCATGGCAAGCTCTCAAATTGCTCCTACATAGATTTGAGGAATTATGGTTGGTGTTGCACTTTCACCTTGAGTTTTTATTTAGTTTGTTATTACCCAGAAGAGACTAGTAGGCAAATGTTTTTTCTTCAGATACCAGGCAAGTGATGACACAGCCATGTCAGTACTAACCCAGTCCTAGGCCCTTTGTGCATATTTAGGAACTAAAGAAGAGAAGTGGAATTGTGCAACTGGGAACCTCTACCAATAGCCATGATCTTTACATCATTACATAAGCAACACTACATTGTGTCTTTAATGGTGTACAGAATGCGAATTCTAAATTTCCAATATAAATGTAATATACATTTGTTGAATGTTAGCAAGGCAACCTTGGTCCTTTGAGAATGTTCCATAAGGTTGTATTTATTTTTAACCATGTGCAATTGTTGACAATTCTAGAGAGCTCTATTTGAGTCGAGGTGCAATTATATTGTAGTCCCACCATTGTACAAAATATTTCATTCTTAAAAGCGGGACTTCAAGAATTCAAGTTTAGTGTTGTATGGAAGGTACCATAGTTGAATTTTCTACAAGGCTTTTTGCTCCTTGTACCTCGTGCACAAGTTCTAGAAATGATATGTCCACTTCTAATCAAAGTTTTAAAGACAGCTCATCGTTGGCTGGGTATGCATTCTTTTTCTTCTTTCACCACTTTTACATGAAATTCAAGTTTTTTTTCCGATGTCAAAAGCCATGGACATAATTTACAAGTTAGATTAGATCATGGGCAAGTCATATTTCAAGCAACTTTCATGGCATTTGAAATTGAGCTCACAAACTAGTGACTAGAGTTGTAACAATAGTTCAGCACAAATTGTCATTTATTTTTCATTCAATTGAGTACCATAGTCCATGCATTAGATTGTTGTGACTTTGTTGAGAAGTATTTTTTCAGGAATGGTTTACAGTAGGGTGAAAGCATGCTAAAGTATACCAGAAAAGTAGTCTTCCCACGCAAAAAAACACAAATTTGTGACAAGTAGATTAGAAAGTAGGTGATGCCTTAAGATATTGTCCTTTTAAACTATGTGAAAGTATCAAATGTGATATGTTGAAGTTTTTGAAAGTTTCAAAAGTTGTATCAACCTTTTCAAAAACCTATTTTCAATCTAATTTGCAAAATTTGCCAATTTGTCATGTTGTGATAAAGTAGATTGAAAGTAGGTCAAAAAAATTAAATTGGAAATTTCATTCATATGTTGCATTTGGAAAGGGTTTAGGGCATGATTAATGAATCAAGTAAATGCAATGCACTTTAGTATCATATCAAAAAACATGTTTTGGATGCCGAATCTAAGTTTATGGAAAACTTATTTTTGAGGGGCTGCACATTGTCATAATCCAAAAATTCAAATTCCAAAAAATGTGTATCAAGGTGCATAATGGTTAAAACATTACTAACACATCATTTGAATTGTTTGATTTGGAAATTGAGCAATATCAACCAAAATAATAAACTTTCAATAAATTAATAAATTGATAAAAGTAGTAATATACATTAAGAATTATCATATATGGTCTAATTAATATGATAAATACACCCCAAAATTTATGGCATGACTAAAATGCAAAAGATTATAGATCTACTTTTATTTGTTAATAGGGATCACCAATTGGTATACTTTACCATGCTTTCACCCAGGAATAATATTACATACATTATGTCATGCCAAAGGTGGCAGATGTAATCAAATGTTACAACTTTGTATTAGACTGTTACATACACTTGTGAAATTTTCTGGAGGAATTGATAAACCTTGAACCCCATGCCACTACCTTCTAAATGTATTTCACCCCCAATGGTTAAAAAAATTTGCATGATTCAATAACCTTAGTAGCTATTAAAACAAAATTTGCACAAGTGAACATCTTGGCTAAGTTGTTTTTTCCCTAACTACTACTAAGTCATGCTTCAACTTGTGGAACAACCATTTGGAAAATGTAGTTGTTGGACAACCACAATTATTTGTTTTGGAGATCTTTTGGAGTTGACCTCATTCAGCATAAAACATGCAATACAAATGAGAAGAATATTGGATTTCAACCATCAAAATTCCCCATTATGTTTGATAATTCAACCAATAATTGAAATGCATGTATATTTTCACAATAGTGATCAACAACAATGAGTTAATCCAATCACACACCTTTCCATTATGGTGTGATAATAATATGACAAGAAATAGTGTAGATGGAAACATTGAACACAATTTCTCCCTATCTTCCCACTTCAATAGGTTATGTCTCAAAGGGTTTGAAGACCATGTGGTAAAGGAAAGATATCATAAATGGTTGGTTCTAAAGGACAACATTGAACTTTCTAAATATGCAACCCAGGTGGCCCCAAATATTGGGTGCCCAATATCATCAAGGAAATCATTTGCATGTACATCTTTAATATGTGTGGTCCACTTGCCATTTAGCAAAAATTCCCCCCCAATCAATACCTTGAACCATGCACCATTTGATTACAAATCCACATGAAATGATGCATGCACACACCAAAAATACATCCATACTTACCCTTGTAGCCTTTCATATTATTGAAAGTATTGTGTTGGGACATGTGATGCACAGTATTGACCTTGTTCATTGATTTGCCAAACCCAATGAAGATTCCAAAGCCTCACATACCGATCCACTATTTGTTGCAATACAAGTAAATAAATAATAACAAAATAATCCCTCTTGTAAACATCATCGGGGATGTATAATCCTTGGGCAACCAACTTTTGAATCACACCCTTGTATACCAAACAACTTTATCCCAAAGAAGTTGCCAACAATGTTCAATCTTCTGCAGTGTTAACCCCAAATCACGTATTATTTCAAAACGTGCATGTAACAAAAAGGTGTATTAAAGGAACCAAGTTTGCATGTTGGACATCTATTTCAACTAAACCACTGCCAACTGCTTAGATGAAAATTGTTATAACTACCAAAAAAAACAAAATTCAAAAGCCACAAAATGAACATCAATTGATATGCACATGAGAAATCTTAGTATAACCATTTTAAACTATGTTAATTATTTCATACCTAATTTTGGACTAAAGCACTCACCAAAAAGGTATTTTTTGTGTCTAAACATGCTTCTTCCATAAATCCACGAACAAAGGCATGCTTTGATGCAAAATTTGAACAAACCTACAAAGTTGGGACACCAAATTTTGCCATTGCTGCCATAAAAGGTTCAAATATGGTTTCTTGTTTTTTGTCACATGTTACTTGTGCATACACAACATAATGAAAAGCACCATCAATATTCGGATGAACTCACAATTCGTACATACCCAACTTGTCATAAGCTATCTCCAAGTTGAGAAAATATAATTCAACATTAATGAAGAAATAGGGATTTTGAACACCATCAAAAGAAAAGAAAATAATAAACAAAGTGAAGGTGAAGGAATCAAATTAGAAATCACAATCAATATGCCATGATGCCATGGATATGGTTACATTATATTGTCATTGCTCCAAAGGCAATGCATGATGTCACCGTTCATAATGAGCACATGACAACACCTGCAATGCTATGGAAATGTTCCATTTAAAAGCCCTAATGTCAAGTCTAGCAAGGGCAGCTTTTACATGTCTTATCCTCTAATTCATTATGTGTTCCTTGATTAGAAGAGGGGCCTCAATAGGGCACGGGGGAAAGAAATTTGCGATCATTGTAATTTGATCATATTATGTTCAGTTTGTTTGAATTTGAATTTGACCATGATGCATGAGAGTGGGTTCAATCTAGAATGTTAACTTGAGGCTTGACATGAAGATTACTTTTTAGTGTCATAAACCATGTACCATGCTAAAAAATCATATATCCCTGTCTTATTCATTTGAGTGTGAGAAGAAAAAAAATTAAAATTATTTAGCTCCAGTTTCAAATTGCCATCAATTATATGGTTAACTCATTTGTGTAGGTTGCTTGATGGGTGCTTGCTTTATCATGCTTGCCTAAAGTTTGTTAATTGTTTGTATGTTGCTTTCTAATGAACTCATATTACATTTAGAATTGAACATTCGGAGGTTGTATGCGAAAGTACCTTGGCGGCTTTGGCACAAATTATACCTGAAATTTTCAAACAATATTTTTCTCAAAGAGCAATTTTTTGTGAAGGAAAATGAATAATCATTTGGACTCTTCTCAGAATAATCTATTTTCGAAATGGAATCGTCAAAATCACCTAATTATTCAGGAGACATCTGTTGAAGCCACCTCTGTAATATAGTACTTGGTTAACCTCATTTAAGCTTTCATTGAATGTTATATTTACAGAGATAGAAAATCCACAACATAGCTTATTTCCATTATGCTGTGGGAACTCTCAAACATGAACTCACATGAGCAAAACTTATATTGCACAGCAGAGTGAAAATATTTTGATTCAGAAGGACTGATTCCTCACAACACAAGGTCTTCCAAAAATTTGGGTATTTACGTGGTATGTGAGCTTTCATTAATGATCACTATTTAAATTGTCACTCTTTTCAGACTAAATAAAAAAAAAGAAAGTAAAACTTGTTTATCCAAATCACCAACTAATTATTTATGTGGGTACCACTAGTCTAGTAGACACATTCAAAGGTCATTAGCAGCTGAACACTCTGGGCAACCTAAAATTAGTTTCAGTGTATTTGGTGCAGGAACTGAAAACAATTCTGGCTTTTTGTGACCACACATTCCTAAGCACCTTTGTAAATTCCTTCATAATCACGTCATCATTTATATCATGTATACATATATTGCTTCATTCAATCAATCATGTTGTCATCCTTCTTCGGCTGCCAAATCCAGAAGCTTTCATCTTAATATTGCAGGAAGCGAGATGGAAGGGAGACTGTCAATCATGCAAAATCAAAAAGAAAACCTCATTTTTTTGCTGCTCTTGAGTCAAGACAAATAGGTGTAGTTTTCACCACAAACCTGGAAACCTCAGAAACTACCAGTCAGGTTTCAGGAATCGGAAATGTGTGTTAGAACTGACAATCAATTGATATAAAATATCAATCACAATTATTTTTTTGGAAAATGGAAATAATTGACATTAAATTTGAAAAAAAAAATTCATGATTACATGTCATTTCACTTTACAAGTTACACACTAGTATTTTTTTCCCCCAATGGCAGTCACCATTAAAAAGGTGAGCATGATTGCCCAACCCTCCACCAAGGTTGAACCCAAAATGGACATGGAAATCATTGACTGATTGATCATGTAGCCCCAGCCCCCTACTAGAACTGGGTGTTTTTTTCTTAGGTTTGTTTTGTAACATGTAGCATGACCAAGTTGTCAATTCAACCCACAACTTCAAACTGTTGTTGGTCAGTTCTAGGAATTGCAAACGACCAAGAGTTTTGGGTTACTCTAATATTCAATTTTATGAAACTTCTAGTCAAGCTTCAAATATGCCTTCCATAACAAGCCAGTGCCCAGGTACATATTGGGTTCCACTAATATTCAATTTTATGAATGAAAGTTCTAGTCCAGCTTCGAGTATGCCATCCATAACAAGCCAGCAGGTATTTTGATTTCAATGGTATTAAGATTTAGATAGAGATTTGGATAAGGAACTTTGGAATTTTCGATTTAAATCACAAAAGATCAACTTTTAGTTCTGGTGCAGATGTAATGCTTCTTTGATAAGCATCAAAACAAGTGTACTTCCTACGTATCTGTAACTGGTTTATTTGACCATGCATTTGGGCAAGGACTGCGCATTGGGTCCACAATACCTTACCATTCCAAGTCGTTGGACCTTCTGGTGAGAAATAGGTGATCATCCAGCACACCAATGAAAAGCCTATGATAACTTGGAACTAGCTCAAAAAGGTTCCAAAAAATCCAAAAATTCTTTCAGGAAAAAATTCGCCAGGGGAAAAAAAAAACTGATAAGTTTCTCAAAAGCAAATTGGAAATTATGGCATACTAAGGAATTGACTGAAAGTTATATAAACTTCAAGGTTTAAAGTTCGAACTTTTAGAGCAATTTACCTTTGTATTGAGGCCCACACCAATTATTGACTGAGGACTTGGTGTTGTGGGTTTATATGTTCAATGTTATGCTCAAATGAATAACAAGCACGAAATGGGTATACCTAACAATTTAAACCCCCAAAACGGCCCATAAGCTAGATCTTGTATTTTTATTGCCCCAAGCTAGTGGATGTACTTGTGTAAATTTGGAGTGCACCCATCCAGTTGATGGGTTGCTTTGAAGTCTATCCATCTACTTGTTGGGTTTTTTTTCAAAATATGAATGTTGGGTAACTGATTTAATCATGCCTCTATATCATTTTATTTGGGTTGTCACTTGCTTTTTTGTATCACTATGAAAGGTAAAAAAACAATTCATATGACTAATTTTTTACACAAATTTGTTTGCTAAACATCCAAATAATTAGCTTCAATTCTTGTAAATCTTATTAAAATGAGATTCTTGAAAAATTGATTTGAAAAATATGCAAGAATTGATTGAAAAAACATATATATTTTTAAAAATTAAAAAAAATTATATAAAATTATTTTTTGAGATATAAATATTTTCAATTAATTTTATGTTATTTTGAAAACTTCAATATGGCTTTGATGAAGATTTAATAACAAAAAATCATAGCGAACTAATTTTTAATTGATTAATTTGTTTACGTTATTGTTGCTTTTTATTTTATAAAAATGTATTATTGCCTTAAGTAGACATGCATGTATGATTTTAGGTTTTACCAAGCATGTATGGGGCAAACACAACTACTTTGGAATTTTAAATAAATTGTACTATGTTTTCATGTTCATTTATCCTTGTTGGTACCCTACATCTTCATTATTCAAAATTCTCAGGTTGCAATTTTCCTAAATCCTCTATTTCTTGGTTTTCATTTCATCTAAAGTATTTTTCCAATTTCAACATGCATACATTCTACCTTTGTAGATGATCATTTAATTTTTGTGTTTTTCCAGAATTCAGCTTTTCAGATCCCATTTTTCTTAGCCTTCCTTCATCCATTGTCTTTCCTAAATTTTTTAATTTCAACTTTCCCATTGCTATTGGCATAGGTAAAATTGTGCTATGAATGTGACCAAGTAAAAAAATTCCTGACTATTCATTATCCTTTACAGATTACCACAAACGTAAGAAGCTCTGTAGGCAAATAACAAATATGGTCCAGTGCGGGGTGTGTATATGTTTTTAATGTATTGGCCAATTTCAAAAAATGTACCAACTGGGTAAATGTATATAAACTTTAAACAATTTAAAAATTAGGTAAGGGTATAAAGCTTTGCAATATGTGCATTTCTAAGCAAGGGTGAAGGTAAATGAAGAACATTTACCTTATTTGTAGGGTAAGAATAGGACAAATATTTCATCATTTATCATATTTGGGTAACAACAAATTTACACAAGTATGGCATTTCAAGTGAAGGAAGACGATTACTTGGGCAATTGACATTGCAAACACAAATACTTGAAATTTCAAAAAAATTAAATTTTTTGACAAAGTTTGATCAAATCAATTAACAACATTAAAAGTATTTTCAAAGCATTTTTTAAATGCCACATGTTCATAAAATCTCAAAGAGTTCCAAAGCAGATGGTAAGAATTTTTCCAAGTTAATTAATGTAGTACGTAGAAATAAAAAGGTAAAAGAAAAAATATTCAATAACTTTTCACTCAAATCTTTTTCATTTTCTGAAAAATAAATTACCAAGTTGCAAGATTTCATTACAAATAAAAAACACATTTAGTCACCATAATTTGAATAAATCCAACATTACCACATGCATTGCAAAATAGGAAAATGCACATATGCTATACAATGATTTTAGCATGTACACTTTGTTTACCCTCTTCAAAACAATTACTCTCCCTAGGGTAAGGGTAAACCTTAACTATGTATTTGCTAAGTAAAGTAAAAACAAGGTAAGTCTGAAATATTTACCTGGGGTGGTAGGGTAATCAAAAACATTTACGAGCCAAATAAGGTACATGTTTACCCTGTGATATACCCATGGGCATATCAAGGTAACAGATTTACCCATCCAATAAAGATATGGTCTACCAGTTGTTAATGAAATATTATAATTTGCAGCTGAATTATGTAGATTTGGAACCCATTTGATGAATTTCCACACTTGTAATAGGATTGCTCTTTTGATAATGGAGTCTTAGACATGATATCTGGTATGATGCATTTTCTGATGATTTTTTGCATGATTATAATAACGATTATAAATACATCTTCACAATAGGTTGGAGGGCAACATGTACATACCACCTTGGATCTAACATTGAGTCCTTTTTTTCTACCCACCTTGGGTCTAGATATTGACCATAGTTACACCCTGGGGGTGGGCCTGTCATGCGCATGTTAGAAACCTAAGGAAACTGAACAAGTAGCTCATCATGTAATTGTTCTATTTTTTGTTACAGGTTTAATCAAATTCATCATGGATATTGAAGTCATGTGTCATGGTTGGGTCATTTCACATTTGTGAATTCAGATTTAATTTAATTTTTAATCTAATCACATATGTGATTTAGAAATTTAATTAAAATTTTAATTTTTTCTACATCTTACCATAAAATATAATTGACATACTTACAATGCCACATGTAATGCAAAATTTCCATTGTAAAGTCTATGCAAGTGCGTCAAGCAACGAATTGTAATTTCATTGATCACTAGTGCAAATATTGTTGTTGAACTTGTTTGCTAACAGACAACCCCTATGGATGTTGCACGTACATGTTCAATCAAAATAAAAGTAAGAATTTTTTCAAAACATTTGACTTGTTTTTCATCATGTGTAATATGTGCATTGCTCAAATTGATTTAAGCCTTTCTCATCTTCAATTATTGTTAATTGGTGTTGTTCAAATGCATTGTTTGACAAAACATGATGAAGTTGTGAGTTATGTGCCATTGCATTTTGATGAAATTCAATGTTCATTTTATTCAATTATATTTGACCAATTAGGTTTGTGAATCTATATGTATAGGTTCATTCAACATATTTTCAACTAATGTCTTTAAGTAGCCACCAAAAGAAATAAACCATAATCACCAAATTTAATTGAATGAACCAATATAAGCGATTGAATTCTGTAAACATAAAAATTGGATTTATTTTAATTGAGATCCCAAGTAGTTGAATATGAAAAAAATATCAAGCAGAGAATAATCCATACATTGAAAACTAAATTCAGCTATAAGAATGTTGGAAACAAAGTTAAGTTTTAAAGAAAACATTCCAAACTCAATTTAAAAAGGTTTGATTGGGGAGGTGGACTCGGGATTCAATAATGGACTAAGAAGAATATTAAATGTGTAGCTTAACTATGGAAAATGATGAACTAACAAAAAGTTATATCAAGGAAAACAATTATTCTTTTCAAGTCTAATACAAATTTGTTGAAAATGCACCTAAAAGCAAAGGACATATCCAAGTAATTAGAACCTCATGTGAACCAAGCCTTCTCATCATAAAGATGGTAAAAACCATATGTTACATGAACATCCATTTCTACAACATAACCACCAATGTCATCTTGTAGAATATTCAACCCACTTGTACCAATGTTGAAATAATTCCATAACAATCCCTCAAAGCATGGATTGGTTTTATTTTTCTAATTTTCCCCCTTAAAACTTATAAAAAAGTCAAAATCATGGAAAATTAGAACAAGGATTTGTATAAAGAAATCCACAAAAGCCATGGATAATGACAATAGGGTGAATGCACGATTGAATGCCTCAATATTGGTAGAAATTACATTCCCTATAAGTCCATATGAGATTTTTAAAAATGAATCAAATGGACATGGGTTTTCCTATTTAAAAATTTATTATTTTAATCTTTCAATAATACATGTTCAATCACTTACAAACCTTTCCAAATTTATGTGAAAACTTATATTTAATGTAATTGATGTCATTTTTCAACTCGGAAATCTTAAAAGGAAAGCCCACAAAGTTCTTAAAAATAATGCCCCATCTAAAACTTTCAAAAAATATGTTTTTGGAACAAAGAAATTGAAAGATAAACAAAAATTGCAACTCATATAGACTTATGAAAATATGGTCAAAATTTAACCATTCAAAAGTCCTTAACTATCAAACAATTAAGGATTTCAAATAAAAGATTCCTTGTATGAATTTATCATCTTGTATTACATCATATATTAAGTAATAAAAATTTGGAATGTGAATCAATATATTTTTTCATTTTGTGATGGTCTAGTCAAATGACCAGTCCATATTTTTTGACTTCTAAAGTCCATTACTACTAACAAATGAAATTTTTATTAATAAATAATCACACAATTTTTTTCATAATGAAAGTGTTAGTTTAAATCCAAGTCTTCATTAATAAATCTATGGATATATTAATCACCATATGGATTTGAATAAAGGGTACACAAGGAAAAAACATTGTTTTGTGACAAAA
>Ga0116226_10006500_pt1 | contig 10500 bp, 12 predicted proteins | sample S1TSphfallax_FD_89692 | JGI IMG/M metagenome (GOLD analysis project Ga0116226, IMG submission 89692) | Host-associated microbial communities from peat moss isolated from Minnesota, USA - S1T2_Fa - Sphagnum fallax MG | ecosystem: Host-associated > Plants > Peat moss > Unclassified | place: USA...
CGTAAACGCGCCGCGATATTGCCCTTCATCGAAGAGCTGCAGCACATGCGTCTCGGCAAACGACGAGATCCCCGACGGTTCGCCGACGAGATATTCGTAGCGCACGACCGAGGTCGTCCCGTAGCGCTCGTTCGTGCTCATGCGCGCGATCTTGAGATCGGGCCGGTCGACGAAGACCGCGCCGCGATCGTCGAACCACTGCGCGGGCGTGTTCCACGGCTCGACGACGAGCATTCCGCCCGGTTCGAGCACGCTTGCGAAGCGCGCGATCGTCGCTCGCAAGTCGGCCTCACTTGCCACGTAGCCGATCGAGCTGAACAGACATTGCACGATCGTGAAGCGGCCGTCGATCGAAAAATCCTGCATCCGCTCGACGTGTAGCGGCACGCCCGGGAGGCGCTCGCGCGCGATCGCGATCATCGCCGCATCGGCGTCGAGCCCCTCGACGGCGAAATCGTCGCGCAGCTCGCTCAGGTGCATCCCGGTGCCGCAAGCGACGTCGAGCAGGCGCGATCCGGGCTTGGCGATGCTGCGGTAGGCCGCGCGTAGCCAAGCGGCCTCGGCAGCATAGTCCTTGCCGCGTGCCGCATAGATCGCGTCGTAAAACGCGGCGGTCTTGGTGAACATTCCCGCCACTTGGCTAGATCGCCGGTAATCCTTCGCGAAGGGGGTGGCATGAAGGCCGAGCGGTACGATGTCCTCGTCGTCGGGGGCGGCAACGCCGGCTGCGCTGCCGCGCTCGCCGCGGCGCGCCATGGTGCCCGCACGCTCCTGGTCGAGCGCTACGGCTTCCTCGGCGGCACCGCCACCGCGGCGATGGTCGGCCCGTGGATGACCTTTCACTCCGGCGACGAGCGGATCGTCGGCGGGATCGCCCAGGAGATCGTCGAGCGGCTCGTGGCACAGGGAGCCTCACCCGGTCATATCCACGACGCGAGCGACTATGTGCCGACGATCACGCCGTTCGATCCCGAAGTCCACAAGGCACTCCTCTTCACCTTGATGCGCGAGGCGCAGGTCGATTTGCTGCTGCACGCCTACGTCGTCGAGACGCTGCGCGACGCCGCGGGTGCGGTCAGCGGCGCGCGTTTCGCGACGGTCGGCGGCATGCGCGAGAACTATGCCGCTGCGACGATCGATGCGAGCGCCGATGCCGTCGTCGTCGCGGGCGCGGGCGCAGCCGTCGTGCAGGGCGACGAACGCGGGCGCGTCCAGCCGGCGAGTTTGATGTTCCGCCTCAGCCACGTCGATTTCGCGGCGCTCGCGCACTACGTTCGCAACAACCCTGAAGAGATGCGCAGTTCGCTCAAGCGCCACGAGCGAACGCCCGATGCGCTAACCGCGGTCGCCGGGCTGTATTCCCTGTGGAATGCGGCGCGCGCGAGCGGCGAGGTCGATGTGCCGCGCGAACTCGTCTCGTTCTTCGTTTCGCCGTATCCCGACGAGGTGACGGTGAACATGACGCGTGTGACCGATATCGACCCGCTCGATCCGGACGACCTCACCCGCGCCGAGGTCGAAGCGCGATTGCAAGCGATGCAGTTGCTCGCGTTCTTCCGGGCGCGCGTCCCCGGCTTTGCAAACGCGCGCATCGCCGCGACGGCGACCCAGATCGGCATTCGCGAATCGCGCCGGATCGTCGGTACGTACACGCTCACGGCCGATGACGTCGTGAACGCGCGGACCTTCCCCGATGCAGTCGCACGTAGCGCCTACCCGATCGACATCCACAACCCCTCGGGTGCCGGGACGTCGACACGGCGCCTTGCGCCCGGCGCGAGCTATGAGATCCCGTACCGGTGTCTCGTGCCGCGCGACCTCGAGGGCGCGATCGTCGCCGGACGTTGCATCTCGACAACGCATGAGGCGCTCGCCTCGACCCGGCTCACCCCGACCGTCATGACCCTCGGCCAAGCCGCCGGCACGGCCGCCGCGGCGGCGGTCGGGGCCGGCGTTCCGCTCCGGGCGGTCGATACGGACCGTCTGCGCGCCGCCCTGGTCGCCGACGGCGTCGACTTGCGCCGCGCCGCCCATGTCTGATCGGGCCCGCCTGGCCGCCGAGGCCAAAGGGGTCGCCGTCGAGGTCGCCGATCTTGGAGACTGGGACCGTGCACGGTTGATTGCGGAGTACGATCCCTCCGGTCCCGTCATCCGCATCGATGCGCGCGCGCTTGCCGCTGCCGCCGATCCGCTCGCTCATGAGGAACTCGCCATCGCGCACGAACTCTACCACCATCTCGAGCGGACCGGCGCCGTGCCGCGGCTGCCCTCGCGCCGCGAGCGCGAAGCCGCGGCGGATGCCTATGCGCGCGCCTTCGCCGAGGGGCGCACATGATCGTTGCCGGAATCGACGGCGGGCAGACCTCGACGACCGCGGTCCTCCTCGACGGCGACGGAACGGAGATCGGCCGCGGGGTCGCCGGACCGAGCGATCACGTCGACCAGCCGGCCGATTCGCGCCGCTGCGCGGACGCGCTGGAGTCGTCGGTTGCCGCTGCGCTCGCCGCCGCCGGGCTTGCCCCGGGCACCCAACTCGACGCGATCGTGGCGGGCATCTCCGGCTATGACGGCGTCCTCTTCGGGGTCCCCCCAGCCTTGCCGTCGGTAACCGTCCGGTTCATGCACGATGCACCGATTGCGCTCGCCGGCGCGATCGGTCGCCGGCCGGGCGTCGTCGTCATCGCCGGAACGGGGTCCGTCGCCTACGGCGAGGATCGCTCGGGCACGAGCGTGCGCGTCGGCGGCTGGGGCTATTTGTTCGGCGATGCCGGGAGCGGCTACGCGCTTTCGCGCGATGCACTCGCGTATGCGATGGCGGAGAACGATCGCGGCGTTCCGAGCGATCTCGGCGCCGCGGCCTGCGCGTTCTTCGATGTCCCCTCGCTGCGTGCGCTGGTCGCGGCGTGCACGACGAACCAGATCGGGCGTCCGCAGCTGGCGAGCTTCGCGCGCGTCGTCGTCGACGCCGCGCGGCTTGGAAAAACCGAAGCCGCCACGCTCGTCGATGCCGCCGCAACGGCCCTCGCGAGCCTGGCCGCGCTGGCGATCGCGCGGCTCGAGCTCGGCGACGCCGCCGTCCCGGTCGCCTTCACGGGCGGCCTTGCAAGCGCGGGTGACATGCCGCTGCGCCTGGCGGAAAAGCTCGCCGTCCTGGCGCCGCACGCGCATCTGGTCGAGCCGCGCAACGATCCGGCCGTCGGCGCCGCGCTGCTCGCGCTTGCGGAGGCGGGATCGGTCGCGCGCTCGTCGTGATCGAACGCCTGCGCGGCCTGGTCGTCTCGGTCCAGGCACCGGGCTCGCTGCTCGACACGCCGGCCACGATTGCGCTGCTCGCGCGGGTCGCCGAGGCGAACGGCGCCGCGGGCGTCCGCGTCGAGGGCGGCGCGACGATCGGCGCCGTCAAGCGAGCCGTCGCGGTGCCGGTCATCGGCCTGGTCAAGCGCAGCTATGCCGGATTCTCTCCCTATATCACCGCGACGCTGCGCGAAGTGGCCGAGGTCGCGGCGGCCGGCGCCGACATCGTCGCCTTCGACGCGACCGTGCGGCCGCGGCCGGGCGGCGTGACCGTCGCCGCCCTGATCGCGGCGATCCACGCGCGCGGCGCGCTCGCCATGGCCGACTGTTCGAGCGCCGCCGACGGTCGCGCCGCGCTCGAAGCGGGTGCCGACCTCGTCGCGACGACGCTGTGCGGCTACACGGAGGCGACGGCGGGGATGCCCCTTCCGGCGCTCGGGGTCTTGCGCGACCTCATCGCCACCGGCGGGCCGGCCGTTGCCGAAGGGGGGATCGCAAGCCCGGCCGATGTCGCGGCGACGATGGCCGCCGGCGCGCACGCCGTCGTCGTTGGAACCGCGATTACGAACGTGGACGTCCTCGTGCGGCGTTTCGCGGCGTCAATACCGACGTAAGTACGCGCGGCTGCGAAGGCGATTCTCCTAGCATAGAAAGTTGTAGGCCCTCGGCGCGGTGAACGATCCGGGCGGGGGTAAAGCGAGGATGTTTTGGCGCAATCGGTACGGCCGAAGGCTGTAAGTCTTGGTCCGGGTTTTTGGCCCGTTACGGCTCTGCTCGCACTCATTTCGATTGCGGCATCGATCTTTTGGATCGTCGTGCCCGAACCGCTCGGCCTGCTCGAGGCGGCCGATCCGGCGGGCCAGGTCGATACGCTCTTCCGCTTCCTCGCGGTCGTGGGCTCGATCATCATGGTCTACGTCACCGGCTACATCATCTATTTCGTGATCGCATTCCGGCGTCCGAAGAATGCGCCGGCGAACCACATCGGCGTGCAAATCCACGATCAGCCGGTGCTCGAGTTCTGGTGGACGGTCATCCCGGCCGTCCTCGTCGCCTCGCTCGCGATCGCCTCGGTCCAGATCTTGGGATCGATCAACAACACCGCGGGCGACGTGCTCACGGTCGAGTCGATCGGTTACCAGTTCGGCTTCGCGTTCCGCTATCCGAAGATCGCGAACCCGATCCCCGATGAGATGCACGTGCCCGTGAACACGCCGATCACGGTCTATGTGACCTCCCGCGACGTCATTCACGGGTTCTGGGTCCCCGAGGTGCGGCTCAAGGCCGACATGGTGCCGGGTATCATCAACACGATTCGTTTTACGCCGACGCGCATCGGCACGTATCCGATCATCTGCACGTCATTTTGTGGCGCGCTGCACGGGAAAATGGCTGCCAAATTGGTCATCGACTCGCAGCAAGATTTTGCGAAGTGGTACAACGCCCAAGGCGGCAAGGGCACGACCGGCGGTACCGGCGGGAACGCGGCCGGCGTCGCGGTCGCGCTGCAAGGCGGCAAGGTCGAAGCTGGACAAGCGCTCTTCGGGCAGAAGTGTTCGGCCTGCCACTCGGTGGGGCCGTACGCGCAAAAGATCGTCGGCCCGGGCCTCGGTCACATCTTCGATGATTCCGCGCATCCCAAGCTCGTTGACGGCGATACCCCGACGCCGCAGAACGTGGCGAAGATCCTCAAGAACGGCTACCAAGGCGATATCGGGGTGATGCCGAGTTCGCAAGCCAACGCGATCAACAACGCGGACATCGCGAATTTGGTCGCCTACCTCGTCAGCCTCTCGAAACACTAACGGAGCGTTATGGCAGTCGCAAGTACGACGACCACGGTCGCACCCCACGCGGTTCTCGACCACATCCACCCCGAGCCGACCAGTTTCATCCGCAAGTACATCTTCTCGATCGATCATAAGGTCATCGGGATCCAGTACATGATCACCGGGATGATCTTCTTCGTGTTCGCGGGGTTGCTCGCCGAGTTGATCCGCGTGCAGTTGATGCACAACGACGGCCGCTTCGTCTCGCCCGAGACCTACAACCAGATCTACTCGATGCACGGCTCGGCGATGGTCTGGATGGTCATCATTCCGCTCGTTACCGGCGGTTTCGGCAACTACGTGATGCCGCTGCAGATCGGAGCGCGCGACGTTGCGTTCCCGTGGCTCAATCTCGCCGCGTTCTGGATGTTCCCGGTCGCGGGGCTCTTGCTGTTCGCTTCGTTCGCGGTCGGCGCGCCCGACGCGGGCTGGACGGAATACCCGCCGGTCTCGCTGCAGGGCCCTGAGGGAACCTCGCTGTGGTGTGTCGCGATCTTCCTGATCGGCGTGTCCTCGACGATCACCGGGATCAACTTCATCGTCACGATCGTGAAGATGCGCGCGCCCGGGATGACCTTCACGCGCATGCCGCTCTTCGTGTGGTCGCAGCTCGCGACCGCCGGTCTCTCGATGATCGCGACGACGGCGCTTGCCGGCGCGCTGCTCGCGCTGTTCCTCGAGCGCACGTTCGGCATCCCGTTCTACGATCCGCGCCACGGCGGCTCGCCGATCCTCTGGCAGCACATGTTCTGGTTCTACTCGCATCCGGCCGTCTACATCATGATTTTGCCGGCGTTCGGGATCATCTCCGAAATTTTCCCGACGTTCGCTCGCAAGCCGATCTTCGGCTATAAGATGATCGCGTTTTCCTCGGTCGCGATCGCGCTGCTCGGCTTCATGGTCTGGGCGCACCACATGTTCACGAGCGGCCTCGTGCCGTGGCTGCAGCTCCCGTTCATGATCATGACGATGATCGTCGCGATTCCGACCGGTATCAAGATCTTCTCCTGGATGGCGACGCTGTGGGGCGGCTCGATCGAACTCTCGCCGGCGATGCTCTTCGCGATCGGTTTCTTGATCACGTTCACGTTCGGCGGCGTGACCGGCGTCTTCTTATCGGCCGTCCCGGTCGATCTGCACGCGCACGGGACGTACTTCGTCGTCGCCCACTTCCACTACGTGCTCTACGGCGGCTCCGTGTTCGGGATCTTCGCGGGCGTCTATTACTGGTGGCCGAAGATCACCGGCCGGCTCATGAGTGAGACGCTCGGCAAGTGGCATTTCTGGGTCACCTTCGTGGCCTTCAACTGCACGTTCTTGCCGATGCATTGGCTGGGGCTGCAGGGGATGCCGCGGCGCGTCGGCGTGTACGCCGACACGCACGATGCGGTGTTCTGGAATCAGGTCGCGTCGATCTCGTCGTTCTTCCTCGCCGCCGCGACGCTGCTACTCTTCGCGAACATGATCTATAGCTTCGTAAAGGGCAAGAAAGCCGGCCCGAATCCGTGGGGCGCGCGGACGCTCGAGTGGATGATCCCCTCGCCGCCGCCGTACTACAACTTCAAGAAAGTCCCCGCCGTCCTCGCGACGCCGTACGACTTCGGGAATCCGCTCCCGTACATCGGTCTCGAGCGCACGGCCGGCGCTGAGGCCCCGGCCGTGACGCGCACGCCGGCGCCGGCGCATTAGGAGCGCGCGTGTCCGTCTCGATCGCGAAACAAGGCCACACGACCGGCGGGTCGCTCGTCCACGATGAGGTGATCTACCAAGAGACGCGCGACATGCGCCTCTTGGGCTTCGTCCTCTTCCTGATCTCCGACGTCGTGCTCTTCTCCGCGTTCATCTTCGCCTATCTCTATCTGCGCAACACCGTGACGCCGGTCTGGCCGCCGATGCTCGACGGCAAGCAGCTGCCGCGCCTCGACGTCGCGTTCGCCTGCGTCAACTCATGCGTGCTCTTCGGATCCGGCGTGACGATGCACTACGCGATGGAATCGTGGAAGCACGCGAAGAAGACGGCCTTCAACGGCTGGATCCTGAGCACGATCGTGCTCGGCGCTCTCTTCCTGTGCGGCCAAGGCTACGAGTACACGCACGCCAAGATCGGCGGCTGGAGCGGCTCCATCTTCGGTGCCTCGTTCTTCACGCTCACCGGCATGCACGGCTTCCACGTCTTCGTCGGCGTCATCTATCTGCTCGTCCTCTGGTGGCAAGCCAACAAAGGCGTCTACGACCAAACCCACTACTTCGGCCTCACCGCCGGCACCCTGTATTGGCACTTCGTCGACGTCATCTGGGTCGCGCTCTTCTTCTTGTTTTACTTGTTTTAGAAAGACGACGATGGAAGCCTTAGGCGGAACCGAACGAGTTTTTTCCGGGATTGTGGCGGTGGTCATTGGCGTCTTTGCGTTGATCGCGCTCAAGAACGATTGGAAGACGACCGGGCTCGATAACAATGTCACAAAGTTGCTGCTCGGGCTGATGGCCTTCGGGTGCGTGCTCGTGCTCGTTGCGTCGTTCGGGCTCTTGCCGGTTGGGGGAGGGACGTAATCCATGTATGACGTCAAAGACGAACGCGGCGTCCCGGTATCGGCCGGTATCCCGCCGATCGTGCGCTGGTCGGCGATCATCGGCGTGTTCGCGATCATCCTGATCCTGAGCCTCGTGATCCTCGCCAGCAACTACCACCACATCTGGCCCTCATCCGACACGGTAAACATCAGACTGTAACGGTCGCGGATTACCGGTAGCGAGCGTCCGGGGGTGTCGCTGCGATGAGTCCCCGCGTGTCATCCTGAGCCTGTCGAAGGATGGGCCCGCGATACCGATGCCAGCCCCGGCCAGGATCGTGGCGGAACGCGCCCCTTCGTCGCATGCCCATCCTTCGACAAGGCTCAGGATGACACGCGACGGGATGACACTTGGAGGACTGATCGCGGGCGAAGGTCAGTATTCTTCGAAGACGCTTTTGCGTGAGCGGCCGCCGACGCCGAGCGTGGCGATGCGGTCGGGAAGGACGCCGGTCGGGATCCCGTCGATGCGGTGGACGCCACCGTATTCGCTGAATTCGCACAGCGCCGGGTGCCGATGTTCCGGCACGTCGATGTCGCCGAGCGTCGGCCATTCGCAGGCGACCCGGCCGTCCTCCGTGAGCACCGCCAGGTACCCGTTCGACCAGTCGTCGGACCGGTCGTCGCGTCCCCGATAGCGAATGTAACCGTCGACGATGAAGATCGGTCGAAACGTGTGGATCAGCGCGCGGACCGGCGCCAACATGACCGCGAAGGCATAGATCGCGAATGCGACCACCCCAAGAGCGAAAATCGGCGCGAGGATGATGATTTCTCGATTTTTATTGAACACGAGCGCGAGCGTGAGGGCTAAGAACACGGTTGCGCAGAGCACGGGCTCGACCGCGATCGCGAGTCGCCCGGCGAAGCCGTGCCAGACGATGCGCCGCTCCTTGCGCGTCCACGCGCGCCGGATCAGCAGCGCCGTGCGCTCTTGCGGGCTGAGCCGCACGGCGCGGACGCCTTGGATGATCTTGGCGATGCTGTCCATGTTCGTGTTTCCCGTCGCTGCGCAAGCGGCCGACCATCTGCACGGGGTGGTGCTCAGTGTAACGCCCTCGAGCGGTGAGGCGATCGTCCGTCACGATGCATTCGGCGGCATGCCCTCGATGACCATGCCGTTTCGGATTACCCCGAAAAGCGAAGCGGCCGACCTGCAAGCGGGTTCGATCATCGATGCGACCGTCGACCGCTCGACGGAACCCTGGACGCTCTCGAAGATCTCCTCGTCGAGCGCGCAGGGGCTGACCGCGCAGCCGGTCCTGCGTCGCGTGAAGCCGCTGCGCGTCGGCGACATCGTCCCCGACGTGCCGTTCCTCGATCAGCACGGCAAACCGTTCGTCCTGAGCTCGTTGCGCGGGCAGGACGTGATCCTTTCGTTCATCTACACGCGCTGCCAAGATCCGCGCATGTGCCCCTTGATCTCCGCGCAATTCGGCCGCATCCAGCAACTGATCGGCAAACGCGATCTGCACCTCGTCGAAGTGACGCTGGACCCGACCTACGACCGCCCCCCCGTCCTCGCGCGCTACGGGACGCTCTTCGGCGCCGATCCCAAGCACTGGACGCTCGCCGTCGGCGATGCCAACCAAACGCTCGACTTCGCGGCGAAATTCGGCATTACGGCGTTCCCCGATCCGCAGGTCGGCATCATCCATTCCGAAGACACCGCGATCATCGATACGACCGGCCGCATCACCGAGGAAATAACGGAGAACTCGTGGTCGCCCGAAGAGATGCTCGCGCAAGTCGACGAGCTGAACGGCCGCAACTCCAATCCCATCATGCGGCTCGATCTCTGGCTCTCGCGCGAGGCCGTCGCGATGTGCGGCAGCAGCGTCGCCGGCTTCTCGGGCCTGACGGATCTGCTCGTCGTCGCGATCATCATCGCCGCGGCCAGCTACGGCTTCTACCGCCTCGCGCGGGCGTTCCGCCGAGCCGTGTGAGATCCGGAAGACGGGGTCGGCGCGCCGAGCCCGAGCCGATGTGAACGAAACCGTGCTGCAGATCCGGCGCGCCGAGGCGGCCGATGCCGGCCCGATCGTGGCCCTGGCGGCGCGTTTTGCGGATGTGCGCCCTGACTGGCGCAGCGACGAGGAAGTCGTAAGCGGAACGGAACGAACGCTGCAGGATGCCGTCCGCGAGATGCGCGACGATCGCGCCGTATTCGTCGCCGTCGACGGCGACGCGTTCGCGGGCTTCGTTTTCGTCGTTACGGAGACCGATTTTTTCACCGGCGACCCGCACGCGCATATCTCCGAGATCGCCGTCGTTCGCGACGGCTTGGGCGCGGGCAGAGCGCTCATGGCCGCCGCCGAGAGCTGGGCCGCAGCGCGCGGCTCGCGCTACGTCTCGCTCCACGTCACCGCGAAAAATGCGCGCGCTCGCGCCCTCTACGAACGCTTCGGCTACGAACTCGAACACAGCCGCCTAACGAAGGTGCTCGAGCCGTAAGGGGCAGGAACATCGCTTCAATACCGGGCTGCAACACCGGTCCAATCGCTGAGCGTTTCCTGAATCGATGCGTCGCGCGCTGCGCGCGCGGGTAAGGTGCGATTCTTGAGGAGAGCGAATGACCACGTATGGCGGATCGAGCGTACCGCGTAATCCTCGAGCCGGACGAAGAGACGCTCCGGTGCATCATACCGGCTTTTCCGCATATCTTCATGTATGGAACCGGCCGTACACACGCGCTCGCTATGGCTCAGGACGCGATCGAGCTTGAACTGGAATATCTGCGTGAGAAGGGTCTCGATATCCCCGAGCCCGACGCCGACACGCTCATGCTCGTCGAACGCGTAACCATC
>Ga0116226_10006501_pt1 | contig 10499 bp, 10 predicted proteins | sample S1TSphfallax_FD_89692 | JGI IMG/M metagenome (GOLD analysis project Ga0116226, IMG submission 89692) | Host-associated microbial communities from peat moss isolated from Minnesota, USA - S1T2_Fa - Sphagnum fallax MG | ecosystem: Host-associated > Plants > Peat moss > Unclassified | place: USA...
CCTGTTGATTAGTTGCCGTCGCTGAACCAGTGCTCGACCCGCCTGTCCCGCCGGTCACACCCGCGGCATCGCGGCCGTACCACAGGGCACAACAACATTGCCGCCAGTGGAGCAATGCAGAACCACAGCAGGCGCGCGGTTGAGACTATTCTGCAGCACGTAGGGCGTACCTGCCCAAGCCCGGCCGCCAGCCAACATCAGCGCCACTGCCAAACCCGCTTTCTTCATGAGCAACCTCACATGTCAAAATATCTGGTGCGCGTCGCACCACGCTACGTTGGCGGCGGGCCACTACCGCCGGCCAAAATGATCCTCAACTACCCATCGGTACATCGGTTCGGCGAGCCAGATAGCGATACTGCCGATCACTCCGATGCCGAAGACAGCGCCGGCCACACGCGAACGCAATGCCGCAATATCGGCTATCGGCCGCCGCAGCGCGTGAACCGCGGCGACAAGATGATCAAGCGCACGCGCATTCTCCCGCGTATCGGTACGCAACGCATCCAGATCATGCTGCATGATACAAATCACGCATTCCAGCTTCTCTTCCAAGTCACCCTGGTCACCCCGAAGGCTGGCCAGATCCGCGCGAAGAATTTCGTGAAGCTGATCTGCCTGAGACTGCCGCAGCCGTATCGTCTCACGTAAGGAATCGATCCCGCTGAGAACTTCGCCCATTTGCTGAAACAGCGGATTAAGGTCCGAACCGGTCAAGACCATCTCCTCGACATATGAGAAAAAACGCAGCCATGTAGCTTACGGAACTCACAGCCGTGGTCAGGCGATGCTTAAAACCCCACCATTGTTCCAAATCTGATTGGACCCGGTAGCAGGCTTCGTTGTCGGCAGTCCGGTCGCAAATAAGCCGCTGGTCGGGGACAGCCAAAGCGCGCCCTTAGGTTGAATTCCCAGACCACCGGCGTTAGTCGTCACCTGGCTCAGATTCCCGGCTGTCGCATTTTGCATCACCACCCAGTTCGCCGCATTCGCGGTGCTGAGCAGACTCAGAAGATTCCCAGAGCCCGCAGTGCCCCCGGCGGCATTGATGTAAAAACTTCCACCCTTGGTTTGTATCACACCCCCCACCGTGCTGTCGGAACCATCAAAGCAAAGCGTCGGCAAATTGGTGGTGGTGGCGGGCTGATGCCGAATGAAATTCGCCGCACTCGCGGTAGAGTTAATGCGGAACAGCACATTTCCGGCAGAATTAGTAAATACATGATCATGCGTGTTAGCGACGCCGGCAGGCAGCCCGGTGGCCGCGGGCGTGATAAACGTCAAAAAATTGCCATTTTCCTGCGGTGTGTTGTCAACTACCGCTGTTGATAGAGGCACATTGCCGAGATTCAAGCCATATGTCGTCAGCCCAACGGTACCGTTGCTGCCGTTTATCTTAATGATTGTCGCTAAATTCTCAAAATGGCAGAGACCAATCACGTTACCGGACGAGTTCCACGTGCTCTGGAACCCAAACGCGATATCCTGCTGGCTGCCGCCGGAAGGTCCACCAACAAAATTGCACCCCATGATATGGAAGTTGGAGCAATTCGAGAGGTTGAAAAAAATCTGGGGCGTGTTCGGCCCGGTGTCCCGCGTAATGTCCACGCCAACGAAAAAACCGTCCGTGACATTAGCTGCCAGGACGGTGCCAAGGCTGGTATTCACCTCGCCATTGGCAACCCAAAGGCCGAGCAACAGCGGCTGATTAGCCACATAGCCGGGCCATAGAGTCTCGTTGGTCTGCGAGAACAGATAGTCCATGCCAACCACCAGCGGACTGGTGATGTAAATACCCTCGCAATATCCAGTCTGTAGAACGAACGAGTTTCCGTAGTAAGCCTGCGCCCCATGAATGCGCGTGTCCACCGAATGGTTAAGTTCAATAAATGCAGATGTCGTAGCCCCGGCCGCACCAGGCGGCCCAAACCAAGATATGTTGTTAAGCTGCGCGCTCCAGCAATTGTTCAGCACGAAACCGCGGAGAAATGTCTGCGGAAACGGCGAAGTCCCGTTCACGGCATTAGGATAGCCAAAGCACTCGACTTCGCAAATACTGGCCGTCACATAGCCAAAGCCGCCGGCACTGGGATACGTAATGCGAGCCATCGCTGCGGTCTGCCCGGAGGCACTCTCCGCATAGCCAGAAAAATCGCGCAGAACGACCTTATCAAAAATATTCCCCGGTGCGAAATCCAACCCAACACCAGTATGAGAAAAATGCAGCTTCGTCAGCCCACGTCCTGCGCCACGGAAAGTGACAGCCTTGCCGCTCAGCGCAAGCGAACTCGCAAACCAATAGTCTCCTGCCGGTACAAAGATCTCGCCGCCACCACCGAGGCTGGCGAACGCCGCAGCGAACGCCGCGGTGCAATCCGCCCCGCCGGTCACAGCGCCGAAATCCACCACGTTGACTGTATCGAGCGACATCGACCCCAGCGTCCGCGCCGGCGCGCCGGCCGCGACCGTCACTGTCGCCAGCGTAGCGGACCCAGCCAGCGGCGCCGTCACCTGCCCCTGACTATTCAGCGCCGCATATCCGCCGCTCGGAATCTTCGCACTCAGCGCCGCAACCTGCGCTTCGGTTGAAGTCAAGCCCGAATTCAGGGACTGCAATTGGCTTGTCACCGAAGGATCGGTGCTAGCGGAAATATCACCGCTCGCATCGATCACCACATTGGTCCCAGCGTTAAACAGCCCGCGCAACAATGGCATAGCGAGCCGGCTCGGCGTCCCGGACGCATTGACGATCACATCATCGGTCAGCGCAAGCGCAGTCTGCGCAACAAACCCCGCATGATCGCCGCCATTAGCCAGCAGCGACTCGCTTTGCAATGCCAGGCCCGTCGATACATAAACCGGCTCCGGACCGCCCGGCCCCAGCGACACCCGGCCCAGCAGCGTCCCGCTCGGAATTTCAATCGCCGTCTGCACACTGGCCAGCAGCTCAGATATAGTAACGGACTTCGTAATTCCAGCCTGGCTCAGCGGAATTTCATCTTGCGGCGTCGTCTCAGTAGCCAGGGGAAGTTGCGAAATAGTCGGCATGATGCAAATCCTCCACGAATTGTGGCAATCAGGCGATCGCTGTCCACCCGGAGCTATCGGTGCCGGAAAGCTTGACCCACAGCGTGCTCCCAGCCCCGCCATCGAGATTGCGGAAATCCGAACCAGGACCCGCAATCACTACGCCCTCCGGCGAACCGCGACCAAGCGATGAGCTGTAGCCTCCAGGTTCCATAACACTTGTAATAGCGAGTGTGCCCCCAGACGCGGGGCGTAAAGTCAGATCACCGCTACCAACGGTCTGCACCACAGCCCCTCCGTCTCCCGTAGGCATGAGATAATCCACCGGCGGCGACTGCACCGCACGCCACTGACCGAACGCGCCTTCAAGTTCAACGGCGCCGCCAGCGGGAATACCCATGTCATAACCGGTCCAGTTCTGCAGCGCCGGCATCGATCCACTTTCGGCGAGCCGCACAGCGCAATTGCACACCAGGCGCAACCGCCGCCCCGCAATCACCGGCAATCCGACAAACCCCATCCCCGCAGCACCGGCACCATCGCCCTCAATGGCAACCTGCACGCTGGCACCAATCGCCCCGTAACCGGAGCCAGGGTTGGTAACCACCAGCCAAACCACCGCGCCACCAGCCACAACCGCCTGCGCCGCCGCGCCATTGCCGGCCCCAGTGATCGTCACCGACGCCGCGGTATAGCCACCCCCGCCCGACGTGACCTGCAGAAAGGTCACCTGCCCCAACGTGTCAACCTGATGCTGCGTCAGCACCGCGCCGATATCCGGCGGCGCGCTCGTCACCAGCACGTCATCGGCCACCTCCGGTAACACAAGTGCCGACTGCCCGTTCACCTCGCTGGCAGAAATCTGGAACTGCCCAACATTGTTCCAGCTATTACCTTCAACAATGCCACTCCCAGTATGCAGCCACATCGCTTGACTGGCCAGCGCACTGCCCGAGCCATTGAACGAATTGCCACACACAGCCACACTGGGCGAACCATCCTGCACACAAATTCCGCCGCCCACCGCAGCCGAGAAACCAATCCAGTTCCGCTCAACCGTCACCGCACCCGTCGGCACCAGGCTGACCGAGGGCTCAATACCGCAAATCAAAATACCCCAGTCATTTCCGGCGAGGAAATTCTCGCCGATTCTTACATTGCTGCATCCGCCAGCAAGCATACCCACACCGGCATTGGAAACATGATTGCCGACCATAAGACTACCCGACGATCCCCGGCAGTCGAGGCCGACTGCACCCGCCTCGACAATATTGCCGCTCACGCGCGACATCGCCACACGCGCCAGCATCCCACCACCAAAAGCGGTCGTGCCATTAGACTGTACGACGTTATCCATCACCGCCGCCCCAAACGCGGCGACCGCCAAGCCCCATTGTGCATTACCGGCGCAGACATTACCCGCTATACTGCACGACGACGCACCGGACAAAGGCGGCCCGCCAGCAGTCCAGTTGCCGACGGAGATGCCGTTCTGGTTGCCAGAGCAGACATTACCGGCAAGCCGCATCCCAACCCCGGCTCCGACCACAATCCCATTACCGCCATTTCCTTGGCATCTCGCATCAAGCACCGATACCAGCCCGCTCCCCGAGGCTGCGATGCCATGCAGGCCATTTCCCTGCGCCACGCATCCCTGCACGCTGTGCTGAGCCCCGGCAGCGCAATTCAGCACCAAACCGGTCCCCTGAGTGGCACCGCCACAATGCAGAAATGCACACCCAATAAAGCGCGCCGACAAACACGCGGCCGTCACCTGCACACAAGGTGCATCGTCCCCAGCCAGGCCACCGGCATCAAACGTGACACCACTGACCGCACAACTCGTACCGCCAAAGCTGATCCAGCAACCCACACCGCTGGCCTGGACGCGCCGCACAGTTGTCGCCCCACTCACCCCCACCACCGCCACTGGCCCGGCAGCGAAAAGCACACCATTCACAATGTAGGTTCGGCCGCCGAGCAGCAGCGGCAATCCGCTTGCCAGCGCCAGGACGAACGCCGCCGTATCGTCAGTCACGCCGTCGCCAACCGCACCAAAACTCTCAATCGTAACAGCATCAGCAAAGATATCCGCAATCCGCCGCGCGCCCGGTGTGCCCGCGACCAACGCCAGCAACCCTGAGCCGTCGATACCAGCGACCTTTGGCAGCCCACCCATAAATTGCGCATAGGTGGCCGCGACATTCTGGCCGCCCTGCCCCATCGCCACCAAGTCGTCGACCTGAGGCAACGCCGCCGCCGACAAACCACTCACCGAAAACGCCGCTGGCGCGCTCAGCGCCCCATGCGCCAGCGTCAAATTGGCACCCAGAGCAATCGTCTCCGGCGCACCAACCCCCGCACTCATGCGGCCAAGCAGACTGAACTGAGGCACCGCCAGCGCCGGCTGCACCCCCGCCAGCAATTGCGCCCGCGTCGCCGAGCGCGCAATGTCCGACTGGCTAACAACCAGCTCATCACTGTCGGACACCGAAATCGCAGGCGGCAACTCATTGATTGTCGGCATACTGCGATCCCGCCTCAGCTCGTGGTCAGGGGATTATCGTTCTGATTAGTAATCGGCGCGCCGGTCTGATCGGTAATCGCCGCCGCAGGCACGGTCTGCGTCGCCAATGCCAGCACCGGCAGCGCCACCGTCCGCCCAATCGTCCGGCCGCTCTGCGTCCCGATCGTAATCGTCACCGCATAGGTCGTCCCGGGGAACCCCTGCGACAGCCATAGAATAGCCTGCGTGCCCTCAGCGCTCGAAGAATTGAGCGTCAGATCGCCAGGATTAGATGGCGATATCTGTACATCCAGCGTGGCAATCGAATCCCCCTCATTGCCCGCCAACGCCTCAGAGACATCGAAGACATAGTCGAGCAGATCAGAAGGATCCTTGATCGGCCAGGCAAGCGGCTGCGGCGCCACCTGCAGCGTGCCGCGCGGGATCGCACCAAATCCGTCCAGCGTGATAACCCGAGCCGTACTCGGCAACCACGTAATATTGGCAGGTGTTCCCATCGCAGCCTCCCCTCAACCGTGCATAGAAATGACTGCAATCCACACGGTCACCACTCCACCAGAACCAGCCCCTCTCCGCCCTGTCCGCCCAGGCCGCTGCCAATCCCGCCGGACCCGCCGCCGCCCGGCGCGGTACCACCATTGCCGGCGACGGAGCCCGACGCCGGGCCCACCGCACCCGGCGCACCCGCGCCGCCATACGCGCCGCCGCCGCCGCCACTCACCCACGCGCTACTACCCTGAAAAGCAGCCCCGCCAGCGCTACCGCTCAAAGACAACGCACCGCCCGACCCATGGCCGCCAGCAGTGCCCCCCACACCACCCGCTCCGGTCGCGCCATCCCCGCCGCCGGCGCCGCCCGTGGCGGATGCAAGACTGCCAAAGGTCGAGGTTCCGCCTTGGGTCCCAGCGCCCGCCCCACCATTCCCAACGGTCACCGTAAAGCCCTCGCCGGGTGTTACGGCAAAGAAACCTTCACAATATCCACCGCCCGCACCGCCGCCACCGGCACCGTTAAATCCCGCGCCACCCGACCCGCCACCCCCCCAGATCCGCAGCCGCACCGCCTGCACGCCCGCCGGTGCCGTCCAAACCCCCTGATTCGCCGGCGTAAACGCCGCCAGATTGCGAGTCCCCGGCGAAAGCTGCGGCAGCTTCGTGGTCACAAAAGGTGCCGCAGGAATCTGCACAATATTCCCGCCGGCAACACTGGTCTGGCCGTAATACACGCTGATGACATATAGTCCTGCCCAGCCCGCATCGACCGACGGCGTCTCCTGCTCGCCCTCAGGCCCCGGCGGACCCGCCTTCATCTGCAACTGCACGTGCTGCAAGCGCTGCGTATTCTGTGCCGTGCCGCTGTTCGTCGGCCCACTGTACGGCTGCGCCGGATTGCTCGCGTTGTAGTAAGGCAGCACCACCGGCGTAGCATCGACCTCCAGCAGGCTCGCCTCGATCAGATAATTGATCGCCTGACCAGGTACCGTCGGCGCCGTCGTGGTAAAGGTCACCGGCGAAAGGCTCACCCCCATGCGCAGCAGAGGCAACGCCTCAGCTGCCAGCGACCCAAAGGACGTCGTATCCACAACGCCAAACTGCGTTATGCTACCGGCACCAACCACAACCGACATCGATGGCGGCGCCGTCGGCACGCAGGCCAGGCCGTCGGCGACGATACTCGTCCCCAATGTCGCCTGCGCCAGATAGCCAATCGCCACCATGATATTGCGCTCGGTGCTGAGCAAGTCCGTATCCAGCGGAATGCCGCCGGGATAGACGATCTGTCTGTCCACGATGCAAGTGCCTCTCACAAAAGATCCACGCCAAAGCGTTCAGCCCGCGATATTCATCCACGCGATACTGGCGGCCGGCAGAAGTTTGGTAACCGTCGTCTGAATATCGGCATCGCTCACAACCGTGCTCAGCATGGACAGATCGCCGTAATATTGCAGACCGCCCGTCCCATAGCCCGCCAGCAGTGCAATACCGCCGCCCGAAGGCCGGTATGCGGTAACAAAAACCTGATACGGCAGCGCCAGGGATCCATAACCCCCCGCCACACAATAACCGACACCCCCGACATTATACCCGCCCGTGTCGCTCGGTCGCGCCGGCTCGAACACCAGAGGAGACTTGCCAGTCAGCTCCGTCAACGCCAATACCAAAGCCGAACGCGTCGCACGCGGACGCAGCAACTCCTGACTAATCCGGGTGCGAAAAAGCCCATCCGCCTCAGCATTCCGACGCGGCAAAGAGGTCCCAAAAAAATCCGCGCTGATCAGATCGAGAAATCCACCGCTGGCGGTAGCAATGCGCCCCTGCGCCTGCACCGTTTGAAGCAGACCATAGATGGCAGCCCAGCATGTTCCCAAACCCTGTAACACGGCCTGAAGCAACGGCGCGGTATCGCCGAACCAGCGCGCCGGCAGCACCGCCTGCATGCGCGCCGCCATATCGTCGGTATCGCCGATCATGTCCTGTCCTTGCACCATGAGCCAGAAAAGGGAGGGCTTCTTTTTTGAAGAAACCGAAAAAATTTTGGGTTTTTGAGCTCACCCTAACCAGCAAAGTACGCCAGGTTGCAAAAGATTTTTGGTTTTTTTCAAAAAAGAACGCTTGCCTTGCTCAGATCAATTCACAACAACCGAGGCCGCAATGATAACCCCGTTCACCGGCGCCGCCACATCGGCCGTCCCACCATTGATCGTCGTCCCAACAACACTAATAACGGACGGATCTGCACCATGCCCCAAGGCATCGAGCTTCGAAATCGCCAGCGTACCACCCATGGGAAGCCCAGCAATCCACGCCACCACGGACTGCTGCACCGACGCAACAACCGACGACTTAGTCAGCGGATTGGTGGTCTCCAAGTTCATACTAACCGTGACACTCACCACAACCGGCGGCGTCACCGCATAGGTCGAGCCAAGCGGCCGAACCTGCTCCACAGCCGCTTGCACTTCACTGATCAACGACGCAGGCGGATTGCCCGTCCCATCATCCACAGCAACCACGAAATGGCCGGGCAACGCATGACCCAACCCATCCTGGTTTTCCACGATACCGTAACGAAGCCCCTGCTGCACGGACAGCACAGCATTGCTCACAGCAAGCCTCGTCGCCAGCGGTAGACTGTTGATATAAGTCTGAAACCGCAGCCGCAGCGCCGCATCGCTCTCCGGATCCACACCCCCCACAAGTGCGGCGACATTATTCACCGTATCGATTCCGGGAATAGCCGCATTCAGCAAACCGATGGCGCCAGCGAGCACGTTGCCAGCGCTTCCCGCCATCAAGGCCTGCACCGGCACATCGACCGAGGCAAGTTCCGCCGCCAAGCCATAGCCGGTCACCCCATTCACCACGGTGCTCGTCGAACTCGCCACGACAGCAAAACTCTGCGTCCCGTCCACCGTGCGAACCACAGTCCCCACCGGCACGAACGTATCAAGCCCGATCGTATAACGCGCAAACGTTACAATGCCGTTGGCCGGCGCCCCGGGCAGCCGGACCAGCGAAAAATCCGCCATCCAGCTATCCAGGTCCGCCGCGTTGCTCGTCGATGCCCGCGTCATCGACAGTACTTGCAGGATCAGCCACTGCATCCACAGCGCCACGGAGGCGCTCGCCTCCAGCACGGCGCGCAACACGCTACCCACCGACAAATCGATAAGCTGCGTCGCCCCACCCTGCACCGCAGCAGCCATCTGCTGTACCAGGGTAGAAAATCCATTCAGCGGCAGCAGCATCTCAGCCACCTACCCGAAACGACAGTACCTGCGTTGTACCGAGCGTGGAATCGACATACCGAATCTGCACAATCACGCTCCCGTCCGCGCTACCCTGCACATCGATCAGCGGCTCCGGTATGCGCGACACGGCAGCCTCCTTAAAAATCTGGCTGCGGATAGCAGCCCGAATCGCCAATACGTCCACGGGCATACCAACAAAAGCAGCCAGCCCCGCCCCGTAATCAAGTTGCCATATATAGTCGCCGGGATTTGTCAGCAGCCGCCGCAGGACGCGCTGCTGCCCAAGAGTCGTATCCGCGGCCAGCGCAAGATCCCCCGTTGAGCTCGCGGACAGATCCGCGCCCCAAACCACGCTCGCATCCTGCATCATACCCCCAACCATAGGGCGGATTTCTTATCCGTCCCCCCCCCCAACACCCCGACCAATATCAATCCGTAGGCGTAGGCGTAGTCTCCGAAGGTGGATGCACATGCTGATTGTAATGCCCACGCAACCTCGATAACGCCCCTTCGCCGTCGTACACATCGCCGCTCACATGCAAATCCCCGGTGTGGTTCCACGAAGGCGCGGAGCTAGCAATCGACCCATCATTCAGCAGCTTGAGAAAACTCCCGGACTTATGCACCAGCCACAACTCACCGCTGGCCGCAGCCGGCGCGAGCGTAGTGTTCGACCAAAGCCGCCCCACCACAATCCCATGCTCAGCATCGCCCTCTTGCCAAACCACAAGCACCTGGTCACCCGGCGAAGGCGGGCACGCCAAACCCCACCCGTTCCCGACCCAGCTAGCCGCCACCGGCAACCAGCCGGACAGAACACCCTCAGGCTGAATCTGCACGCGCACAGTAGCGGCCGCCGTATCGACCGAGGTCACGACAGCCAGACGCGGCTGCGCCCATCCCTGATCCAGCCGAGACGCATGAGCCTTGATCAGATTGAGGAAGCTATCCATGCCGGCACCCTCGCTCTCACATGCTGCGTAAAACCATGTGCAAACGACATCCGCCGATCGACATCGGAAATCACATAAAGCCCATCGAAATCCGTTCCGGTATCAGACAGCGCCAGCCCCATACGCGGCTGCATCGTCAATTCGCCAGGTAACTCCAAATCCACGCACATCGCATGCTGCGCCATCTCGCCCAGCACACGCTGGGCAATGCTCTGCGCCACATCAGCCGACACGTTAGGCC
>Ga0116226_10006502_pt1 | contig 10498 bp, 4 predicted proteins | sample S1TSphfallax_FD_89692 | JGI IMG/M metagenome (GOLD analysis project Ga0116226, IMG submission 89692) | Host-associated microbial communities from peat moss isolated from Minnesota, USA - S1T2_Fa - Sphagnum fallax MG | ecosystem: Host-associated > Plants > Peat moss > Unclassified | place: USA...
ATCATGAACCTAGACATAAATAAATCTGAGGGAGAGTTCTTACACCTACTCCTTAAGAGTGGGACAGATTTTACAACTACTTCTAAGCATAAGATCCATCCGATTCTTAGAGAGTAACTATAAGAATATGTCTCCTCTTTTTTAGCATGGACATTCAAGGGCAAAAGGTACCCTCCAAACACATTAGGAAATTTCTTGGAGTGGTTCACAAACAACTTAGATATATTTTGAGTTTCATTAAAAATTTTAACAAATAATCCTACTGTGCCATGTGACATGATTTGATTCACTAATAATAATATAAATGTGGGTGACCATTGGTCACAAGATTTGAAAAACCTAGATCAAGTGCTGGCATGCCACAGGTTGTCTAATTGGATGACCCAAATACACTTTACAACAAATGAGACTATATGTGTTTGTCATATATTTCATCTGAAATTGGATGATGTCAATGTGATTTGTGACTAGGGTCACATAGAAATTATTGTATGCAATTATCAAGATTTTAAGAATTTTAGTCACAAATGTTGCTTGAAACTACACAATAATAATGGGAATTATTATAACTTTCAAAAAAAATTCCAATGTCATATGTTGTTCAACAGCTCCTCGCTTAGTTTCAACCCACCACTTTGTGGAAGCAGGAAGTACTTCCTGCCCCTAGCTTACTCCTTATTAGGTTTTTTTTTTCCAATTTTGTCAAGCAGGTGGACTGGCGAAGAGAAATGAGTCACATTTGACTAAAGGTCAGATAATTAAAAAATAATTTAATGATTCTTGCCCAGTTCTGGCGACCAGTGGGAACTCATTGTCTAAATATGGTGAGCATATAACTTTTTTTCCTCAAAATATGGCTACTTTTGCCAAAAAATCCCAAAAAAATCGAAATTGGTTGCCACAGTGGGAAAATTCGCCAAAAAATAAATACACTGCTTTCTACCATTTACAACAACAGGATCCTAATTATATTTCTTCAATTCTTTGCAAAACATTATTCAAACCATGTGCAAAACCATGCAAGACATTGTGCTAACGCCCAGACAGTGCTTGTTAGGGGTTATGTAGTCTTTTCAGGCCTGATGATGTTCTTCCTCAAGTCAAAAATGGATAGGTACAGGTATGGGTGAGCTAGCAACCACACTGGTACCATACCACCCCAATGTTTTGGGTTGCTACTTAACACAATAAGTACCCCCTCGTGTGGCAAGATCTGGGTCTCTGAGTCTAAAATGTTCAACATTTCCAAGACAGATTTATATTATAGCCACTAAGAGGCAGTTTTTATTTCTTTTCCAATTTTGTTATGCAGCTCAACTGGTGATTGTCCAGAAGAAGATTTAGCCAAATTTGGCTACATTATGGCCACTTTTTAACAAAAGTGTTTTACATGTGCTGAAATCATATTTTTCATGTTAAAAATTGCAAAAGTATGCCAAAAACATCACTACTAAGAGACACTTGCAAAAAGGTGAAGTACAATTGTGGGTATCAGTTCACATGTGACCTTCAAACATGAGTCCAAATAATTAAAATGTGGTGCACAAAAGAGCACACCACAACCTTTCGAACGTTTAGACTTCTTACTGCAAGAAGGACATCACATGGAGGAGATAAAGGATTCCATTCCTCTGCCTATATATATTTATCACTGGGCATTCTGCAATGGCCACTAGCAAAAGATGCTCTTATCAAGAGGTGGTAACTGTCATTGGGGTGCGCCAGTTAATAAGCCCAAAAGCAGGGAGGATGGGATAGAAAGTCCCCCTGATTCCCGTCCCAAGTACAAAGACAATTTGTACCCATTGTACTACCAACTCAATTCTGCTTAAACCAAACCAAAATTTTCAATTTATTCTTTAATTTGTCCAAACTGAGGTACACAGTACATATCAGTGTTGTGAGTGTAAGTGTAAGTGTCAATACTCTTATATATACACGATGTGTAAATCTCCTGAAAACGTAAATCATTTACACTTACACATCTGAACTTTTTATACTTACATGATGCCAGTGTAAATATTTGTGAAATACACTTACATAGCCTCATGTAAATGTTTTGAGGCGTGTATGTGTATATATTATATATCATTTATGATCATACTTTCTTGCAAATCCATATTAATTAGTTGTGCATGTATCCTAAAGCTCAATTTTATTTTTTTGCAATGGGCCATTTTGAGTGATCCTTCATAAAATATCATGATACTTTCATATTCCCCAAACATTAGCATTTTTTTACCAATATGGGACTGTGGTGGTGTTATTCCAAGAAATATCTTGAATGCACATTTTGTCCCACCTCATTGCTTGAGTATCATTATTATTATTATGAGTAGTGTTCAATAATAAAAATTATTATTGAATATTATTTATTGTATCTTTTACAAGAGCTTAGGTATTTATTGAACTTATTGCAATTCACATTAATTTATTTATTTAGTTGTGATGCATCCCAAAGCATAAATGTTTTGATTTTGATTTTGATTTTTTGCAATTGGCCATTTGGTTGGTCTATCACCAAAAACATTATGAAATCTCCCTCCTTCCCAAGTAGAAATAACATTTTTTTACACATACATTCTTGGGTGAAAGCACATTAAGCCCTCCAAAAATTGTAGTCACAATTATAATATTTTTGCAATAATGTTTTTGGTAATGAATGGACATCACATCTTGAATTATTTTTGCTTGTTTTAAACATATTTTATTGGCTTTAAATTTAATCTAATCTATTGTTTTGAAACATTCAAAAAACATCAAAAGAATTTGAACGTATGCAATATATTTTTAACAAAACAATATCTATCACAAAGTTTAAAATTTTGAATATTTACTTCAAAACTAAGGTTGTCGATGGAAATATTGAGTGAATTTTTTTATGGTGTATGATATTGATATACACCAATTAAATCTAAGAAAATTTAAAAATTTAAAGTTTTTTTGTGAAATTCCATTTTAAAATGTGTTTTGTTTTCATTTGTTTAACAATGAATGCATAATAATAGCTAAATGTTTTTAAGGAAAAAAACCACTACCATATCAAAAAGGAGGAATTTTATAGATGGGAATTGCATTATTTTCCAATTTCCTTTGTTTGGTAATATTTTATGAACAACAAACAATAGGCCCTATGGTTGTTGAAAAAATTGAAGTTATATATTTTATGTACATTGATTTTACTTAGCCTTCCTCATCTAACTATTGAATCAAAATTAATTTTGACTCAAAGTGAATTTTGAATTCCAAAATGTTATTGTGCAAATTTTGAAGTTTTTTTCTTATGTTTAGGATAACCAAAAGATGCCATGAAAATTTTGGTTTACTTATTATATACATCATTTTCTTTTAACAAAAGTGGTTCACCTTTAACGTGTTTTCACTATGTTTTATGTGGTCATGCAAAACCATATGTGTATGGTTTACATTTACACTTACATGTAGTGTAAATAAATTTCATTATGGGATTTACCATTTACATGCACAACATTAGGACATATTGGCATACCTAAAATAAATTAGTTATTATTGCCCAAAGTTCTAAGAAATAACTAGAATCCATGCATATAATTTGAATGAAATTTTAAAGCACAATAATTTCATTGTTTTAATATAATGCCAAATTCTAAACTTTTGTTATTTTTATTACCAAACATAATTGACAAAAAAAATTAAATGTTGGCACTTGTAAAATGTAAATATACCAGATAATTTGTCACCATAATTCAAACAAATCCACCATAGCCACATGCATTACAAAATATGAAAATGCATATATGTTGTTTGATGATTTTGGCATATCATTGAATGGATGCAAATTGTAGGCCTCCTTGGGCATGTACATAAGGTCCCTTTACCTAAGCATCTAGGTAATTTGTTAACCAAGTCAATATCTTCTTCTTTTTGTTGATTTCAAATCAATTTTAATAGTTGAATAGTTGTTGCAAGTTAATTTTGAAGATTGAAAGGGACCACAAGATTTTGTGGTGAAGGTTGTTCTTGTGATGTTATATTATTGATCTTGTTTGAGGTGATTTTAACTAATGATTTAAATAAAATGGTAAAAACATGAGATCTACTAATGGTACTTGACTCCGTTGGTGTAAAAAGGTAAGAATCATCTTTCTTTCTCTAAAAATGTAACTCTTATTATAATGATCAAATACTAACACAAAAAATGTAATAGACATTGACATTATTTGGACATGTTTTCAATCCCTAAGCTTTGAACATAAAAAGTTATGGCACATAATTAAGTTGAACACTTGCCAAATTTTGATTTTGGTATGTGAAAGTAAAAATAGTAATTTTTGTCCTTATGTCAAAACATAAAATGCAAGGGTTGTTGAAGTTATGGGGGTTAACAAACTTTAAAGCATATCCCTCAAAAGGAATATTTAACCTGGCATTATTTTTCCAATAAGTTTTAAGGATGTGCTTTTGAAGAAATAGTACAAGATTTCAAAAACCACCTTTCATTTTGAACTTGGGCCTTCTTTGAAGGTGAGTATTTCATCACAAGTTTTTGTTGAAGGGCTAGAAAAGATGTCACACTCCAATGGAATACCTTTTCTCTTGCCCATGATTTAAAGATTTTTTGATTAATGAAGGCATCAATATATTTTTCTAGCTAAAAGTCATTAAATTGATCAAATGTAGTTTTATTTACACAAATGAAATGACATCTTTTTGTTGCATCCACCCCTTGATTCCACATTTTATTCTCAACAATACATGTTGATTCATGTGGGACTCATTATTCCCATCATATGCATGTAATAAGAAGAATTGTTTTATGATAAAACAAAGTCATATATGAATCAAAGATAAGAAAGTATTCAATATTTTATATTCATGCAAAATTGGGCCTAAAGTAATGCATTTTGTTGCATCTAATGCTTCTCAATGAGAATGTCAATGAAAAGGCCATGCACATATGTGCAACATTCAATAAAGCTTTGGCTAATATGTTGCATATAACTTTAAATGAAACTTGACCCAAATTTTTAATATCTTTCAAAATGCATAATTGCTAATTAAGTGGGTCATTTGACATGCACATTAACATAAATGCATATGTGGAGATTAATGACTTTTGAAACACAATTTCATATTAACATAAGAAATTAAAATTGACTTGGGTGATGTATGGCTAAACATTAACGTATCATTCTTAATCAAACCATGAATTGATGTAGGTGCACCATGCAAGTTTATTCACATTTTATATGCCACCACCACAAATTTATCACATGATGTTTCCATTGTATATTATTTTATCTAGGTTCCATTCTAGGTTGTTTGTGGACCTAGCCAATTTATGCCCATACAAATTGATTATTTATTTGTAACATCAAACAAATGGTAATAAATTTTTGTGGGCTAAGGAAATCCATGCTAAGAACAAAATAATTTTAATGAATGTTTGATAATGTTTTGGTGTGATAATAATAATTTGCATTCATGACTATTAGTATGTAATATAATTTGTTTCAAAGGAAGAAGGTGAAACTAGATACCATAAAAACCTAATCATTTTTTAAAAATGTAATTAAGCAATGTGTTTAGATGTGTAATATCCTTGTGGGCAATGTGGCACCCAAACATTAGCACACATTTGTCAAGTTAATCAAAATTGACATGCCATTTGGCAGCCATGTTAACAAAATGTTAGTCAAGTGAACCACAATATACGTGTCATTTGGTAGTCATGTGAACACACGTTAACCAAATCCATCACAATAGACATGTCACTTGGCAATCATGTCAACATAAATGTTAATCAAATTGGTCATAATAGACTTGTCATTTTACAACCATGTCAACTCACATATTAGTTAAATCAATCACAACACAATACTTCAAAACTAGGTTATTTTTAACTAGAAAATCTAGTATTAAAAAAACCCTAATATAAGTGTGAATTCGATCAATTTGATTTAGACATGTCAATTTTGATTTGCCCATTGTGACTAGGATGGAATTTTTTATTGGCGAAATAAGAGACTATTTGATTGGTCATTTTGACCAAAAGACAATGAACCATTTGATTAGTTGAATTTTTATTTAAATTTAAATCATTTTTTGGATTATAATAGAAAATAATAGAATTTGTTTTCTTAACATAGATCTATTAATCAAATCAATGACAATATAATTGTCATTTGGCAACCATGTCAACATATATGTTAGTCAAGTTAGTCACAATAGACATGCCATTTAATAACCATAATAGCTAGACAATTAGTCAAGTTTTTCAACTTGGACATTTACATGTCAATAAACACTTGAGTCAAAATAAACATTTAAAAGATACTCAATCAAAATGTACTCAATCATTTTTTTTATCAAATTTTTTGTTCTAACTAAAGCAAAAAAATTCCATTGTTTATTTTGACTAAATATATAACTAAATTCAATCATGAAAATCAGCAAAAAAAACATTGATCTATATTAGTGTGTGTTTAATTGTTTGAACAATTATTCATCATAAAGGTTTTTTGAAAGTGGAAGTCCTCATGTGATTGCACATTTAGATCCATCCTTTTTATGATCTAACATCATATATAAGATCCTATCACAAAAATTTGCTATCATTGTGAGAAAATACTCTAACTTTTAAATATGCTTGAATTTTATGTTTACAATAATTGATGGTGGAGACAATGCCATGATTTTAAAAGGACATGATTTTCTTGGATGCATGGATATTTTTTCCTAGCAAATTCAAATACACATAATGGAAAATAAAAGTTAGTCCTCCCCCTTGCCATCAAAGACATGTTGCTTCTAGACTTAAAGAATTCAATATCATACTAGGTGAAAGGCTTTGGCACATATTTGATTCTTGAATGCACACTACCAATAGATTATGGCTTGTGAAAAATGTGCAAGGGAAGGTCAAATTCATGACCTTAGATACAATTGCATATCCCAATTTTGATTGAAAAAATAATAATAAGATTATCATCATTGCATTAATGTATATAATGTGTATATACATTGATATATCATATACAAATGTATTATACAGATATGTACATATGGTGATGGTAAATGGTGCCAACAATTCTTATTAACAAAACCCAAAAATCAAATAAAATGTTGTATGATGATGTTGAATTTTAGTCCAAGTCATATTAACTTGGGACTTCATAATATTCATGTTAGAGTTTTTTAATTAAAAATTACTTAGTGCAACATGTGATTGTTCAAAATGACTAAAAATGTCCTAAACAACTAGTCCTTTTTAACCAAAATTATGTAAGTTCCATATTAGTTGACAATTTCCATCAACCTATCTTCTACATAGAGGCTAGGGTTTGCACTTTAAAAACATCCAAATATATGAAAAAAAAATTTGATTTTTCATAAACCTTTTTGTCCTATGCTCAAAACCATCTTCTATTGTTGTATTATAATTTCACATCTACATTAATAAAACTTAAGGTTCTTAAGTAGTACATGATGCAAGTGAAAATTTATAATATTTGTTTATGGGCAATCAAAACACACTAAGTTTTTATAATTGTATATAATACCCATATATGGGTCACAAAATATGCATTGACATTTTAACAAAAATATGTAATACATCTTGCATACAGGTCACAAAATAGGTGTTGGCTTATTAACATGTTAACATCCTTCTAAAGCCCAATTTGAAAGGATGTAGGTATTCGACTTTGGGACCATGTTTTCAATTAATTAGTCGTGAACTAGAATTGAATAATTTTCTAAGCACCCACAAAGCCATTACTCAACACAATACCCACATGTGGGTCACAAAAATAGGTGTTGCAATTGGTTAGGAACCCCATACCATTCTAAACATGGTGGTTTAAGGTTGATGGGGGTGTTGCATTTTTGGAGTAGGTTGCAAACATCAATTATGGATTTTGAAACAATGTGCAATACACTCATGTGGGATTTTAAACCTCCATTAAACATTGGATCAAACATACAATATTCATATCAAATGTATGTTATATCATCATCTTTTAAGTTGCACATTGCAAGACTTGGTTGCATTGCTCATAATGAACTTTAACTTGTATGGCATATTAATAAGGTTGATGAAAATATTAAAAATATGGTGTAGATTAAGTTTGGGATATGGTGACCATAATATAAATAGCCCTTATGTTATATTGAATGTTAATTTATAGTTTTAATCAACTAATATGACCTTTATTACCAAATGAATGGGACATCTAATCATGATATCTTTTACTAAGTGCATTTATGTGTTCAAACATTATTTTGTGCCAATCTTTTAAGCATTTAATTGAATTTTAAAGGAGAAACTTTAAAATGTCCATGACAACATTTTGGAACTCAAAGCTCATTTTGGATCAAAGTTAAGCTAGCTCCAATGGTTAGATGAAAATGATTGGATGAAATCAATGTGCATAAAATATATATTTTAAAAAATCTTGATGACCATAAAGCCTCATATTTGTAGTTCATGACACATTACCAAACCAAAGAAAAGTGAAAAAAAATACAATGCCCACCTATAAAATCTCCTTTTCCCCCCCTTAAGGCAATGTTTTTTCCCCAAAATTAAGAGTTTAATATGCATTTATTGCTCAAAAATGCAAAAAAAAAAACATTTTTTGAATGGATTTTCAACCAATTTTTAAAAATTATGAATGGTCCTATATTTGATTGATTTAATTCAATATCATTCACCATAAAAAAAAATTATTACAAAATTCCACCCATAATTGTCTTGAAATATATTTGCAATTTTTCATACTTTTTGACACATTTATTTTGACGCAAATATATTTCATATTTCAAGTTAGTAAATTTTTAGTGGATTTTTTTCTTTAAAAATAGTTTAAGTATAAAGCTAAATCTACCTTATATTTGAAATAAACAAACATAATCCAAGATGTGAAATCTTCATGTACCAAAAAAAACCAAATGCAAAATTTCTATGTTTTTACTACAATTTTTGGGCAGCATTATGTGATTTCACCCATGTGTGAAGTTGCATGGTCACAAAATGCTACCCTTCAGTAACATTCCTTGACAAATTCTTAAATTGTAAAACCAAAACAAGTTGGGGTTCTTTCCATTGGTGCATTTGAACTTGGATCCTAATTAGATCTTCCAACAGTATCCATAGGAAATTCATTATCATTTGTAGTGATAATGCCATCAATGTCAATTATTTATTCTTCACCTTCAATAAACTCTTAATCATCATTCTTATTAGAATCCCCATCATCTACAATATGCCACAAGTCCACAAACATGGTGTGAACCTTCCACGATTAGATCTAAACTATGCTCCATAATATTTGACAATGTTTTTTGAATAATTTTGGTACACATGAAAAAAACCATGATTAAATGTTTGCACAAATTCCTTTAGAATTCCCATTCACACATGCAACATGGATATTGAATAAATGTATATTTCACTTGGTACATGACATTGACAAGGCATTGGCTCCACACCACCAAAATACCATTACTCTTAAAGGTTGGTTTGGCAATGTGGGTATTCATGATCAAAATTGAATTTTTCCACATTCTTTTTCCCAATGGCCTCCATGGCCTTGTTCTAGATAAACTTTTTTTTTCATCTCCATGGTGTGCATGTAATGGTGTGCAATGGTTATGGTTAACTTCCACACCAACCAATCAATTCAACACCCTTTAAAGCCCAAAAGAAAATTAACGCTTTAGAACACCATAGAAAGAATCAATGTTTGCTTGTGTGTCTTGGTTGGGATGAAACAATTGTTGAAAACCCATCACCCACAATTTTAAAACACCATATGGGTAAACCAAGCTAATAGGAATCAATTTTGATGTAACCAATCTTTGGTTTCGATGTTCTTAAATTTCATAAACTAAGTTGATGTTGAAAGTATATGTTTTATTTATGTGAAGCCCTTTCTAATATGTTAATTTAACATGTAGTAAAGTTTGAAGGTAATCCAATAAATATAAAATACCTTTTAGCACATTTTAAAGCCCATAATTAGTGCTTTTCAACATAGTGAAATAATGTAAAAACAATGTTTAAGCATTGTTATTTAGCAATATCTCAAGACTTTTCATCCAATCTTGTGTTGCCACATCATCTTTTAGGATTAGTCATAGTGATTCAAGAAGTTGCCGTTGGCTCCTATTAGGATGTTTTTACCCATACACATTGTAAACAATCAATAGGGTTGCCCAAAAAAAATTCAAGAATGAGATTTAAAAAAAGGTTAAATGATGAAATATGACAAAATGGAAATGATCACGTATCAAATTGCCAATATAACTTGTCCATGCATCTTTAGACAAATGTTGATTGAAGTTTGGCTTCACATTTTGTCTCCCACATGTTTTGAATGTATCAATGTTTTCATCATGGTTCATGGACATGTAGATATTGTCATGTGGAGGTCATAGAAGATTGCACCCCACATTCAACATCTTTGATTTTCTTAGTTGCATGGGATTGTTAAGCTTTGAGGACATGCTAGCAATA
>Ga0116226_10006503_pt1 | contig 10497 bp, 9 predicted proteins | sample S1TSphfallax_FD_89692 | JGI IMG/M metagenome (GOLD analysis project Ga0116226, IMG submission 89692) | Host-associated microbial communities from peat moss isolated from Minnesota, USA - S1T2_Fa - Sphagnum fallax MG | ecosystem: Host-associated > Plants > Peat moss > Unclassified | place: USA...
CAAGCTGCGCGACTGGCTGTTCTCGCGCCAGCGCTACTGGGGCGAGCCGATCCCCGTGGTGCACTGCAAGACGTGCGGCATCGTCCCCGTTCCCGAGGACCAGCTGCCCGTGCGCCTGCCCGAGGTGAAGGACTACAAGCCGACCGGCACCGGCGAGTCGCCGCTCGCGAACGTACCCGAGTGGGTGAACACGAAGTGCCCGAAGTGCGCGGGCCCCGCCAAGCGCGAGACCAACACGATGCCGCAGTGGGCGGGCTCGTGCTGGTACTACCTGCGCTTCGTCGATCCGAAGAACGCCGCCGCCGCCTGGGACAAGGACTTGGAGAAGGCGTGGGGCCCCGTCGACTGCTACGTCGGCGGCGCCGAGCACGCGGTCCTGCACCTGCTCTACGCGCGCTTCTGGCACAAGGTGCTCTTCGACCTCGGCTTCGTGCACACGAAGGAGCCGTTCACGAAGCTGCGCCATCAGGGAATGATCTTGTCCTACTCGCACCGCGACGACAAGGGCGTCTATCACGGCTACGAGGACGTCGAGTACGACGAGCAGGGCCGCGCCGTTCTCGCGAAGACCGGCGAGGTGCTGGCCGCGCAGGTCGAGAAGATGTCGAAATCCAAGAAGAACGTCGTGAACCCCGACGTGGTGCTCAAGCGCTACGGCGCGGACGCGTTCCGCCTCTACGAGATGTTCATGGGCCCGTTCGAGCAGGCGAAACCCTGGGACATGCGCAGCATCGAGGGCGTCTCGCGCTTCCTGCGCAAGGTCTGGACCATGATCGTCGAGCTCGAGGCCGCTCCCGCCGCCGGCGACGGCCTCGCCGTCGCGCGCCACAAGACGATCAAGAAGGTCACCGAGGACCTGGAAGCGTTCGGATTCAACACCTGTCTCTCGACGTTGATGGAGTATCGCAACGCGATCGCCGAGGAGAAGTCGCCGGCGAAGATCGACCTCGAGACTTTGCTGATTCTCTTGAGCCCGTTCGCTCCTCATCTGACCGAGGAGCTGTGGGAAAAGCTCGGCCATAAAGATCTCCTCTGCCGCCAAGTCTGGCCGTCCTGGGACGCGAAATATTTGGTCCACTCGAGCGTCGAGTACGCGGTCCAGGTCAACGGCAAGCTGCGCGCGACGTTCACGATCGCCGCCGACGCGGACGCCGAGACGGTGAAGGCCGCCGCGCTCGCCGACGCGAAAGTGAAGGCCGCGATCGGCGTCCAGCAGATCGTGAAGTCGATCGTCGTGCCGAAGAAACTCGTCAACTTGGTGGTGAAATAACATGCGCCGACTCGCCCTTCTCCTGGCCTCCGTCGCCGCGCTCGCCGCGTGCAGCGAGGACGTGTCCTACCAGCCCGCGCCGCAGATCCTGCCGGCCAACATCCAGAAGCTGGGTCTTCAACAGGTCATCAACAAGACCCAGCAGTTCGGCTTGGAGGACAAGCTCGGCCTCGCGATCCGCGACCAGTTCCTCGCCGACGGCCGCTACCCGATCGTTCCCGTCGACGACTGCAACGGCATCGTCCAGGTCACCCTCACGCGCTACCTGCTGACGCCGATCCAGTACGACGCGACGCTGAACCCGACCACGTTCAAGCTGCGCATCGCCGTCGATCTGCAGGTCATCGACAAGGCCACGAACACGGCGCTGTGGGATGAAAAGAACATCGAGGGCGTGCTCGTGTTCCCCACGTCCACGCTCGCCGGCGGCTTGACCGAAGAGCAGGCGCGCGAGCAGATCTACCCGGTGCTCGCCACGAAAATCGTCAAGCGCGTGATCGACGGTTTCGGCGCCATCGGCCACACGACCGAGCGCCGCATCTCGAGCGACGCTCCCTCGACGGAGCCCACCACCCAGCCGACGACTCCGTTCGCCCCCGTCGTGCCGCTGGGGCGCTAGGAGCCGCGATGGACCTGCGGCCCGACGACCTCCTCAGGGAGTGGCGCGCGGGAAAGTTCCGCCCGGTTTACTATCTATTCGGCGAGCAGTCCGCCGAGAAGGCCGACGCCCTGCTCAAGCTCAAGGCGCTGTTCAAGGCCGACGATTTCAACCTGCGGGAATTCTCCGGCGACGCGGGCTCCGAGGCGGCGGCCGCGGTCGCCGAGTCGCTGACCTTGCCGGTGTTCGCCGACAAGCGCCTCGTGATCGTGCGCAGTCCCAAGCTTCCCGCCGAGGCGCGCTCCGTCTTCGCCGACTATCTCAAGTCCGCTTCGCCGACGACGACCTTGGTCCTGCTCAGCGACGACCGCCGCCCCGACAAGAAGGACGCGCTCGCCGCCGCCGCGTCCGCCGCCGGCGCCGTCTGCGTTTTCTCGCCGCTCAGCGACGAAGAGGCCGCCGAGCGTCTGATCGCCGAAGCGAAGAGGGCGGGCAAGACGCTTTCGCCCGAGGCCGCCGACGCGCTCGTCGCGGAGGCCGGCACCGACTGGGGCATCCTCGCGGGCGAACTCGAGAAGCTGACCCTGTACGTCGGCGACGCCGCGGAGATCGGCCTGGACGCGGTGGCGCCGTGCCTCGGCTACCGCAAGTCGGCGGACCCGTGGGCGTTCGAGAAGCTGATCCAAGGCCGCGACCTCAAGGCCTGCCTGAGCCAGCTCGGCGAGCAGTACGCGGACGCGAAGCCCGAGGAAGTCGCCTTCCGCGCGCTCGCCCAGGTCCGCGGCGGCTACTTGAAGCAGCTGCGCGCCAAGCGCCTGCTCAAGGCCGGCGTCGCCCCGCGCGAGATCGAGACGCGCCTGCGCATTTTCTACGACTCGTCCTTTTTCGCGCGCGCCGCGCGCGTGACCGAGGAGCGCCTGCGCCGCGATCTGCGCCGCTGTCTGGAGGTGGAGTCCGACCTGAAGTCGAAAACCTGGCTGGACCCGAAGCTGGAGCTCGAGCGCTTGGTGGTCGAACTGTGCACGCCGACGTCGCGCGTCCCCTCGTTCTAGCGCCGCGCCTCACGCCGCAAGCGAAGCGCCCGTCCCCTTTTCAGGAGACGGGCGCTCGCGTTTGCGGCGGTCGAAAGTCTTACTTCGCGGCGGCGGCGACGGGCGCGGAGGCGGCGACGAGCTTCTGCGCCTGGACGGCCAAGCGCGACTTCTTGCGCGCGGCGGCCTTCCAATGGATCGTGCCGTGCTTCGCGGCCTTGTCGAGCGCCTCGGACGCCTTCGCGGTGAGCTCGGCGACCTTCTTGACGTCCTTCGCCTTCGCGGCGTCCACGACGGCGCGCAGCGCGACGCGGATCTCTTTCTTCGTCTGGCGATTCAAGCTCGCGTGCCGCAGAGATTGACGGTGGGCCTTCAGGGCCGATTTGTGACGGGTCTGCTTCTTCTTAGCCATAGGAGTGGTGATTATGGCTTTTCGGCGGGCGATCCGTCAATCGGCTCCGTCGCGGCGGGCTAGCGAATGCGCGCGACGAGCACGATTCCCGGGACCCACGATTTGTAGGTGACCGCGTAGCGCGCTCCGGGGTTCGCGCTGCGGAACTGCGTGGACGTCGTCCAGATCTCGTCGCGCAGGCCCACCTGCGGACCCAGCGAGAGCGACGGCGTCGCGTGCCACAACGCGGCCGCGTACCACCAGCGCTCGTACACGGGCGAGTCCGCGAAATTGAGGGCGAGATAGGTCTGGTAGCGCAGGGACACCGTCGCGACCGGAGTCAGGCCGTCCATCCAGAACCAGTCGAGCTCCGGCTCCAGCTTCAGCGTCTCCTCGCGGTCGTAGAGGTCGTACTCGTAGCGCGTCTTCAGCGACGCGGTCCAGTTTCCGCCGGGCAGGAAGCTCCACTGAACGCGCGGCGTCGCGTCGAGAATGAGGAGGCTCTCGGGTCGGCCGATCGTGTTGCGCCAGCCCCAGCCTCCGCTCGGCGTCTGCGCCCAGTCGTCGTTATGTCGCGCGCCGTACTGCTCCTCGTAGAACGCGCCGATTTTGAGCCAACGGTCCACGCGCACGTACGAGCCGGCCAGCACGTCCTTGTATGGGAGCTGGTGCACGTACTGCCAGCGCTCGGTTCCTTCCACGACGGGCTGGAACACGCCCTCGTTGGCCAGAAAATTCTCGTCGGCCTCGTACTCGAGCGCGCGGCCGTGCGGCGTCTGCGGGATCGGGTCCGCGAACGCCGGCGCGGCCGCGGCGGCCAGCGCCGCGGCGGCGGCCGCGCGGACGAAACGCCTAACGGTAGTCTTGGTCAAGCAGGTCCGCGTACGCGGAGTCGAGGTTCGTCTTGTCCTCGACCGCGCCCGAGGCGGCGTCCATGTTCCAGTTCAGCTTCTTCGTCCATTCGTAGGGCTGGGGCTTGGTCAGGTCCCTTTCCCCTTTGATCAAAACGCCCTGACCGGCGGGCACGCGCAGGCGCTCCTTCGCCGAGTTGCTGCCCACGTCCACCGCGCCCTCGTTCACGCAGACCCACAAATCGCGGTTCTTGCCGTGCGCGCGCCCGAACGCGGCGAAGAACTGCGTGCCGCGCACCGCGGCGACGGCGCCCGGCGTGCGCACCTCGAACTCCTGGCCGCCCGCGCGTTTCGTGATCTGCGCGAAGACGCCGCCGAGGTAGAGCATGACCGCGGTCACGCGCGAGTTCGGGCGCGGCGTCAGTTCGAGGCGGCTGCCGCCCTTGAGCTTGAGCCGCGAGCCGTCCGAAAGCCGGACGATCGCGGTCGCCGACTCGCTCGTGGCGACGACGTCGCCCTCGGCCAAGGCCGCGCCCTTCTGGACGTCGCGCTTCGCGCCGCCGGCTTCGACCGTCACCGGTCCGGCCGCGTACTCGATGACGCCGGCGCGCGGCGCGGCGTGCGCGGACGCCGCGGCCAGCGCGGCGAAAAAGAGGACGAAGAGGATCGTCTTCATCCGCTGATTGTAATATGGGCGCGCCGTGCTGTCCAGGCGCTTTTTCGTCGCTCGGGGCCCCCGGCGGCGCGGCCCCGCTTTGATAAGATGACCGCGCCGATGAGCTTTGCGCCTGCGGCCCGCGGCCGCGACGAACGCCGCACGCGCGTCCGGGATCTCCTGGTCCTCGGCGCCTTGGTTCTGCTCACGCGCCTGCCCGACCTATTTCTCCACTTCCGCGACTGGGACGAGGCCGCGATGATGTCCCAAGCCTGGGCGATGACCCGCGGCCAGGTTCTCTACAAAGACGTTTTCCAAATACACCCAGTCCTGCACTTCGCGCTTTTTTATCCGTTCTTCGCCTGGCTCCCGGCGGCGGCCGCCCCGCACGCGATCAAGGCGCTCAACGCCGTCCTCGTCCTCGCCGGCGCGTGGCTCACAAGGGACCTCGCGCGGCGCGAGACGAGCGACGCGGACTGCGCGCTCGCCGCGGGCGTGCTCTTTGCCGCATTCCTGGGCCTCGACGCGTTCTCGAGTTCCTATGGCGAGTTCTACGCTCTGCCGCCCCTCCTGCTCTCGCTGCGCCTCATGAGCGCGGAGCGCCCGCGCTGGGCGGCGGTCGGCGCGCTGTGGGCCGCGGCCTTCTTCTTCAAGCAGACGGCCGCGCTCGACATCGCCGCGCTCGCGGCGGCGGGATTTCTCTTCCGCCGTCCCTCCGCGCGCCCGCGCGCGCGCGACGCCGCGGGGGCCGCCGCGGGAGCCGCCGCCGTCGCGGGAGCGATCGCCGTCTACTTCGCCGCGCACGGCGCGCTGTCCGAGGCGTTCGACGGGATGATCCTGCGCCCGCTGTTCAGCTACCGATCCGGCGGCGCCGTCGCGGCCGAGAACGCCCTGCCCTTCGGGGAGTGGCTGGCGCGAAGCGCCGCGCTCCCGTTTTCTCCTTTCTGCCTCACGGCCTTGGCCGCGCTCGCGGCGTCGCGCCGTCGTCCGGCGGCCGATTTCCCCGCGGGCGCCCGCGACGGCGTTCGCGCGGCCGCAGCGTGGCTCGCCGCGGCGGCGCTCGGCGTGGTCCTGATCCGGCGCGAGAACGCGCACTACCTGATCGCGCTTCTGCCGGCCTCCTGCCTGCTGACCGCGCTGGCCCTGCGCGCGTCCCCCCCGCGCTGGCGCGCCGGGTCCGCGCGAGTCCTCGCCGCCGCGGCCCTGCTCTGGGCGGCGCCGACCTGCGCGGCGCGGCTTAGGGAGCTCGCGCGCGAGGGTTGGACGCCGCCGGCGGTCGCGGCGTCGAACGAATTCGCGCAGCTCGTGCGCGCGCGCACGCGCGAGGACGACACGCTGTTTGTCTACGGCCTCGCGAACCTGGACGTGTTCTACCTCGCCGGACGGCTGTCGAACAACGGCGTGTACATGTTCGTCGACATGGAGGCGACTCACATGGGCGATCCCGGGCTCGAGGCCGAACTGCGCCGCCGCTTCCTCGCGCGTCCGCCTTCTATTCTCGTCGTGAACTCCGCCGATTGGTTCCGCGCGCGGGAGAGCGGCCGTTCCTGGTCCTTCTTCGCCGAGGTCCTCAAAGGCTACCGGCGCGTCGGCTCCTTCTCGGGCGCCGACGTCTATCGGCCCGTCCCCGTCCGCTGAGCGCGGCGCGCCCGCGAACGTTTATACTGTAGCGATGACCGATGACGCCGAAGCCGAGCCCGCGGCGTTCGACCGCCGGCACATCCCCCATCGCACCGGCGTGTACATCATGCGCGACGGCGGCGGGGAGATTCTCTACATCGGCAAGGCGATCGACCTCGCCAAGCGCGTCGCGCAGTATTTCAACCCGAACAAGGACGACATCAAGAACCAGTCGCTGGCGCCCTTGATCCGGCGCATCGACTACGTCCTCTGCGAGTCCGAGCGCGAGGCGCTCCTCTTAGAACGTCGGCTCATCCATGAAAACCAGCCGTTCTTCAACGCGATGTGGAAGGACGGCAAGACGTATCCGTATTTGAAGCTATCCCTCGGCGAAGACTTCCCGCGCCTGTTCACCACGCGGCGCAAGATTCGCGACGGCGGCCTCTACTTCGGGCCGTACCCGAAGGTCACGCCGATCCGCAGCCTCCTGCGCTATCTCTGGAAGCAGAAGATGTTCCCGCTGCGGCCGTGCGCGTTCGATTTCTCCGAGAAGAAGCCGCTCGACCCGCGCAAGATCAAGGCCTGCCTCTACTACCACACGAAGGAATGTCCGGCGCCGTGCGCGGGCCGCATCTCGAAAGACGACTACCGCGCGATCGCCGACAAGGCCGGTCTGTTCTTCAGAGGCCGCTACGGCGACCTGCGCGGCGTCCTCGAGCGGGAGATGAAGGCCGCGTCGGCGGAACTCGAGTACGAGAAGGCCGCCCAGCTGCGCGACAACATGCAGGCCCTCGGCCTCATGGGCGAGCGCATCCGCGTGCGCGCCGTCGAGGCCGACGACGTGAGCGGCCACCTGGCCGCGACGCGCTCGATCACGGAGCTGCAGAAGGCGCTGAACCTGGCCTCGCCGCCCGTGCACATCGAGTGCTTCGACATCTCTCACTTCCAAGGCCATCAGACCGTCGCGTCGATGACCTGCTTCCTCGGCGGCCGCCCGCACCGCGACCACTACCGCAAGTTCAAGATCCGCGACGTCGCCGGCATCGACGACTTCAAGTCCATGCACGAGGCCGTCTACCGCCGCTACAAGCGCCTGCAGAGCGAGAAGGCGCGCCTGCCCGACCTTGTCCTCATCGACGGCGGCAAGGGCCAGCTCGGCGCCGCGGCGGACGCGCTCGGCGAGCTCAAGCTCAAGATCCCGCTCGCCTCCTTGGCCAAGCGCATCGAGGAGGTCTTCCTCCCCGGCCGCCCGGAGTCCCTCGTGCTCCCGATCGGCAGTCCCGCCTTGACCTTGCTCCAGCGCCTGCGCGACGAGGCCCACCGCTTCGGCGTCGGCTTCCACCGCAAGCTGCGCGACAAGAACCTGTTCGAAGGCTGAGCGCCGCGCTCGGCGCCGGCCGCCGGCGCACGACTAACGATAATCAGTGTCACCGGTGATAGTTCGATGGCGAACAGCCGGGGGCATGGGTTACACTTTAGACCGGGCGCATCGTCAGCACTTTTACCAACCTATTTTTTCAACTGGTGCCGGCACCAGTTGGATTGTGATTGATGTGGATAACCGCTACGGCGACTGATGGCGCCATCATGTACAGCCGTTAGAAGCCGCGCGATTCGTCGTATCCAAAACTTCCGTATGACTGAACGGCACGTAGCCTAACTTTTCGGCCGACGATGACGGCGCATCCCCGTCGAGGGTCAAAAGCACCGGCAAGATTTCATGACGAGGATAACGCTCTCTGACCACGAAGACATATCGAGCTCGTTGACCGTCCGCTTCGGATGAATCGATCTTGTTTTCGACGATTACAGCCAGCTTCAACGAATCGATGATTATCAGAATATCGATATTCTTCCATTCGCGGTAGACTTCGGCTCCCGACAAGTCCGCCAGTTCGATCTGAGACGCCTGAAGGGCACAGGATGAACTGCGCCTCTGCATCAGCTTGATGCCCATCAAACGGAAGGGGCCCACGGCGCGTGCCGTGAGCCCCTTTCACGCACGAGATTCCTAGCCCTGCTTGCCGGCCAGCTCGCCGAGGCCGAACATCGGCAGGAACATGCAGATGACGATCGTGCCGATGACGATGCCCATGACGACGATGACGATGGGCTCGATCAAGGACGTGAGGCCTTTGACCGCCGCGTCGACTTCCTGGTCGTAGAAGTCGGCGATCTTGGAGAGCATGGTGTCGAGCGCGCCGGTTTCCTCGCCGACGGAGATCATCGAGGTCACCATGTTGGGGAACAGGCCGGATTTCTTCAGCGGGTCGGACAGATGGCCGCCCTCGCGGATCGACTCGCGCGTCTGCAGCACCGCCTCGGCGATGACGACGTTGCCGGCGGTCTGCGCGACGGTCTCGAGCGCCTGCATGATCGGCACGCCCGACTTGAGCAAGGTGCCGAGCGTGCGCGTGAAGCGCGCGACGGCGACCTTCTTCAAGATCATGCCGAAGATCGGCAGCTTGAGGACGTAGCGGTCCACCACCTTGTGTCCGTTCTCCGTCGAATAGTACTTCGTGAAGGCCTTGAACACGACGAACGGGAAGGCGACGATGAGGTACCACTGGTGCTTCATCGCGTCCGAGGCGTCGATGAGCATCTGTGTCGGCATCGGCAGCTCGGCGCCGAAGCTCGAGAAGATGTCCTTGAAGGTCGGAATCACGAAGATCATCAGGAACACGGTGACGGTCGCGCAGATCGTGAGCACGATCGCCGGATACATCATCGCCGACTTCACCTTGCCCAGCAGCGCCTCGGAGTTCTCCAGGTAGTTGGTCAGGCGCTCGAGGATGGTGTCCAGGATGCCGCCGAGCTCGCCGGCTTTCACCATCGACGTGTAGAGCTCGGGGAACGCGTCCGGATGCTTCTTCAGCGAGTCCGAGATCGAGAGGCCGGCCTCGATGTCCGCCTTGACCGCGGCGAGGACCTCCTTGAAGGCGGGGTTCTCGGCCTGCGACTCGAGAATGCCGAGGCTCTGCACGATCGGCACGCCCGCGGTGACGAGCGTGGAGAGCTGGCGCGAGAAGAGCACGAGGTCGCGCGAGGTGACCTTGCCCTTGCGCCTGAAGAGCGCCTTGATCTTGTCGAGCGGGCTGTCCTGCTTCTCGACGATCTCGAGCACGACGAGCTTCTGCGAGCGCAGCTTGTCGACGGCGTCGCGCTGCTCGCCCGCGTCGATCGTGCCCTCCATGATGAGCCCCGCCCCGGTCTTGGCTTTGTAGCTGAAGACGGCCATAATCCCTCCGAACGCCTAGCGCGCCGGCGGAGCGGCCTGCGCGGTCATCTGGCGCTGCATGAGCCGCCGCAGGTCCTCCGGGTCCAGCGAGTGCGACATCGCCTCTTGGAAAGTGATCTTCTGCTTGAAATAGAGCTCGGCGAGCGATTGGTTCATCGTCGACATGCCGGTCTTGCCGCCGGTCTGGATCGCGACCTGGATCTGCTCGACCTTCTGCTCGCGGATCAGGTTGCGGATCGCGGAGGTCACGACCAGCACCTCGGTCGCGAGCACGCGGCCCGCGCCGGACGCGTGACTGAGCAGCTGCTGGGAGATGACCGCCTGCAGCACGAAGGAGAGCTGGACGCGCACCTGGTCGAGCTGGTGCTGAGGAAAAACGTCGATGATGCGGTTGATCGTCTGCGCGCAGTCCGTCGTGTGCAAAGTCGCGAGCACCAAGTGGCCGGTCTCCGCGATGTTGAGCGCGGCCTGGATCGTCTCCAGGTCGCGGAGCTCGCCCACTAATATCACGTTCGGATCCTGGCGCAAAACGAAGCGCAGCGCGTTGGCGAACGTGTCCGTGTCGTGGCCGACCTCGCGCTGGTTCACGATGCACTTCTTGTGCGTGTGCACGAACTCGATCGGATCCTCGACGGTCATGATGTGCGCCGAGCGCGTCTCGTTGATGTAGTCGATCATGCTGGCCAGAGTGGTCGACTTGCCCGAGCCCGTGGGACCGGTCACGAGCACCAGGCCCTTCGGCAGCTTCATGATCTCGTGGATCGCCTTCGGCATGCCGATCTCCTCGAACGTCTTGAAGGAGTTCGGGATCGCGCGCACCGCCGCGCCGATCGAGCCGGTCTG
>Ga0116226_10006504_pt1 | contig 10497 bp, 6 predicted proteins | sample S1TSphfallax_FD_89692 | JGI IMG/M metagenome (GOLD analysis project Ga0116226, IMG submission 89692) | Host-associated microbial communities from peat moss isolated from Minnesota, USA - S1T2_Fa - Sphagnum fallax MG | ecosystem: Host-associated > Plants > Peat moss > Unclassified | place: USA...
AGTTGGATTCTGTGCCAACATTGCATTTATTGCCAATAGTGATGCATTTGTGTGCACATGAAACTCCAATTGCCAATTTGGAGGTATAAAAATTGGTGCTTCTATGTATTTCTACTTGATCTAATCCCAAGCTTCTTGACATTCTGTGGTCTAGATAAAAGGTTATGTTTTCCTCATTAGTTTTGTGATTAGTGCCATGATAAAGGCAAAGTTCTTGATGAAACATCTATAAAATTGAGCCATACCATTAAAGACTTGAATTTGCTATGGGTTTGTAGGTAGTGGCATATTCACTATTACTTGAACCTTCTTAAGGTTTAGTATTTTTCCTTGGAAATTATGAATCCTAAAATCAATCCTAAAAATACCATAAAGGCACATTTATTTGGTTTAAAACTAATTTTATATTCCTTTCATTTCTAAAAGCAAAGTGTAAACTTCATCAAATGACTCTCCATATCACTATAGACCATGAAGTCATCTAGAAATATCTTCATAAACTGGTTTAAGTACTCTTTGAAGGTTCTGCTGACTACTCTCTAGAAAGTTAGTGGCCCATTTTTAACACCAAATGGCATCACCATCTAAACAAAAGCTGCCCAATCTATTATAAAAGATGTTTTGTATATATCCTCAAAGGTTATATAAATATAATGGTATCTTAAGTATCCATCTAAAAATGAATAGGATTCATACCTTGCTATAATGTTCAATACCTCATTAGAAACTAGCAAAAGATAAGGATTTTTTTGGTTGCCTTATTGAACTTCTTGAAATCCACACAAATTTTCAATTTTCCATTCTTCTTAAGCATTACCACTATAGGTGATAACCATGTAGCCTCCTTTATTGGTTGAATAAATCCTATGGTAATAGTTTGTCAATATCATGTTTGACAACTGTAGCATAATTAGGGTTCAATTTGTACCTTGTTTAATGTGTTGGTGGAATTTAGTATTTAATTTAATTTTGTGTTGAACTAACTCTAGAGGCACATGCCTTTTTAGTTTTCTCCTTTGTTAATTACGTATTAACTTTGATGTACTATGGATTTGCCTTTGTACCAAGATTTAGCTTATCAAGTTATTGTTATTTAGTTAAAGTCCAACCTCCTATCTTAAGATTTTGTACCTGTATTTTTGTTAGTGTCTCATCCACTTCAATATTAGTTTGGCTATGATGATAATAGGTTTTTGGATAAACCTTATCTTCAAGTGAGATCTTTGGTCTAACATGAGATTAAGTTGTGTTTGTTGTTGAAAGCACCACTTCTACTGCTCCTTGATCTGGTATTTCTTGCTCTAGGTTAGATTTTCCACTAACTTTGACTTTTGACACTCCAATATTTAGCAATGAAAATGTTTCATCTATTCAAATGAAATGGTGATTGTGCCAATTGAGAACAACTCTAGTTTTGCTTCAAAGATCAGGTCCTCTTTTTCATTTGTTAACCTTTCCATTAAGTCATAACAAACAAGTACTTGGGGCCTTTTAATCTCTGCTCCCAGTTTCTTGTTAACATATATTGTTCTAACTATTCGATTACCTTGAACAATAATGACATTATTACCCCAGTCATGTGTAACCTTTGTAAATCTAAGCCAAGGTTTTCCCAACAACATAAAATAGCTAGAATCCACCACACTATTTTTCAAAACAATAACTATGGCTATATATGGTATACCATGTATATGAATCTTCAAATTTTTTATGTTTCCTAAAGGTTTAATCATATTCTGATCTACCATTCTAAGATGGTATGGAGTTGGTCTTGCTTTGGGTAAACCTAATTTTGTTATGAAGTTTTTTATTATAATATTTACACTTGCCCCTCATCTATGAGAACATCCTAAAAAATGTTCTTCCCAACTTATACTTGGATAATTGTCATATGATTATTACCTTTATAGCTATAATGTCTACTTCAAAATGTGCTCAAGCACTATGGCCACATTAGATTCTAATATCACTTGAATAACTATATTGGGTTTTTTTGGCTTCAGTTTCTACCACATATATTTCTTAATGTTTAGTGTTATCTTCCATAATTGACCTAACTTGAGGGTATAGGTAGTTTCCATCATTTGTTTACTGATATCTTGGAATATCTATTCCATAGACATAATTCTGTTATTAGGAATAATAGACATATTTTTTTGGTACAATTGGTTTTGTGGGCACCTCAGCCTCTGGTAATCGTACCCAACATGTACTCCACTATGTTTTCCCCTTTTGAATTAAATTCTTTGGTAGGTTTTCTACTTGCATCTCATGTATAGTTTTGACAAAAAATTGATGTAGTCTCTACTCCTCTTCCTAATCACCAACAGACTTCTTTATTAGTTTTTTGTCCTTGAACACATCTTCTTTAATAACCTTGCTCCTAGTAATGGCCATGTTAACATTCACCATATGGATTGAAAGATTGGTAACCGTAGGCTCCACCACATGGTTTTTTTGTAGTCTTCATTTTGTTCTTAAACATATTTTGCATATCATTGTACTTAGGACAATCTGTGATCTTGTGTCTTGTGTCACCACAGATATGACAAGAATACTTCACAGGTCTCTGTACTTTGATTTGTTGAATAGTAACCTCAAAAACTACAAGAACATGGTTTTCCTTTCTTTTGATTCTATAAGTTTCAATATAATGATTTGTCCTATGACAATTTGTATACTACATTCTTGTTTTCTCTATAATTGTCTAAGGTTTTTGAGCTAATACCATCTTACTATTATGTGGTACTAACAAATTTCTTATAGCCTTTATTTCAAAAATCCCTTTTTCATAAACAAAAGTTGCTTCCTTATGTTGTGCAAGTTTTTTCTGTTCATGCTTACTATTGCTACATGCAGATATGGTTGTAATCGATATTTAAAAATAGTAGTTAGGAAACTATTTGTTGTCCTATGTTGAAGACTATTGGCTAATTTCAATAATCTTTCATAATAAACTTAAACTTTTTCATTCTTCTCCTGTTTCATGTTTTTCAACTATAGGTAAACTTATTCATCATTTAAAACTTTTCTATACCTTTTACAAAAGCTAGCTGTAATTTTGCAAAAATATAATTTAGGTAATCTCCCATGTAGTTGTTACACCAATTAGACACAACATCTCTAAGGGTAAAACTAAACAAATTAACAATCTCTACGTCATATGTTTCACCATTTGCTTTAATGGTAGCTTAAAAAACTCTAACATGAGCATTTGGGTTAGTGTTTTCCACATATTCAAGATAGTTTAACGGCTGATGATAAGGCATGTTTGGTGGTAATGGTGGTTTACTTGGATTCATCATTGGCAATCCAAAATATCTTAAAGGTTCTAAAGGTCTTAGTTGTCTTGGTGGGTCTGAACCTCCTCCTCTTGGATCTAATGGTTGTCTAGCAAAAATCCTATCCACCTCCATGGGCATCTTTGTATGCACATAGACTAGTTATGTTTCCCTTGAAATCTAAAGTACAATATTATTCATACTAACAACAATATGAGTTGGTGTTGTTACAAATGGAGCTTCAATAGTTGTAACCATAGACTAAGGCATTACCATGGAATATAATGAAGTCCAAATTCTTTAAGGTGTACCAAAATCTTGTCACAACTTCACCCTTTTCTGTCTTTTTTACCTAGTCTTTTTTAACATGTAAAGACACATTTATGGATGGTTATGATGGAGTCTAAAATTATAACGGTTTAAAATATAGTCCTTTTGAAATTTTCGACAACTTTTGATTCATTATTTTTTATGGTGATTAAAATATAGGGTAAAAAAAGATTACAGTAAGGATTAGGCCTTTTTTGTCCAATGTGGTACACCTTAAAGGTTTTTCACCCAATGGTATAGATCTCATTAGTTCCATTCTTAAATTAGAATTTGCTAAATAAGTAATTCCAACATCATTGTGATGTAATAGACTTGGTGCAGAAGTTACAATAGATATTACATCTACCATAATTTGAGCTCTCATTTCCACTCTATTATCTCTCTAAATTTATTCTCTGAGTCTATCTAGAATTTTGATCCTCTCATACTATGGTTCCTTTGGCTCTTTATATCCATAGTTCTCTATTCTTGTAGGTTCTAAATTTAGATTTTGGAAATGTTCAACAAATCCTTGCCTCATATTATTTTCAATAAATGGACATTCATTGATCTAATGTCCAATTTGATGACAATATGTGCATCGTTGAAGATTAGGTCTTGGAATTATATTCACATTATGAATCCTTTTGTTCTAGTCCCTTGAGACTTTTCTAACAATGTTTCCATTTTGTTGATTAAGTCTAGGTTCACCGTACTTTACTTTAATAGCCACATGCACACCTTGTGCCATTGTTGGTTTTGTTCTTAGTAAAACTATAGTTTTTTGTCTAATTACAAGTATCAATTCAACTCCTTTGGACATTTTGATGCCTTGGGTTACAACTTCTTGCTCAACCATATAACGAATTAAAAGTTCAAAATTCTGAGTTCTTTGTTCAAACTTTGCATTTTCATTCCTCTCAATAATAATGAGGTGAAGTAGATATGTACCTTGGTACCACTTCCTCCCTTTTTGACATGTTGAGTTTTTGCTCTTTTCCATGAACAAGAACATTAAAGTTGTTGCATTAGACTTGCTAATTCTAGTATAATTCTTTATCGAAGTTTAAATTCAAAATTCCTTCATCTAAATTCATTCTATGAGTCTGCATTTTCAATCTAATGTTCTTATCTTTTATAATTTCATTGCAAATGGCTAATGCGTTTCAATGCTTCACCAATTTGCACTTCACAAGGAATAATTAGTACTGCCTAAGGTGTTTTGTGGCTTGCAAATCTTTCTTTTGTCCATGGATCTTTATGTTCAAATTGAATTTTTTTTTGGTGTTACAAATTGTTGATCCTCCTGATCTAATTGTCTCGTAAGACTTTTAATTACAATTTTATTTTCCATCTCTCCACATTCTAATTCAAATCTAAACCCTAAACCTTAATATTAACATAATTTTTTCATTCAAATCTACTTAAGTCTAGTTCCAAAATAAAAATCGAACAATGAAATTATGATCACAAAACATCAAAACAGAAATTATGGCTACAAAGTTAAGCTTTTCTAGAAATCAAAGTGCTTTCTTTTATACTCCATTAATACTCAATGTTTTATAATCATCATCTCTTCCTCTTCTCCAAAGACATTCAAAAAGAAAACAATCCTATGTTTTATTCAAATTCAAATGGTGATAAAAACTATGTGATCTAGCTAGTAATTCCTAAAATAATAGCTAAGTAAATAGAAACATACTAACTAATCATTATCGCAAGTAACTACTCCTTTAACAATTGTGCACATTAGGAAGGTCATCACATATTGTCATCATTGATCATCTTGGATCTTAATTTTAGTTAAACTTGTTGGAAATCATAATATAGAAGAAAATTAGACATTAGGAACCACACATAAGAACAAGAAGGGAGGTTTGGGTTATAAGGAAGACGAGGTGTGTGTAAATAGTAATGACAATTAATTGGTCTAAAATCTAAAATCACAAGTGTTGTTGAAGAATCCATATAATAGACCCCTTGGTAGAATTATTAAAGGTAGGTAAAAGAAACCCACTATAGGTTTAAGCAGATAAATATACTTCAAAATTCACGGTGTAATATTCTACTTAACACATGACATGGTTGGCATGGTGATTATTGATTAAAGGTTTAACAAATCCTGGATCCTAGCTTTGAATTTTGCATATGTAATGACTTCACATTCCTTACTTGCCCTTAAATTGGCTATTTTGAATGCATTTTTTTCTTCTATGTTAACGTCTACTTTTGCCCTTAATAGAGCCTCTCATTCCTCCAAAATAGCTTCAAATTTGTTGGCAATAGTGGCAAGGGTCTTTGATTATGAAGTTAGGAGAAGGGCTAAGAGAAGAATGATAAATTGGAAGAGTACTTATACCTTCCATCAAATTATGTTTCCTTTTCAATACGTTTCGTGTCGCATGTCCATCAATTGATTCGAATTGTGCCAAAACCTGATCACTTTACAAAACAACCTTTTTGCATTTTTTTCATTAATTTTGTATGTATTTAGCTCCTTCAATGTATTTCATAGTCTGTCTTTTAAGCTCTCCACTTGGAAAATAAAATCATGGAATTACTACAACTTGTAATATGCATAAACAACTTTCCAAACATGGTTGGGTGCAAGTTGTATCACATTTTTTCTATCCCAACTATAAAGCATGAAGTGATGGTTGTAAGAGCTAGCTAAGGAATTTAAATGTACAAAATCCACAATGCACCTTGGGGCTTTTTCTTTTCAAGGTGCTTTTGTGGGCCTCTTACTAGTAAGTATTTCACAATCATTTTCTTGGGTCTTGAATTGGTCAAGGTCAATACCCTCCATACCTAGTTGACCTTGAAATGCACGTGAATAAATGGAAACAATTAGCAAAATTTGTAGCTATGTACGGAGGAAAGAGATTTAGGGTCTAGTAGCTTTAAGGTCTGACAACAATTGGCAGACACCAAGTATAGGGTTTACATTTTGAGACTATAATTTGTAACTACTAATAGGCATAAATAGAATGTGTTCCTAAATTAAAAAACAAAGACAAAACTTTAAATAATCCAAATTATACAAAAAAAGGGGGATGAGATTTTGGGTTTAACAACTTTAAGGTCTAACAACAATCGAAAAAAACCAAGTTTTTAAGGTTATTCAATTGAAAGCTAAATCTGTAACCACTAATACACATAAATAAAATATGTACCAAAGTTATAAAGACAAAGACAAAATTCTAAATAATCCAAATTATATGGAAAAGAAAACCCAAAGGAAAGATTTAAAGTTTGACATCTTTAAGGTTGATAGCAACTAAAAAAGACTGGGTTTAAGGTTAATCAGTTGAAAACATAATTTGTAACTATTAATAAGCATAAATAGAGTGTGTACCAAATTTAAAAAAAAAAAAAAGGTTTAGTCCAAATAATATAAAAAAATAAACAAAGGATAAAGGTTTAGGGTTTGACAACTTTAGGGTCTAACAACAATGGAAAGAGACCAAGTTTAAGGTTAATCAATTAAGAACATAATCTGTAGCTATCAATAGGCATAAATAGAATGTGTCCCAAAATTTAAAAAACACAATTAAAAAAGAGGTTTAATCAAAACTATTAAAAAAAAAGGATAAAGGTTTAGGGTTGGATAACTAAATTGGGTTTGATAACAATTGAAAAAGATTGGGTTTAGGGTTAAGGTGCAAACGAGATATCATGAGTCACAACCACCCCTTTGGGTGATTGTTTATTGGGTGTTTATTCAAATATATTCTTGGAATACTTTGAACAAAAACCCTTTAAAATTTTTAAAATTTTCATCACACTATTATGTTATGGTTTACATAATTTTTTTGCTATGCCATTGTAAAAAACATTCAAGTGCATTTACAAGTCTTTTTACTACTTCAAAACACTAGTTACAATGTTTTCAAAATGTTTTTGGGTATTTTTTGTTTAGTAGATTGATTTCAAAATTTTAAAGTATATATACAAATACATTGAAAATAACAATATGTGAAAGTAATTCCATCTGCAATTCTTTATTTTCTCTAAAATGTTAGATACACAAAACCAAACATTGATTACAACTACTTGTGTATGCATTAATGTGACTGCACTTGTTAACCAATTGAAAATAGAATCTATAGCTACCAAAATGCATAGATAAGGTGTGTACTAGAATTAGAAAAAAACACAATAAGAAAGAGGTTTAATCCAAGCTATACCAAAAAAACCAAAGGATAAAGGTTTAAGGTTTGACAACTTTAGGGTCTAACAACAATTGAAAGAAACCAAGTTTAGGGTAGTGATTTTGAAAGCATATTTGCATAGCAATAGGTATAAATTGAATATATGACAAAATTACAAAGAAAAAATTACAAAAAATTATTTCCATTTAGCTTCGTACAAAATTTGTGCCGTTCAACACATATATCTAGCAAGGAGGTTATTCCAAACTACATAGATTTACATAAGAAAAATCAATTTTTTGAATCATAGTATGTGGGATAAACTAGGTCAATGGGATCCAAACACACCTTCAAATATTGAAACTCAAGCTTAAACCACATTTGGAGTGACTATTTTGGGATACCATTAATGGTTTGAAGTTGTTGGAGGTAGGACCCCTAGATGGTTAATTCTCATTACCTCCAATGCATTCCAAGGAAGACTCTTGCCTACAACCATAAACCATGTTTTATTTACTCAAGAAAGATGCCAAACCATTGAAGGTGTCAAGGGTAAAGGGGTGAAAATGTGTTGCATAACAATAGAATCTAGGAAAAGAAACAATAAGTTATTTTTTTTCCTCAAGACATTTAGATTAAGTTGGGATTTTGGGTATACATGGGTTTATAGGATGTGGGTGCCAAATTTGTTTGTACATAAACATATGAAAGAGGTTTTTTGCAAGGTTAATTTAATTTTCTTTCAACTAGGGATTTACAAATTCACACACCTTGCAACAAAGAGTGGAAGAGACCACATATACAACAATAATGATTCCCAAATCATGAAATTTTCCACACGGTTGTAGAAGATTTCATCATTTTGACAAGAATGTGCTATTGGGACCATGGTTTTAAAAAGCTTGTGCCTCACCCACATGTTGACACATTATTCAAAGCAAAAAAATGATGAGCCTAAAAAGCTTTTTCAATTACCTAAAACCCTTAGTTAAATAGTTGACCTCTTCTAAATGAACTACCTATTGACCTAGGATGCACTATGGTCTGCCAATAGACTTGGGATGCGTGATGTGTGACATTATGTCAACCGTTTTGTTGAACCACACAGACTACACCAACTTTGAAACAACTTTGATGTTCATATGTTGATGTGCAATTGTCTTTTCTTAAACCACACATAGACCCTAGTAACCACACAAAGAAAATAGACCTTAACATGAAGAAAACAAACCTTGCAAACTATGTGAACAAACCTTGGGAACAACATTAAAAAAAAACCTTTCAAACAACATGAATAGACCTTGGTAACCACATAAAGAGAAGAGACCCCATAGACAATATGCAAACAACCCATGGCAATGACATGATGAAAAGAAACCTCGCAAACAATGTGAACAAACCTTGGTAACCATGTGAATAAAAGAAACCCCACCAAGTTTCAGCAATACCTTCTTAATATGGTAATGCGTTTGTCGCCTTGATGATTGACAATTTTTTCAAGCGAGTGATGTTTTGCTAATGCACCTTTAAACCTACGGATTGACGTACTTTTTGTTGATGCACCTCTTGGGGCTTGTTGAATGACCTTCAAATATGTGACCTATTTTTCTATTGATGCACATGCCTTCAAACGCCTCCTCTTTCAAGCATTGGACCTCCTCCCCCTTCAAATAAACTTTTATGGCACTCATACACACTAAGAAAACAAGCAGAAACAATGATGAAAACCCCAAGTTGGCTACTTTCTAAAAGCCTAAACACATTTAGCACTAAAAAAGACCACCTTTGTGGTGCAAAAATTTGGCACTCCTTCCAATGCAAACCCTAGAACTTCATCTCTCTTCCTTGTCATCACATAATCCATGTGTTGAAAAAAAGAGGGGTGAAATTCAAAAATGCATCAAAACAAATGCATTTCCAAGTTTCACCCCATGTTTTAATTCTTTTGTCAACTCCTCACCCTATGTTTCTAACTATGCCATGTGTTTTCAATGAACACAAGGTGAGTCCACCCTAGCTTTTTTCAACTTTATGGATAACTCCAATGAATTAAAAACACGTGCATGGTTCGAATGAACAAACTTCTTAAAGAAGGCCCATTTCTTTGTCACTCAAGTATGAGACTCAATGTTTTTCTTTTAAATTTTTGATTTCACAAAGTGGCAATTTTTTCAGCTGAAAAGACACATTTTATGTTGAAGAAATTCTCACAATAATTCACAAAATTGCAAAAGTTTGCCACCAAAAATATATATAAATCCCTGATGAGATTTAAACTTCAAAATAAACCTAGACTTTCATGGAAAGTGCAAAATTAAGACAAGTGTGATTCTTGAGGGTCATCTCTATGCCACCCATGAGTTCCACTTAAGTACGTCATGAAGAGATGTTCCCATACGTAATAAAATGGGCTGTGGCATACGTCATAAGAAGTTTCTTCAGTTTTTCATGACCGCATGTGCTCTCATTCTTTCTCTTTTATGAGAAATCAAAGGATTGAAAGTCAGAATTGACCAAAGGAAAATAAAATAAAAGATGAAAAAAAAGCACGCGCACACACACACACACACACACACGCACGCACACTTGTGTTGACAAAATTGCTGACACCCAATGCACTAAAATGGGCCACCGAATGCGTCATAAGAAGTCCCTCTTTGAGTAGCCACAAATGGGGTGAATGTTGTTGTCGCATTGAATCCAGGTACGTTTGAGTTACCCACTTTTTTATGATCTGTTGCATGAGATTCCAG
>Ga0116226_10006505_pt1 | contig 10497 bp, 5 predicted proteins | sample S1TSphfallax_FD_89692 | JGI IMG/M metagenome (GOLD analysis project Ga0116226, IMG submission 89692) | Host-associated microbial communities from peat moss isolated from Minnesota, USA - S1T2_Fa - Sphagnum fallax MG | ecosystem: Host-associated > Plants > Peat moss > Unclassified | place: USA...
AACGAACGGCAAATTGATAGCTGTGCCAGCGCGCCGCTCAACGCAGACGATCGCACTCCAAACAACGCCGCATGAGGATTGATGGGCATACAGGTTGCGTTGCACCACCGGACCCAGTACCGCTACGAAAAAGCTGTTTCGCTCGGACCGCAGGTCATTCAGTTGCGGCCGACTCCGCACTGCCGGACCCCCATCCTGCGCTACTCGCTGGACATTGAGCCGTCTGACCATATTCTGAACTGGCAACTGGATCCGCATGCAAACTATCTGGCGCGTGTTCTCTTTCCTAGCAAGACAGCGCGTTTCACTGTCGATGTGGACCTGGCTGCCGACCTAACGCCAGTGAATCCCTTCGCTTTCTTTCTCGAGCCGGGATACGAGAATTTTCCTTTCTCGTATCCGCCGGAGCTGGCCAAGGACCTTGAACCCTATCGCAGCATAGATCCGCCGGGGCCGCTCATGCGCGCATTTATCCAGCGCGTTTCCCGTCCACAGGGTACTGTCGCGTTTCTTGTCGCCCTGAATCGACAGGTGCGGGATGAGGTCGCGTATGTCACGAGGATGGAGCACGGTGTCCAGAGCAGCGAGGAAACACTTGGGCTGCGCAGCGGCTCGTGTCGAGACTCGGCGTGGGTGCTGGTGGAGATATGCAGGCAGCTCGGGTTGGCAGCTCGCTTCGTTTCAGGATATCTAATCCAGCTTGCAAGCGATGATGGCTCACCCGATGGGCCCAAGGCCGACTCGGCCGACCTGCACGCGTGGGCCGAAGTCTATTTGCCCGGCGCGGGCTGGATCGGCATGGATGCGACTTCAGGTCTGTTCGCGGCAGAGGGCCACATTCCGCTGGTATGCACGCCGAGCGCATCGCAAGCTGCGCCGATCGGCGGCACAGTCGAGCCGGCGGGAGTGGAGTTCAGCTTCGACATTACCGTGAAGCGGCTGAACGAACCAACGCGGCTTTCACGGCCTTACAGCGATGCGGAGTGGGACCGCGTGCGGGACGTTGCTCACGATATCGACCGCGATCTCGAAGAACACGATGTTCGTCTGACCATGGGCGGCGAGCCGACTTACGTCGGCATGGACGGAGCGGAGGACCTGGAATGGAACCTGACTGCGCTCGGGCCACTCAAGCGGACGCGCGGCCTGGTGCTGATCCGGCGTTTGCGTGAGCGGACTGCGCCCGGTGCACTGCTCCACTTCGGCCAGGGTAAGTGGTATCCGGGCGAGGCATTGCCGCGCTGGGCTTTCCATTGCATCTCTCGTATTGACGGCGTACCGATATGGGAGGATGTGTCCCTGATTGCTCACGAAGAGTCAGGGCATGCATACGACTCCGGAGATGCGTTTGCCTATCTGAAGGGGCTCACGCAGCGATTGCAGGTGAGCGCGGAGAGCATTTTGGGCGCGTTCAATCCGGACGGACAAGCGGGCGAAGCCGCTGGATATGTGCTGCCTTTGCGGCGTCGCCAGCTCGGAAGCGGTGAACTGTTTTGGTCAAGCCAGTTGTGGTTTCCTCGGCCGGAAAAGCTCATGCTTTCGCCGGGCGATTCGGCGATCGGCTATCGCATCCCCACTGAGGCCATGCCCTGGGTCGCTCCAGACGAAGTGGTGCATGAGCGGGACGCGGAAAATCTGGTGGCGCTTCCTGCGCGCCCGGCCAGGAGGGCCGATCTTTTTGGCAAAACGCCTGTTTCCGACCCGCTGCCGGCGTTGTCGGCCACTTCCGCAACAGCGACTGAGCTGATTCGGCCGGCGCTTTGTGTGCAGGTCCGCGAAGGCCGCCTGCACGTTTTCCTTCCTTACGCCGGGGTGCTTGCGGACTCTCTTGACCTGGTGGCCGCCATTGAAGATACATGCCGGCAGATGAACATGCCGGTCTGGATTGAGGGCTACACACCGCCGCCGGACCCGCGTTTGCGCTCGTTCAGCCTTACGCCCGATCCCGGCGTCCTCGAAGTGAATTTGCCACCGGCCTGCCATTGGGCGGAGCTTGAAGAGATCAACCGCGTGCTCGCCGAAGAAGCCGAGAGCAATCGCCTGCTCGCCTGCAAGTTTGCTTATGATGGCACGCACCTGGCGACGGGCGGCGGCAGCCACATCGTGATTGGCGGCGCGACTGTTCCGGACAGTCCTATCCTGCGGCGACCCGATCTGCTGCGCAGCATGGTTGCCTTCTGGCAGAACCATCCTTCGCTTTCTTACCTGTTTTCCGGTATGTATGTCGGACCGACGAGCCAGTATCCGCGCGTGGATGAGGCACGCACGGATGCACTCTACGAACTGGAAGTCGCGTTCAGCCAGCTGCCGGCGAGCGGATGCGCGCCCGATATTGTGGATGGCCTGTTCCGCAATCTTCTTGTCGACGTTACCGGCAATTCACATCGCGCTGAATTCTGCATTGATAAACTCTACCCGCCGCCGGGTGCGGGTTTGCGTCTTGGCCTGCTGGAGCTGCGCGCCTTTGAGATGGCGCCCCACTATCAAATGGGATTGATGGAGATGCTGCTGGTCCGCGGCCTTGTGGGCATGCTTTGGAAACAGCCTTTCCATGGCAGCCTGATTCGCTGGGGCACTGCCCTGCATGATCGCTTTATGCTGCCGCATTTTGTGGAGCGCGATTTAGCCGAAGTGCTTGGTCATCTGCGCCAGGCCGGTTATGCATTCAAGGATGCGTGGTTTGCTCCTCATTGCGAATTTCGTTTTCCGAGGATTGGCTCGATCAGTGTAGAAGGTGTTGAGCTCGAATTGAGACAGGCGCTCGAGCCGTGGAATGTGCTCGCGGAGGAGACAACTTCCGGTGGAACGACGCGGAGTGTGGATTCGTCGCTCGAGCGCATGCAGGTAAGGGTAAGCGGGATTTCAACGGAATCGCGCTACATGGTTGCCTGCAATGGTCGCCGTGTGCCGCTCCAGCCGATTGATCTGCCGGGGCAGGCGATCGCGGGCATCCGCTATCGCGCGCGCAAGCTTTCGGCTGCGCTGCACCCGACGATCCCGGTCCATACCCCGCTTACCTTTGACCTGTTCGATTGCTGGAAGAAGCGCATCGTCGGCCGATGTACCTACTATGCGGGGCCGCCGGATGGAAGCATCCATACAACGCGGCCAGCCGATGCGAATGAGGCCCGCGCACGACGGCAGCAGCGTTTTGTTGTGACCGCACCACCGTCGGGAGTTGCCGTGCCGCCTGCAGCAGAAAACAACCAGATCTTTCCGATGACCCTCGATCTTCGCTGGCCTGCGCCGCGACAAACAACCGAGGCTGATGCATGATCGGCGATCTCTACCAATCCACACTTCGCTACGGCGCTGCCTTTGAGGAGTCCTCGGGCGATGGCCTCAACCCGCGCCCGCACTGGGAAGAGGTGATGGAATGGCTGCGCACGACCGGCCCGGAAGAGCTGGGCCTGCGCTGGGCGCGCGCCGAGCGGCGGATTCGCGAGAATGGCATCACGTACAACATTTACGGCGACCCTCTGGGGGCCAATCGGCCATGGCGCATCGATATTGTCCCGCTGCTCATCCCGGCGGATCAATGGCGGTACGTCGAAGCAGGTGTGATCCAGCGGGCGCAACTGCTCAGCCTTTTGCTTGAGGACCTTTACGGCACGCAGCGACTGCTGACGGAGGGTCACTTCCCTGCCGAGCTCCTGTTCGCCAACCCGGCCTTTCTGCGACCGCTGGTCGGCGTAGAAGTCCCGAAGCACAGCTATCTCCACATGCTCGCAGTCGATCTTGCCCGCTCGCCGAATGGGCAATGGTGGGTGCTTGCCGATCGCACCCAGGCACCTTCCGGGAGTGGCTACGCACTGGAGAATCGCACGATCGTTTCTGAAGTGTTGCCGGAACTCTTCCGCGCCTCCAATGTGCTGCGGCTTGCTCCCTTTTTCCGTGCGCAACGCGATGCGTTGACGGGGCTCGCAGGCCATGAGAATCCGCGCATTGTGCTGCTCACGCCTGGTCCTCACAATGAGACTTATTTCGAACACGCCTATCTTGCGAAATATCTCGGCTTCACCCTGGTTGAAGGGGCGGACCTGACTGTGCGCGACCGCCGCGTGTTTCTGAAAACAGTTGCCGGGCTCGAGCCGGTCGACGTGATTCTGCGCCGCGTGGATGATGACTTCTGCGATCCGCTGGAGCTGCGCAGCGATTCTCTGCTTGGCGTTGCGGGCCTGGTCGATGCGATTGTTGCCGGCAATGTGAAGGTTGCAAATGCGCTTGGCAGCGGGCTGATTGAGTCGGCTGCGATTATGCCCTTTCTTCCCGGGCTCGCCCGTCACCTGCTGGGCGAAGAGCTTAAATTGCCGTCCGTTGCGACGTGGTGGTGCGGCCAGGATGATGCTCTGAACTGGGTGCTGGACCATCTCGAATCTGTTGTCGTCAAGCCTGCGTTTCCTTCGCGTGGAATGGAGCCGGTTTTCGGCTCAGAGCTGGCGAAGGGAGAACGCGCAAAATTTATCGAGCGGTTGCGCGCAAGCCCGCATGAGTATGTTGCGCAGGAGCAGGTCACACTTTCGACGGCGCCTGTATGGGAAAGCGGCCACCTGAATTCGCGCAGTGTGGTGCTGCGCACCTACGTGCTCAACACGGGCAGCAGTTGGGTCGTGATTCCTGGTGGTCTGGTGCGCGTTGCGGACGCGAACGGCTCCGTGGTCTCCATGCAGCGCGGGGGGCACAGCAAAGATGCGTGGGTACTCTGGGACAGCCCTGTCGATCCCTATACCATGCTGCGTCCTCGCGATGAGCCGGTGCAGTTGCGGCGCATTCCGCGGGTCGTCCCGAGCAGTGTTGCGGACAACACTTATTGGCTGGGACGCTATGTGGAGCGCGCGGAGAACATTGCACGCATTCTGCGCTCAATGATCCCCGGTGTGCGCCGTGCAGAAGAAGCCGAGATCGCCAGCCTGCTTCGCCTGCATGGGTGTCTTGGATCGCGCAGCGGCAGTGCTCCCAAGTCTCGACGGAAGCCGCTCACCTTTAATGGTCTCGAGAAAGAGCTTCTTTCGCTGCTAACGGATAGCGACCGTTACGACAGCCTTCCCAGCACGCTCGCGGAAGTGGGGCGCATCGGCGGGAATGTGCGGGAGCGCCTCTCAGCCGACATGATGCTGCTGATTGGCCAACTGCGCAACGCGATGGATGGCCAGACGAGCAAAGAGCTTCTCGACTACAAAATGACACTCACAAGCTGCCTGGAGCTGCTGTCCGCCTTCTCCGGCATGGAGCGCGAAAATATCAATCGTGGTCCTGGCTGGTTATTCATGAGCATTGGCCGGCGTGTGGAGCGCGCGATTTACATCACGCGGCAGTTGCGGGAAGTCACGCGGCCACTCCCTCCCGAAGACTGGTCCTACCTGGAGCGGCTGCTCGAAGTTGCGGACAGCTCCATGACGTACCGGACCCGCTATTACACGACCCTGCAGCCGCTGGCGGTCCTTGATGTGTTGATGGCGGATGAGACCAACCCGCGATCACTCGACTTTCAACTCGACCATCTTGTGGAACTGTACGAGAAGCTGCCGCGGCACCTGACCGCCGACCTGCTGGCGATGCAAAATGCTTTGGCGTTGCTGCGGAACATTGACCTGCAGGGCATCAGCTATCCAGTGTCGGGTAAGGCGTCGAACAACAGCCACGCTCTTACGCAGCTTGACCTTTATCTTGGGGAGCTGGCCGGTCTGCTACCATCCTGGTCAAACAATCTATCTGCGCGTTATTTCAGCCATGCCCGGACGCTGCCGATGATTGTCGGCCATGATTTGTGACCCAGTATCTGTAACTCCGTCTTTGTAACAATGATCTATAAGATAAGCCATCGGACGATATATAAGTACAGGCAGCCGGTCTCGGTGGGAGACCACGTTGCCTGCCTGCGGCCGCGCGGCGGTCCGCATGGCCGGGTGCTCGAAAATGCATTGCAGATTCAGCCGAATCCGCGCATCTTCACAGAGCGGATTGACTATTTCGGCAATCGGCTCTGTTTCTTCACCATCCAGGAGCCTCACGAAGAGTTGATCGTTGAAGCGAGGAGCAGAGTGGTTGTGGAACCGCCAGTCGAGCCTGTCGAAAAGGCATCACCGGCATGGGAAGAAGTGGCACAATCGCTGGCTGGCAACCACAGTAAGGCGGGACTGGACGCCTACCAGTTTCGCTTTGAGTCGCCGCGCATCCGGCTGCGCCCCGAATTTGCTGCTTATGCCCGCCAGTCCTTTGTGCCGCACCGGCCGATGGCGGAAGCGCTCATGGACCTGACGGCACGGATTCATCGCGATTTCCGTTTCGACGCAAAGGTGACGACTGTACGGACGACGATCGAAGAAGTGTTTAAAAAGCGCCGCGGTGTTTGCCAGGATTTCGCGCATATCCAGATCGCGTGCCTCCGCTCGCTCAACCTCGCCGCCCGCTATGTCAGCGGCTATCTGCGGACCTATCCTCCGCCGGGCCGGCCGCGCCTGGTGGGCGCGGATGCGTCGCACGCATGGGTCTCAGCCTTTTGCCCCGGACTCGGCTGGCTGGACGTGGACCCGACCAATAATGTCGCTCCCACGGACGGTCACGTAACGCTCGCCTGGGGTCGCGACTATGGCGACGTGAGTCCGCTGCGCGGGCTGATCCTGGGCGGCGGCGGCCACACGCTCAAAGTTGCGGTCGACATGGAGCCAATCTCCGCTTAGGTGGGGAAGCTCTCTCGTGATACTTATGGATGATCTTTTTATCCTCTGAATCCGGCCCTTGCAGGAGTTCTATGGTCATTCCATCTTTTTTGTGTGCGAATCGCGTTGGTCGCTTTGCAGTTGTCCTGGCTGCAATGGCTGCTGCTTCGGGACTGAGCCTGGCTCAATCCGCTTCCCCAACAGACATGGTGATTCACAATGCGACCGTGATGACGGTGACGCAGGGGACCATTGAGCATGGAAGCGTCTGGGTGCACCAGGGCAAGATTGCAGGCGTGGGGGCGACTGTGAACGCGCCTGCCGATGCTGTCATTGTCGATGCGAGCGGAAAATTCCTCACGCCCGGCATCGTCGATCCTCACTCGCATTCGGCGCTGGGCAATGATATTAACGAAGCGACCAGCCCGGTCACGCCATCGATGATGATGATCGACGCCTTTGACAACAGTGATGCGGCACTTTACCAGGCACTCGCAGGCGGCGTGACGACAGAGCTGTTGCTGCATGGATCTGCCAACATGATCGGTGGCCAGGCCGTCGTGATCAAGAATAAATTCGGACTGTCGCGTGAGCAGATGTTGTTTCCAGGCGCTCCCCAGTCGATCAAGTTCGCAAGCGGGGAAAACCCGAAGCGGGTCTATGGCAGCCGCAATGAGCTGCCTTCCACGCGCATGGGCAATTTCGAAGTCATGCGCCAGGCTTTCGAAGACGCGAAGGCGTACATGGCCAGTTGGGACGCCTACAACGCGAAAGTGGCCAAGGGAGACAAGGATGCCATCGCGCCCAAGCGGGACCTCAAGCTGGAAGCATTGGCTGACGTCCTGCGCGGCAAACTGCTGGTGCAAATCCACTGCTACCGCCCCGACGAATTCCTGACCGAAGAAGCAATCGCGAAGCAGTATGGATACAAGATCCGCGCCTTTCACCACGCGCTCGAAATGTACAAAGTGGGCGACCAGATCGCGCCAACTGGCACTGCCATTGCTACGTTTGCAGACTGGTGGGGCTTCAAGGATGAAGCGTGGGATGCGATCCCTTGGAACGCCGTGATGAGCATGCACGAAGGTGTCCGCGTGGCCTTGAAGAGCGATTCAAATGATTATGTGCGCCGCCTGAACCAGGAAGCCGGGAAGATGGTCCACTATGGCGGGGCGACGGAAGAAGAAGCGCTCAGAATGATTACGCTGAATCCAGCGTGGATCATCGGCGTGGATGACAGGGTTGGCTCCATCGACGTTGGCAAAGACGCAGACCTGGTGATCTGGAACATGGACCCGCTTTCGACCTACGCGCGCGCTGAAAAAGTGTATATCGACGGCGACCTGTTCTTTGACAGCAGTCTCCCGGGTTTTGGGACTACGCGCTTTCACGGGGTGATGCATGCAGCCGGCTTCTCCGGTGCTGAAGATGAAGATGGAGATGGCCTGTGAACTTTCACCTGAAGACTGCCCATGGTTTTACAACTCTGTGCGCACTTGCGCTCTGTCTGCATGCGCCAGCACAGTCGGCGCATGCGAAGGCAGAAGCTAAGCCGGCGTCTGCAACCGGACCGAACGGAACTGTTGCCGATCCACCCAACCTTGTTGCCATCACGGGCGGCAAGCTTCTCACGATCACGCACGGCACGATCGAAGATGGCGTGGTCGTCCTTAGGGAGGGGAAGATCGTTGCTGTCGGGGCTGCTTCCTCGACGAGAGTCCCCAAGGGGGCACAGGTCTTCGATGCGCACGGAATGACGGTTTACCCCGGATTATTCGACGCGGAAACCCACCTGGGCCTCACCGAAGTGGAGGCCGACGAAAACAGCAATGACCTGGTGGAAAAGAGCGACGAGATTGAACCGCAGATGCGCGTCGTCGACGCCTTCCATGCCGAGACAGTGCGCATTCCAGTCAACCGCATCAACGGCGTCACGAATGCCATCGTGGCGCCTGCGGCTGAGGACTCGATCGCCGGCCAGGATGCGCTCATTCAACTCTACGGGCGCGATAGCGACACGATGATCATGACTCCGGATATTGCGCTCGCCATGAATTTCGATGGAGCGGTTCGGCGTCGCGGCGGCGGGACCGGCGCATCGAAATTTCCTTCCACCCGCATGGGCGTTGCATCCCAGTTGCGGCAGGCCTTCCTGGACACACAACATTACATGGACGAGCAAGCAGCTGCCGGCAAGCCCGACCACAAAGGCGAACCGCCCAAGAAAGACCTTAAGTACGAAGCATTGATTCCGTACCTGAAGGGAGAAAAGCCGGTTGTCTTCGGCGCGTACGAGAGCAATGAAGTTGAGGTCGCGATGGGGATTGCAAAAGAATTCCACCTTAAAATCATCCTGAACCATGTATCGCATGCACAGGATTTACTCGACACCATCGCTTCCTATCATGTGCCAGTGATTGTCGGATCCATCTATGACGCGCCTCTCGCGAACGAGCGTTACGATGCAGTGTTTTCGCTACCGGCAGAGTTGCAGAAGCGCGGTGTGAAAATTGCGCTCTCGTCGATCAGCGACGGCCCCGTATCGGATAGCCGGAATCTGCCCTACGCGGCAGGCTACGCGGTGGCGTATGGCCTTCCTTATGATGAAGCGCTGAAGGCCATCACCCTCAACCCGGCAGAGATGTTCGGCGTTGGCGACAAACTCGGGTCGCTCGACGTCGGCAAGATTGGGAATGTCGTGATTGCGAATGGCGATCCGCTCGATGTCAGGACTTCTGTTCAACAGGTCTTTATCGCTGGGGTGCCCATACCGATGTCCAACCGCCAGACGGACTTGCGGGATGAATATATGCCGCTGACCGAGAAGGCGCGCCCGCAATAGGTCGCCTTCGCAAGAGAAAACAGCCACGCTGCTGAGGACGCCCCTCAATTGCGTCTTTGCGCAAACGGCAATACACTTCTCTTCGAGAAAAATGATGGCGATCAGCGGGCGTGAAAAGCTTTACCGTCCCTGATAGCCGTTTCTTGACAGTGGCGCCGCCGGAGTCCCGACGGCACTGAAATCGACGCTTTTTTTGGAGGGTACGTGCACCGTCTGCGGAATACCCTCTCTCTCTTTCTTTCGGCGGCCCTCTTTGGCGTGACCGCAGCGCAAGGCATGTATGGCCAGGCTTCCGGCGGCAGTGCTGTCCCCCCGCCCTCCCACGCCAAACAGATCCACTTGAAACATGTGCTGGTGATCGGGCAGACGAAGGGTTTCGAGCATGATTCGGTGCCGGATGCAATGGCGGCCATCTACAACATGGGCCAGGAAAGCGGCCTGTGGGACACGACGATGCGGACCGATACAGAGTTGCTCACCAAGAAAGACCTTAAGAATAACGCGAAGAACCTGAACTATTTCGACGTTTTGGTTTTTGCGAGTACGACGGGCGAACTGGATATGGACGCCAGCCAGAAGCAGGACATGCTGTCCTTCATCAAAGATGATGGCAAAGGATTTGTCGGTATCCATGCGGCGCTCGACACGAATTACACCTGGCCGGAGTATGGAGAGATGATTGGTGGCTGGTTCGACCAGCATCCTTGGATGACCTTCAATGCGCCGATCATCAATGAATCGCCGGACTTTCCGGCGGTCCGACATTTTCCCAAAGCCTTTGTGAAGTACGACGAAATCTATCAGCCGAAAGCATGGTCGCGCGACAAGGTGAATGTGCTGCTTAGCCTGGACCCGACGAAGCTGGATTACAGCAATAACCCGCGGATTCATCGTGACGACCACGATTTTGCGGTTGCCTGGAGCAAAATGTACGGGAAAGGCCGCGTCTATTACTCGACCCTGGGGCATACTGAAGAATCGTGGCAAGACCCGGAT
>Ga0116226_10006506_pt1 | contig 10492 bp, 8 predicted proteins | sample S1TSphfallax_FD_89692 | JGI IMG/M metagenome (GOLD analysis project Ga0116226, IMG submission 89692) | Host-associated microbial communities from peat moss isolated from Minnesota, USA - S1T2_Fa - Sphagnum fallax MG | ecosystem: Host-associated > Plants > Peat moss > Unclassified | place: USA...
GGTGGACGGGCTGACCCGCTACGAAATCGACCTCGCGGTGATGGGCCGGCCGCCGGACGAACTGGACGTGGAATTGGACGTCATCGGCGCGCACCCGCACGTGATCATCGCACCGGTGGACCACAAGCTGGCGGGCAAACCAAAAATTCCCGCACGCCTGTTGGCGAGTGAGAATTTTCTGGTGCGCGAACTGGGCAGCGGAACGCGCGCGCTGATGGAACGGTTTTTCGCGCAGGAAGGCATTTCACCCAAATTCGGCATGGTGATCGCGAGCAACGAAACCATCAAGCAGGCGGTGATCGCCGGCCTCGGCATCGCGTTCATTTCCGGCCACACGATCGATTCGGCGCTGGCGATGAACAGCTTGACGATCCTGGATGTGGAGGGCCTGCCGATCGTGCGGCAATGGTGCGTGGTGCACCTGCGCCCCCGCCGCCTGATGCCCGCGGTGGCGACAATCCGGGCGTTTTTTGTAGAGGAAGGACCAAAATATTTGCCGGATATTGGAAGGTAAGAAGTTACTTTTTTTGAAAAATAAGTAAGTCGCCCGCGACCGCGGCAAAAAAAACTTTTGCTCCTGGGGGCTGTGGCGAAGGGAGTGCCGCTAATTGCCTCCAGCGGAGGCGATTAGCGGCACTCCCGTTGCCACAGCCCCCAGGAGCAAAAGTTTTTGCGCGCTTTTTTTAAAAAGCGCTGCTTACTTCCTTCTTTCCAGAAAAAACCTCAGCATTTCCCGACTTGCATCCGGCCCATTCGGGCTAGTGAAAGTGCCGGCGGAACTGCCACCAGACCAAGCGTGCCCCGCGCCGTGCAGAATCCATTTCTCCAGCACCGGCGCGCCGCCCGGTCCGGTTTGGATCGTACGGGTGTAGCCCGGTGTCTCGGTCACCTCGGTGGTGAACACCTGGCCGGCCTGAGATTGTGAAATCACCTGCTCGGCATTAGCGGCATTCACGGTGTGGTCCTTGTCGCCGTGGAAGACGATGGTGGGGATCGGCCGCGTATCCGCCTTCGCGGCTTTTCCGCCCATGCTCATGGCGGTAAAGGCGGACGCCATGTCGGACGCGGCCCCGCAAGCCAGGCCCGAATGCACGCCGATAGCGGCGATCAGGTCCGGATAGGCGGCGCCGAGAATTGCGGCCAGCGCGCCGCCGGCGGAAAGGCCCGCGGCAAAGATCTTGTCTGGCATGACCGCGAATTCCGTTCGGATCTGGCCGATCATGCCGGCGATGATCGCGGGTTCGCCCGAATCGCGGGCCTGGTCGGCCGGGTTGAACCAGTTCCAGCATTTTTGCATGTTGGCGGTTTTGCTTTGCGCCGGGTAGGCGACGAGCATGGTGTGCGCCTCGGCCAACTCATTCATGCGCGTGCCGGCGGCAAAATCGTCAGGCGATTGGGTGCACCCGTGCAGCATCACCAGCAGCGGCACCGGCTGCCCGTGATAGCGGCTGGGCACAAAAAGCTTGTAGGCGCGCGTGCCATGCGCGCAGGTAAAATTACGTGGCTCGAAGCGGGCACCGGGCGGGCGCGGCGGCTCGCGGTGTGGCGTGGGGGCGGGCGCTGGGGTGTAGGCCGGCGTGGGGGAAGGGGCGCGGCGCGTAAAGGCGGCCAGCCGGTCCAGCAGGCTGGGTTTTTGCGCCGGCGCCGGCGGCGCGGCCGGCCCGCGCAGCAGCGCCAGCGCCTCCTTCAGCCGCCCGGCACGGGTCAGTTCCGTGGCTTTCTGCATCTTGTCGTTAAAAATGGCATTCATGGTGTTAGTCCTAGCTGGTAAGAGTCGTGTTCAGCGGATGCGCGGGCGCAGCGCCGCCTTAACGTCCGGGGCCGCCTGCAGGGCGCCCAGGATTCTCAGGGATGCGATGGTCGCGAGGGCCAAGTCCGGCGTGACGTCCGGCGCGATGACGGCGAGGCCAAGGATTCTTAAATTCAGCATCTCTCCTCTCGCTCGCAGCGTTTCGAGAGCCTCCCGCGTGAGCGTGGCCAGCCCCAGCTGAAGCTCATGCCGCGCGGTGGCCTGGCGCAGAATGTCCTGGTGGCGCTCGAGCTGGTTGCGGATGGCGGTGCGGATGAAGTCCGTGCGATTGGCGTAAAACGCTTCCTGGACCAGGAGATCGATCTGGCCGAGGTCGATAAAGCCGAGGTTGATGGTGATTTTTTCGGAATTCTGGGCTTCGGGGCGGAGTTCGACGAGGGATTGCGACATGTTAACCATCCATACACCATCTGTGTGGATGGGAATATGGGTTATGCTGCGGTGCAGCACAAGGGGCGGATGGTTTGCCGGCTAGCGGGCGGCGGGCAGCAGGCGGCGAAGGCGCGTTTTCAGGCGCTGGAGGCGGGAGGTGCGAAACGCGGGCGGAACGGTCAGGCGGAGAAATTTTTCGGCGGTGGCAACGCCGCTGACCTGGTTGCGCACAATGCCGCCGGTGGCGATGTTGATGGGTTCGCGGAAGAAGATGCTGCCGCTATAGGGCGCGGAGAGCAGCGGCGTGTGGTAGGCGCAGCCTTCGAAATAATAATGCGTGACCTGGCTCCAGCGGGTGCGGTCTGGGTCCAGGTGCTCGCCGCCGCCGTGCAGGAGGTTAGCGGACCAGATGATGGCCTGGCCTTTTTTGGCGTGGAATGTCGCGGCGGCGGCGCCTTTGGCGGCGGCGAGGTCCTGCCACATGCGCTCATAGGCGGCGTAGATTTCCCCGGCGGCGGTGGTGGTGGCGTTCAGGCCGATATGCTCATTGGTGTAGATTGGCCAGAGGTGGCTGCCGGGAAAATAGACAAGCGGGCCGTTGGTCTCGTCCACATCCTCCAGCGCGACCCAGACGCCGCACATGAAATGCGCCGGGAAGGCGCTGAAATGGACGCTGTCGGAGTGCGGTTTTTGCTGGCTGCCGACGCAGAAATTGAGGGTTTGGAAGGGGAAAGCAAGGCGGCCGTACAGGGCGGTGAGGAGATCCAAAATGTGCTGGTTGGTGGCGAGACGCTTGACGTCCGCGTTGGATTGCCAGGCGTCCTGGATGCGGGCGTTGAAGGTTTTGGGGGCAGCGCGCCAGTGCGCCCAGTCGAATTGATCGTGCAGCGCCTGGGGGATGCGCGCAGCGATGGCGGCGAAATCCGGATCCGGGAAGTCGAGGACGGCAAAACCGTGGTCGCGCAGGTCGGTGGCGATGCGGAGGATTTCTGGGTCCGTGCCGGGCGGGAAGAGTTTTTGAAAAAACGGACTGTCGATATGCGGGACGCCGGGCAGCGGGTTTTCGAATTGCGTCAGTTCGAGCAACTTGCTGGTCCGGAATTTCAGGCGTTTTGCCAGCGGGCGATGGCGGCGTCCAGTGTGAGCGGCGCGGCGGAGGCTGGTGGAGGTGGCATGGAATTCGAGAAGCGGGGCGCGGGCGCCGGCTGGGTAAAGCCGTTTGTCGTGACGTAGGTGGCGCGGGCGGCATTGTGGGGGTGCTTCGGGGCTTCGGCCAGGGTGAGGACGGGGGTGACGCAGGCGTCCTCCGGCGCGAAAATTTCGGCCCAGGCGTCGCGGGGTTTTTCCAGGAACGTTTGTTCCAGCCTGGCGGCGAGATCGGGCCAGGTGGCGCGGTTGTATTGGTCTTCGGGCCGGAAATCGATGGCGGTGAGGCGGAGCAGAATGGCGAAGAACTGGGGTTCGATGGCGCCGACGGCGACGAAGCCGCCGTCGGCGCAGGCGTAGCAGCGGTAGAAGGGTGCGCCGCCGTCGAGCAGATTGGCGTGGCGTGCTTCCGTCCAGGCGCCGGCCTGGGACATGGCCTGGAACAGGGACATCAGCGTGGCTGTGCCGTCAGTCATGGCGGCGTCCACCACCTGGCCCTCGCCGGTGGCGCGGGCGTGCAGCAGGGCGGCGAGGATGCCGGTGGCCAGAAACATCGCGCCGCCGCCGTAGTCGCCGACCAGGTTGAGGGGAACGGGCGGGGGTTCGCCTGGCTTGCCCATCGCATGCAGGGCTCCGGTGAGGGAGATGTAGTTGATATCGTGGCCGGCGCGCGGGGCGAGCGGGCCGGTCTGGCCCCAGCCGGTCATGCGGGCATAGACGAGCCTTTTATTGCCGGCGAGGCAGGTCTCCGGTCCGAGGCCGAGGCGTTCCATGACGCCGGGGCGGTAGCCCTCGATGAGCACATCAGCCGCTTGGATAAGCGCTTGGATTTGTGCGAGGTCCGCGGGGTTTTTGAGGTCGGCGGCGACGGAGGGGCGGCCACGGAGGATGATGGCGTCGCCGGTTTCGGAGCGGGCGCGCTGGCCGGGGCGGGCGATACGCAGGATATCGGCGCCGAGGCCGGCGAGCACCATGGCGCAAAACGGGGCGGGGCCGAGGCCTTCGAATTCCAGAATTTTGGTGTTTTGGAGAGGGCCTGTGGACATGCCAGGAAAATGGCATGGGGGCAGGGGGGCGGCAAGGCGGGGCGTGGGCGGGTGAGCGGCCAAACGATGGCCGCTCAAGATCCGGAGAAAAATAGAAGTTTTTTGCTGCTTTTTTTCAAAAAAGCAGCGCTTGCTTGGCTTATTCCGCTGCCTGCCTCGTGACTTCCGAAGGCGCGAAATACGCCTTTTTGGCCGCCACACCTTCGGCGGCCCCAAAATCCGCGGCAAAATCATCTACCTGGATAACCTTGTCGGCGTTTTTGACAAAGTCCTTGATCAGCGCGGCTTCCTCGGCGGTGATGAGGTTTCGGTCCACCGCGTCATCGGCCCAGGCCGGCAGCAGAGGCAGGGCCTGCGGCATGCGGGCCAAGGCGCCGGACTTGAACGCCTCGCGCAACCGGCGCTCGATGGCCTCCACCCGCGGATACGCCGCAAAAGCCAGCTCGATCGCGCCGAGCTCGTCCACCTCAATTTTCGGCCGCCAGATGCCGAACAGCAGCCGCTCCCGCGTCGGGCTGGCGGTCTGCAGGATGCCCGCGATGTCCGCGTGCAGTCCGTCCGAAGGCGCGCTGGCGGGCATCCCGAACGGAAAGGTTAGCACGCGCAGCAAAATCCCCACGGCACGCAGCGGATAGTTGGCAAACACGCCGGTCAAAGCGTGGTAGGCGCGGGCCAGCGCGTCCCGCGCCGCCCAATGAACGAGCGGGAGATCCTCGGCCGGGCTGCCGTCGTCCGCAAAACGCTTGAGGACGGCGGAGAGGATGTAGAGCTGGCTGAGCACATCGCCCAAACGCCCGGTAATACTCTCCTTGCGCTTCAGCGCGCCGCCTATCGTGGCCATGGCGATATCGGACGACAGCGCCAAAACCAGCGAGAGGCGGCCAGCAGCGCGGTAGTAAGCCGCCACCTCGGCCGGCACGCCGGCGGGGGCGCGGAGCAAAAGCCCAAAAGTCAGCCCTTGCACCAGCGAGCGGACCACATTGCTGACCACAAAATTCATGTGCGCAAAGAACAGCGCATCGAACGCGCGCAGCGCTTCCTCATGGTTCGGGTTCTCGGCGGCCGCCATCACCTTCAGAACATACGGATGGCAGCGAATCGCGCCCTGGCCGTAAATGATGAGCGTGCGCGTCATGATATTCGCACCCTCCACCGTAATGGCGATGGGAATTTGCTGATAGGCGCGGGCCAGAAAATTGCCCGGGCCCATGCACACGCCTTTGCCGCCGATTATATCCATGGCGTCCGAAATGATCATGCGCGCCCGCTCGGTCACATGGTACTTGGCGATGGCGGAGATCACCGACGGCTTTTCACCCAAATCTATACCGCCGGCGGAAAGCGTACGCACCGCGTCGATCGCATAAAGGTGCCCGCCAATCCGTCCCAGCGGCTCCTGTATGCCCTCAAACTGCCCAATCGGCGTGTTGAACTGCTTCCTGATGGCGCAATACGCCCCGGTCGCGTTGGCGGCCAGTTTGGCGGCGCCGACATTGGAGGATGGCAGCGAAATCGCGCGCCCCGCGGCCAGGCATTCCATCAGCATGCGCCAGCCCTTGCCGATATTCGGCGCGCCGCCGATCACCATATCCACCGGCACAAAAACATCCTTGCCATGCGTCGGCCCATTCTGGAACACCGCGTTCAACGGCCAGTGCCGCCGGCCGATCTCCACACCCGGATGATCGCGCGGAATCAGCGCACAGGTGATGCCGACATTCTCGCCGCCACCCAGCAGCCTGTCCGGATCCTTGACATTAAACGCCAGCCCCAAAATCGTGGCAATCGGCGCCAGCGTGATATAGCGTTTCGACCACGTCACGGAAAAACCCAGAGTCTCCCGGCCGTTCCACATTCTTTTCGTAACGATTCCGAAATCCGGAATCGCCGCCGCGTCCGACCCCGCATACGGGCTGGTCAGCGCAAAACACGGAATCTCCTCGCCGCGCGCCAGCCGCGGCAGCAGAAAATTCTTTTGCGCCTCGGTTCCATAGTGCAAAAGCAACTCAGCCGGGCCAAGCGAGTTGGGAACCATGACGGTAACCGCCGCGGCGGAACACCGCGTAGCGAGCTTTTGCACAATTGCCGAATGCGCGATCGCGGAAAACTGCTTGCCGCCATATTGTTTCGGAATAATCAGCCCCAAAAACCCCTGTTCCTTCGCATAGGCCCAGGCCTTGGGCGGCAAATCCTGCCAGATCTGGGTGGAATCCCAGTCACTGGAAAGGTTGCACAACTCCTCCGTCTCGTGGTCCAAAAACGCCTGCTCCTCGGCCGAAAGCCCAGGAATTTTCGTCCCCAGCAGCCGCGCAAAATCAGGCGCGCCCGAAAACAGCTCAGCATCCCACCACACCGTGCCGGCGTCGATCGCGCTGCGCTCCGTCTCGCTCATCTTCGGCATAATTTTTCGGAAAACCGGCAGCAGCCTGGCGGAAACAGCCCTGGTCCTCAGCGCCGGCGTGGCGATGACGCAAGCCGGCACCAGCAGCAAAATGGCAAAAATCAAAGTCGCAAGCCAGCCCGCACCGGCCAGCATCCCCAGCACCAGCAAGGCCGTAATCGCCGCCAGCCAAATCACCGCACGCGTGCGGGCAAACCCAAGGGCGCAAACACCCAGCAGCCCGGCCAAAATCCAGATGGTTAGCATATCCATTCCTCTCATTGCCCGGCGGTCTTCACGCCGCCATTAACTAACAATACTGTCGATATATAGCGCGAAAAGGTGATTTTAAAAGAAGTTTTCTAACTTTTAAGCTGATTTTCCTTCAAACCATCCAGCGTCCTTCGGCTCATACGGTTGATCAGCCGCAGTTCCGCTAAAGTCGTCTCGATGTTGTCCCGCCTGGCCTCAAGATCCTTGATCGCCGCCTCGGTGCGATCGATCACAAATCTCAACTGCGTCGCGCGGCCTTCCCCATGCGCGCCGTAAAGCTCCAGATAATGCTTGATCTCCGCAAGCGATGACCCAATTGCTTTGGCGCGCAGAATAAGAATAAGCCGCGCCCGGTCCCGCCGGCTGAGCACGCGCGCCCCATTGATCCGCCGCGGCGAAAGCAGGCCCTTGGTCTCATAGAAACGAATGGTGCGTGTGGAAATGCCAAATTCGGCGGCGATTTCAGCAATGCCAAAAAGATCGCCGGCGTCGTCGGCACGATGGGAGGCGACGAAGGATTCAGTAACAGCAGACATTTAAGGAAGTAGCGCTTTTTTGAAAAAAAGCGCGCAAAAAACTTTTGCTCCTGCGGGCGGTTTGAACAGGAGTGCCGTTAATCGCCTCCAATGGAGGCGATTAACGGCACTCCCGGCCCAAACGCCCGCCGTAGCAAAAGTTTTTTGGTTACTTTTTTTCAAAAAAGTAACTGCTTTCTTATAGCACACGCGACAGCCGCATGGCGATCGCGATATCGCCCTCCACCTGCAGCTTGCCCGACATGAAGGCGGTTGTGGGCTGCAGGTCGCCGGCGATCATGGCTTCCAGGTTGGCGAGCGTGACGGCAATCGTGCAGTCCGCCGGGGCCGTGGAATCGGTGACGGTATTGGGGGTGGCCTTGCCGTCGATATAGATCGCGCCGTCGGCCCCGCAGTCGAACTTCAGCGTGGCGTCAAGGCCGGAATCGGCGCCGACTTTCTCGGTAATGGCCTGGCGGGCGGTTTCGATGGACATCAGAGTTTCCTCGCATAGAAAGTGATTGACGTTAACGTAAATCAGCGGCAAGGTGCTGTCAAATGGAAACGGGTTACCCGATGACAAAAACGAATGGGTATGATTCGGTTTTTAAGGATGGGTTGTTTGCGGGCCAGGTCGCGGTCGTGACCGGCGGTGGCAGCGGCATCGGCCGCTGCGTGGCGCACGAACTGGCGGCACTCGGGGCGGTTGTCGTCGTCGTCGGCCGCAAGCCGGAGAAACTCGAGGCCGTGGTGGCGGAAATCCGCGCGGATGGCGGCCAGGCGGAGGCGCTGGCGCTGGATATTCGCGATGAAGACGCGGTGCGCGCAGCGGTGGCCGATGTCGCAACTCGGCACGGCGCCATTCACTGCCTGGTCAATAACGCCGGCGGCCAGTTTCCCGCCCCGCTGGAAACAATTTCCAAAAAGGGCTTTGACGCGGTGGTGGCGACCAATCTCACCGGCGGTTTTTTGCTGATGCGCGAAGTCTTCAACGCATCGATGCAAAAACACGGCGGCGCGATCGTCAACATGCTGGCGGCGATGCATCGCGGCATGCCCGGCATGGGGCATTCGGGTGCCGCGCGCGCGGGCATGGCGAATTTGACGATGACGGCGGCGTTCGAATGGGCCCACGCCGGCGTGCGCGTCAACGCGGTGGCGCCCGGCTGGATCGCGTCCTCCGGCATGGATTCTTATCCGCCCGCGATGAAACCGATCATTCAGGGGCTGACCAAAAACGTCCCGATGCGAAGGCTCGGTCTGGAGGCCGAGGTGAGCGGAACAATCTGCTTTTTGCTAAGCCCCGCCGCGCGGTTTGTGACCGGCGCTGTGGTCAATATCGATGGCGGCTCAACTCTGGGCGACGCCAGCTTTCCCCTGCCGGCACGGGCAAAAGCCCCGGCATACGAAGGCTTCCACCGCGCGCGCGTGCCGGACGTTTTGCGATGAGCGTACTGTCCTCCAACATAGACTCATCCAGCGCGGCCTTCGCGGAGAACGCGGCACGAATGACCGCGCTGGTGGAAGAGTTTCGCGCGCTGGAACGAAAAGTTGTCGAAGGCTCGGCGGCGGAGTCGGAAAAATTCGCGCGCCGAGGCCAGTTGCTGCCGCGCGAGCGGATCGCGCGCCTTCTGGATCGCGGCTCGCCCTTTCTCGAACTCGCGACGCTGGCCGGGCTCGCCATGCACGACGACGACGGCAAGCGCGCCGTGCTGGGCGGCGGCGGCATTCATGGGATCGGCTTCGTCGGCGGCAAACGCTGCCTGATCGCGGCCAATGATTCCGCGCTGAAGGGCGGCACGGTCGCGCCGATGGGCCTGCGCAAAATGCTGCGCAGCCAGGAGATCGCGATGAAGCAAAAGCTCCCGCTTGTCTATCTCGTGGAAAGCGGCGGCGCGAATCTACTCTACCAAAGCGAGATTTTTGTCGAAGGCGGCAGAAGTTTTGCAAACCAGGCGCGGCTCTCCGCGGCCGGCATCCCGCAGGTCGCCGTGGTGCACGGCTCTTCAACCGCCGGCGGCGCTTACCTGCCAGGGCTCTCTGATATCGTCGTGCTGGTGCGCGGCAAGAGCAAAATTTTCCTGGCCGGCCCGCCGCTGGTCAAAGCCGCGATCGGCGAAGATTCGACGGACGAGGAACTGGGCGGCGCAGAACTGCACGCGGAAGTAACCGGCCTCGGCGAATTTTTAGCCGAGGATGACGCCCATGCGCTGGCCCTGGCGCACGAGGTTTTTGAAAAGCTGAACTGGGATGAAGCGCGCGAAGGCGAAGGCGCGGCGCCGGCATTTGACGAGGAAGAGCTACTGGGCATCGTGCCCGCGGATGAAAAACTCCCCATCGACATGCGCGAGATTCTCGCGCGCATCTTGGACGCATCGGATTTTCTGGAATACAAGGCCGGCTTCGGCGCCGACATGATCTGCGGCTTCGGCAAAATTCTTGGCCATCATGTCGGCGTGATCGCGAATAACGGCGCCATCCAGCCGCAGGGCTCCGTCAAAGTCGCGCAGTTCATCCAGACTTGCGATCAGACCGGCACCGCGCTGCTGTTTCTGCAAAACACCACGGGCTACATGGTGGGCGCGGAAGCGGAGCGCGCCGGTGCCATCAAGCACGGCTCGAAAATGATTCAGGCGGTCGCCTGCGCGCGCGTGCCAAAGCTCACAGTTTTAATCGGCGGCAGTTTCGGCGCCGGCAATTACGGCATGTGCGGCCGCGGTTTCGACCCCGATTTCATTTTCTCCTGGCCCAGCGCGCGCACCGCGGTGATGGGCGGCGCCCAGGCGGCCAAGGTCATGGAGTTGATCACCCGCGCCAAATTTTCGCGCACGGGTGAGGGGTTGGACGAGACGTCGCTGGCAAAAATGTCGGACGGCATGAAATCGCGTCTGGATAACGAAAGCCGTGCCCTGTTCGGCACGGCGCGGCTGTGGGACGACGGGCTGATCGA
>Ga0116226_10006507_pt1 | contig 10492 bp, 4 predicted proteins | sample S1TSphfallax_FD_89692 | JGI IMG/M metagenome (GOLD analysis project Ga0116226, IMG submission 89692) | Host-associated microbial communities from peat moss isolated from Minnesota, USA - S1T2_Fa - Sphagnum fallax MG | ecosystem: Host-associated > Plants > Peat moss > Unclassified | place: USA...
CGGGTCGAAATAGCGCGCGTACCCGGCGTGCACGGCGGTGGCTTTATCGACCTGGTAAACCGCGTTGAGGCGGGGGCTGAACGCGCTTTGATCGGTGTAGCCCTTGGTCTGCTCGAAGCGGAGGCCGTAGTTCACCGTCAGTTGGTCCGTGATCTTCCATTCGTCCTGGAGATAGACCGCTTCGTCGTAGCCGCGGATGAAGTGATCGTCCTCAAAGAGCAGCGGGCTGCCGGTGGGATTGCCCGAGCCGTCGACCGCGTAGGCGTAGGTGGTGTTGTTCGCCCCGGCCGCCTGCGTATCGGCAAGCACGCCGGCCCGCACCGTATGCGCATCGCCGATTTTCCAGGTAAAGTCAGCCTGCAGACCGTTGGTCAGGTTGTACTCATTCACGCGCGCGGCCACGCCGTTGTAGTAAAGATCGCCGTTCTCATCGGGATTGAACAGCACGGTGCTGTCCCGGTCCACCTGCGAAATCTGGAAGGAAAAATCGTCGATCGTCTGTTGATACGCGATAAATCCGTAATAAGTCTGCTCATTCTGCCGCTCGTTCAGGCCGGTGGAATCGACCGGGTTGGGCGCGGCTGATCCGGAATCGAAAGTGACGCCGTTGGCGACGGTGTACGGCGTCTGCCCCGGCGTATTAGGAATTTGATAATCGGCGTCAGAGCCGCTGAAAACAAAGCTCAGCCTTCCCGCGTCCGCGAATTGGTGCGAGACGTAGACGAACCCCTTGTACTGGTTGGTCTCGTCGTGGATGGCGGTGGAATTCGAGGTCGGATTTTCCAGGCCGATGCTGTCGTGCAGATAGCTGCCGTTGAAAAAGAAATCGGTGCCGTGCGCGCTGCCGCCGTAGGAGAAGGTGGGCGCGAGCGTATCGTAGCTGCCGCCGTAAAAGGAGGCCGCGCCGCCGTTCAGGCCGGCCCCGCTTTTGGTGGTGATGGCGACGATGCCGTAATTGCCCTCGGGGTAGTAAGCGGGCAGCGCGCCGACCTGGGTGGTCACGCTTTGGACGAATGGGGTGTCGATGTCCTGGCTGAAGCCGTTGATGCCCGAGGGGAGCAGGGTGCCGTTGAGGTAGTAGCGGTAATAAGGATCCTCATTGCGGAAATGAATCGCGCCGTAGGTGTCGTCGGAAACGCCGGGCGTGCGGACGAGGACCTGGTTGAACGGCGTGTTTTGGCCCTGCGCGATGGTGTCGATCTGTTGCGCATCGAGCGTGTAGACACTTGTGCCCAGGCTCGGATCGGTCTGCTGGCGGGGCGCGTCGGGTGCCGCGCTGTTGACGTAGACGGCGGGCAACTCGATGGGGGTGGTGGCCGGGGGCGGAGTCGCTGCAGAAGGGGCCAACTGTCCATAGGCCGAAAGCGAGGTCGCGAGTAGAAAGAGGCACCCCGCCCGTGCTTTTAGTGGTAAATGCATGCTTGTCCCCCCCGGCGGAATTACCGGAAGCGGGGTACGGCGTCACGAGAATAAACGCGGGGATGGAGGATCGAACCCCCGGACGTGTTGACATGCCTTCCGCGGCAGTCGCCCGAGGCGGTCGAATCCTGCGCGCGATGCGGGAGGCGGCTGCGGAAATCAATTTCGGTGCGAACGAAGCCGGAGGCTTCCCACGTAAGTAGCCGGTGGTTGAGCGCTCCCCGGAGCGGGTGCCATCCCCTGCCAAGGTGGAGTCATCTTTTTTATCGAAAACCGGTGGTATCGGCCGCTGCGGCGGCCTCAACCACCGGCTACTTACGTTCGATCCCTTCGGAATCAAAGGCGGCTTTTCCAGAGGTTTCCAGGGCTAACCGGGGGGAGATTTCCCCGGCAAAGGGCACCAAAAATGAGGGCGGTTTCGGGGGTTTTGAGCTTTTACAAAACGACGTACAAACATTACGGGGTTGAATTTTCGCTTTGCCATATCCAATTAAGTAGGCAAATTGCTGGACATGGTGCCTTGGCTTCGACTCGCCCTCTTTTGCTGGTTAATACTTCCGCTGCATGCGCTGGATCAGCCTCCGGTTTTTCCGAAGGCTTTCACCGGCTTGGCGGAATTCGAGACCACGGCGGGCTTCAAGCAGGCAGGATGGGCGAGCTTGACGACCGCCGCGCCGGGCGGTGGCGCGTATATCGTCAGCACGCGCTACTTGTTGGGCCCCGGCGGGGGCTTTGCCCATCAAATCGCGGGGGAAAATGTCGCGTCTTTTGTGCGCAGCATCCAGATCAACTCGCTGGCCGGGGAGGTCCATGGCTACATCGTCCATGCGCTTCCGGTGGCGGCACCGGATATGGCGCCGCTGAAAACTCCGCTCGACGACCTGACGATTTATGAGGTGCATGGCGCGGCCACGCCGGAGCCGGTCGTGCCGCTGGCGACGGAGCTGCCCGCCAAGGGCGATACCGTCTGGTTCATGGCCCAGGCACCGGGCGGAACGGCGATTTCCGCCCTGGCGGGCGTGGTGACTTCCAACGCTTCGACCGGATGGCTGACGGTTAAACTCAAATCGGGTGCCCTTGATCCGAAGGCGAGCGGCCTGGCCGTCCTGAACAGCGCGGGTGAATTGGTGGGCGTGTATTCGCATGAAGACGGGGCGGATGCGACCACGCTTGATGTCATTTCCGCCCTCACCATAGCGCAAGCGTTACCGTCCGGGAAGAGCTGACGGGCGATTACGAAGGGGAACCGAGGAATGAAACTGGGAATGCTCACACATCATCAATCTAGGCCTCCCCGGCGTGCCTGGCTTTTCGCCCTGCTCCCGGTGCTGGTTGTTTTCCTGGCTTCGCCCAATTCCGCCCAGGCGCAGACCGACGTGCTCGAGTATCACGGAAATTCATCGACCAGCTCGGGGGTGAACAGCACGGAAACCCAGCTTTCGCCCAGCACGGTCAACGTGACGAATTTCCAGAAGCTGTTCACGGTCACCACCACGGATATTCCCAACATCACGGGCATCCCCACCAGCGTGTTGCCGAGCACGCAGAATTACACCGCGGCGGGCGGCCAGATTTACGGCCAGCCCCTGGTCAAGACGGGCGTGACCATTACCACGGGGGCGAACGCCGGTCTGCACGATGTGGTTTTTGTCGCGACCACCCTGGACAGCCTTTATGCCATTGATGCCAATGGCGGGGAGGTTTTGTGGAAAGATTCCTTCATCTATAATGCGGGAGGAAATCCCAATCCGCTGAATCCCACCATTCCCTCGGGCGTGACGGCGGCGCCCGGCGCGTATGGCACCGAGACGAACAGCCAGGACATCGAGCCCTGGATCGGCATTATTGGCACGCCGGTGATTGATGGGGTCAACGGTTATATTTATTTGGTCGCGAAAACGCGCGAAGCGGATGGCAACGAGAATGAGCCTCATTATGTGCTGACGCTGCACAAGATCAGCCTGGCCAACGGCGCGGACACGAACACGGTCATTGCCGATACGACTTATGTCTCCGCCAACTCGTACATCTATAACTCGGGCCCGTATGTTTTCGGCAATGGCACGGGGGCGACGACGCTGAACGGCCAAAGCGTCGTCTGCCTGAACGCGGTGCGCCAGATGGTGCGCCCGGCCCTGGTGCTTTACGGCGGGCGTATCTATATCGCGTCGGGCAGTCACGGCGACAATGGCCCTTATCACGGATGGATTCTTACCTACGATGCGACCTCGCTGACCTTGAACGGCGTATGGAACGCGACGCCGAACGGCGATGAAGGCGAGGGCGGTGTCTGGCAGAGCGGCGGCGGCGTGGTCATCGATCCCGCCAATGGCTCTATTTATTTTGAAACCGGAAATGGTGCTTTTGACGGCGTCACCACCAACGGCGTGGTTTCAGGGCTTAACTCGACCGGATTTCCGGTCAATGGCAACTACGGCGATTGCTTTGTTAAGCTGGCGCTTGATCCCACCACCAGCCAGTCCAACCAGAACATCAACGGTTGGGGCCTGAAGATAGTCGATTATTTTTCTCCCTATAATAATCACGCGCTGGATGGCGTCGATGAGGACCTTGGCTCCGGCGGCCCGACGCTGCTGCCGGACGCCGCCGGCAGCACGGCACATCCGCATTTGCTTTTGGGCGGCGGCAAGCAAGGCACTCTCTATCTGATCGACCGCGATAACATGGGCAAATTCGGCGCAACGGACAACGTCGTTCAGGAATTTATCGGGGCGAACAGCGGCTTTCTTTGCGTACCGGCATATTTTAATGGCACCATCTATACGACCGCAGCCTATGGCGGCTACACGCAAAGCTTGCCGCTGGCCAATGCCACCATCAACACGAGCAGCGTCCAGAGCAGCCCGGATTTGATCGAGTTTCCCGGCTGTTCTCCCACGATCTCGGCCACGGGCACGACCAGCGGCATCGCCTGGGTCATCGACAAAAGCTCGGGCGAACTGCGCGCCTATAATGCGACGAACCTGAGCCAGGAGTTGTGGACGAGTGACTCCAATGCAACGCGCGATAGCCTGGGGAGCTCGATCAAATTCTCGGTGCCCACGGTCGCCAACGGGAAGGTTTATGTAGGCACGTCCAATCAACTTGTGGTCTATGGCTTGCCCGGCGTCGCGACCAGTCCGCCTGCGGCCCCCAGCAATTTGACCGCCAGCGCCACGACGGCGACGACGATCACGCTTAATTGGACGGATAACTCCAATAACGAAACGGCGTTTCTGATCGAGCGCTCGGTGGACGACGTGAACTTCACGCAGATCGCCAGCGTCGGGACGAACGTCACGACGTACGGCGATTCCGCGCTCTCCTCCGATGAGACCTATTATTATCGGGTGCGGGCCACCAACGCTTACAATGGCGTGAGTTATTCGGCCTACACGAGCGCCGCCTCCGCCACGACACCGAGCGTGGGCACGGTCTTGCCGGTCGATCTCTATGCCTTCGATGAAGGCACGGGAACGACCACGCTCGATTCCGCCGGCGCAAACAACGGCACGCTCATCGGAACCCCCTTGCCCACCTGGGTGACGCCGGGGCGCATCGGCGGCGCGAATCTCTCTTTCAGCGGCAGCGGCGTCTATAATCAAAACGGGCAATCCGCCGTTCAGGTGGGGAACGATCTGTCGCCGGTGCTGGGCACCACGGCCAGTCTCCTTTTCTGGATCAAGACGACCGCGACGGGCAACAACACGCATTGGATGGCACCGAGCGTGACGGGCGTCGAGCAGACCGGCGCGGCCAACGACATTGGCTGGGGCTATCTCGATGCCTCGGGCCACATTTGCATGGCCGTGGGCGACAACACGCTCAACAGCACGAGCCTGATCAATGACGGAAACTGGCACCATGTTGCCCTCACCCGCGATGCCGTCGGCGGCGTGGTCGATATCTATGTGGATGGCATTTTAAGCTCCACCGCGAACCTGGGCGCGGGCAATAAGACCTCCCAGTTCATGCTCATCGGCGCACGCTCCGTCGTCGCCAGTGATGGCGTCACGTTCACCGGCGCGAATTTTCTCAACGCGCAGCTCGACGATGTCCGCATCTATAATCAGGTCGTCAGCCAGGCACTTATCGATTCCATAGCCTCGCCGCCCGCCGCGGTGACGAACCTGACCGTGACGCCGGCGTCCGGCACGGAGCTTGATCTGTCCTGGACCGCCAGCGCATCGACCAACCTGACCAGCTACCAGGTGTGGGGCTCCATCGGCACCGGCTCGTTTACGGAGCTGGCGCAGCTTCCGCCCACCGCGACATCGTACGCCGACACCGGCCTCTCCCAGGGCACGCTGTACTATTATTTCGTCGAGGCCATCAACACGTCGGGATCGGCGGAGTCCGCCATCGTCAACGCCACGACGCCGTCGCCCCCCGCCACACCGACCAATGCCGCCTTGGCCGGCCTCGTTCCCAACCAGGTGGATCTGAGCTGGGTCAATAATGCGACGAACGCCACCGGCTATTATGTCCTTCGCGCGAGCAATGGCAGCACTTTTGTGCAGATCGCCAGCTTGCCCGCCGGCTCAACTTATTTTGCCGACACCACGGCGCAACCCGGCACGACTTATAATTACCACATTCAATGTTATAATAGCGCAGGAATTTCCGACTTCGCCGGCCTGAATGTCACCACGCCCTCGACTTTTACAGCGCCATCCGCCCCGACGAATCCCGTCTTCACATCCACGTCCGGCACCACCGGCACGCTGGCCTGGGTCAATAACGGGCTGAACGCCACCTCCTATCAAGTCTGGGTCTCGGTCAATGGCGCGGCGTACACGCAACTGGCCACGCTTCCCGCCACCGCCACGTCCTATGCCTTGACCGGGCTGAGCCCGGGCAACTCGTACTCCTACTATATCGCCGGCGTGAATACCTCGGCGTCGACCAATTCGGTCGCGGTCACGGTCGGCGGCAGCGGGCCGGTCTATGTCAGCGACCTCGCCTGGGTGTCGATCGCCAACGGATGGAATTCGGCGGAGAAAGATTTGAGCGTGGGCGGCAATACCATCACCATTCGCGGAACCACTTTTACCAAGGGCCTCGGCTGCCATGCCTATAGTGAAATTGATGTGCCCTTGAACGGCGCGTACGGGACATTTAGCTCCGCCGTGGGTATTGATGATGAAACCTACGGCAAGGGCACGGTCGATTTCCAGGCCGTTTCCAACGGCGTCGTGCTCTATGACAGCGGCACACTAACCGGGACAAGCCCCCTTGCCTACACCGGCACCCTCAACGTCACCGGCGTCACCACGCTGCGCCTGCTGGTGAACATCGTCGGCCCCAACAACTTTAACGACCATTCCGATTGGGCCGGAGCGCAAGTCACGCCGACGGCAACTTCGACCAGTGTCCCCCTCGCCCCGACCCATCTGGTGGCAACCGCGACGACCAGCACCACCGGCAGTCTGACCTGGACCAATAACGCCACGAATGCGACCTCCAATCAGGTTTGGGTTTCGGTCAATAGCGCCGCATACACGGAACTCACCTCCCTCGCCGCCACGGCAAATTCCTATGCGTTGACCGGCCTCAATCCCGCCAATTCCTATAATTACTATATCGCCGCGGTGAACAGCGCAGGCTACTCCGATTCCGCCGCCGTGGCGCTCCCAGCCGCTCCGACCGGGCCATCCGCCCCGACCAATCTGGTGGCGACCGCAACAACCAGCACCGCCGGCAGCCTGACCTGGACAAACAACGGGAGCAATGCGACCTCAAACCAAGTCTGGGTTTCCGTCAACGGTGCCGCTTATACGGAACTCACCTCCCTCTCGGCCACGACAACTTCCTATGCCTTGACCGGCCTCAATAATCCCACCAATTCCTATAATTATTATATAGCCGCAGTGAACGGAGCAGGCTCCGCGGATTCCGCCACCGTGGCACTGCCAGCACCTCCGGTGACCGGACCTTCCGCCCCGACCAATCTGGTGGCGACCGCGACAACCAGCACCACCGGCAGCCTGACCTGGACAAACAACGGGAGCAATGCGACCTCAAATCAAGTCTGGGTTTCCGTCAACGGTGCCGCTTATACGGAACTCACCTCGCTCTCGGCCGCGACAACTTCCTATGCGTTGAGCGGCCTCAGCCCAACCACTTCCTATGATTACTATATCGCCGCGGTGAACAGCGCAGGTTCCGCGGATTCCGCCGCCGTGGCACTGCCAGCACCTCCGGGGGCCGGACCATCCGCCCCGACCAATCTTTTGGCGATGGCAACAGCAAGCACCACCGGGTTGCTGACGTGGACCAATAACGCCACGAACGCGACCTCGAATCAGGTCTGGGTGTCAGTCAATGGAGCTGCTTACACGGAACTCACCTCGCTCTCGGCCACAACAACTTCCTATGCGTTAAGCGGACTCAATCCCGCAAGTTCCTATTTCTACTATATATCAGCCGTGAACGGATCAGGCTCCACGGATTCCGCCGAGGTGGCCAAGCCCGTCTACGTCAGTGACCTGTCCTGGGTGCAAGTGTCCAACGCGGTGGGGCCGGTGGAGAAAGATAAAAATAGCATCGAACAAACCTCGCCCGGTGCCACGGCGATTAAGATCCGCGGGAAGACTTATGCGAAGGGCCTGGGCTGCCACGCCAACAGCGAGGTCGATATTCCTCTCAATGGTGCCTACAGCACTTTCAGTTCCTCCATCGGTATTGATGACGAAGCAGGCGGCAAAGGCTCGGTCACTTTCCAGGTTATTGCCAATGGAGTGGTGCTCTACACCAGCCCCACTATTACCGGAACAAGCGCCGTGGTCAACGTGGGCCCCATCAATGTCACCGGCGTCACGACACTGCGCCTGCTGGTCAACATCGCGGGAGGCGATACGTTTGATGACGATGCCGATTGGGCCGGAGCGCAGCTCACGCCTTGAGGCGGTGCGAGAGGTTTTCCTTGGCATGGCCGCGCGTGTGCTCAAAAGTGAGATGCCGGGTGTCCCTATGAATTTTTCCACGCTTGGTGTCATCGTCTTTTCGCTGCTCCTCCCCGGCCTGCCGCTGCTCGCTTCTCCACTTGAGGAAAAAGTGGAAGCGTTCAAAAGCGCGGTCAGGGAGCAAATCGCTGCCCACCCGGAAAAAGAACCCGGCAAGCCCGTCGCCGCCGCCTACGTCGACACCGGCGCGCTCATGGCCAGTCTTGATCAAATTCCATTCCAAATGGAGAGCCCCAATTCCGTGCGGAATGTGGAAGTCGAGCTCAGCGACCTGCTTTCCTCCTACCCCACCGCGGAGGTGCAAAAAACCGGCCACATCCTCCTGGATGAAATTCATCAGCAGCGCCAGGCGCACCTGGATGCGGCCGCAACCGAAGTCCGCGCCTTAATAAAGAGCGCCTCGGATGCGATTACCCAGGCGAAAAAGGCCGAGGACCTCGATGCGATCGTGGCGCAATTACAGAAATTTCTCGGCGACAAGTACGGCTTCAACAGCGAAAACCAGGCGCTTTATCAGCAAGCCGAATCCGCCTGCGCCTTCAGCAAGCTTTGGCAGGATTACCTTGCTCACCTCAACCGCGGGCAGACTCAACTTGCCGCCGGCGACCTGCAAAGCGCCCTCGCCGCCGACCAGGGCAGCGGCCTCATCCCGCGCTCGCACATGCTGGCGCTCCTGGCCGACACCACCCGCGCGAACGCCGGCCCATCGGCCGCGGCTTCCTCGGAAACAGAAAAAATTCTCAACGGCATCAAGACCCTCGCCGACATGGAACCCGCCCTGCATCAGCTCGCGCGATTGGCCCAAAATGATCCGCAGGCATCGCTGGCCAGCGCACAACTCGCCCCTCTGGTCCAGCTCTACACCAGTGTCAAAGCCGGATTGCCCGAGACCCTCAACTTCAATTCGCTCGGGGGGAACATGCCCAGCGTCCTCAGCCCCCAGCTTCAATCCCAGTTGCTGCTCCTCGTCTTCCGCCACTACTTCGACAGCTCGAAAATTGCGGCACCGATGCCGGACGAAAAGCCCGACCGGTACGTGAACCGGGTGATGGCCGAGGCCCTGGCCGGCCAAGACTGGCCGCTGCTCAAAAAAACCGTCGCGGCCCGGATTTTTTTCGATCGCAGTTCCGCGCTCGCCATGGCCGGCCCCAATCCGACCGTGGGCATTGATGATCTCCTGGCGGGCATCAACCAGCAGGCCGCGGCGCAATATGCGCTCGCCGTGGTTTCCTATCAAAACGCACTCAAAGTATCGGACACCGCCATTCCGGCCCCGTTTATCGGCAGCCGCCTGGCCGAGATCAGGAAAGATCATCCCGCGGAATACGAGCAGGGCATGCGTATGGCGCTTTCCCCGCCCGTGGCCCGCTTCATGCCCGCCTCGGTACCGGGCAACGCGCCGTCCCCGCGCCCGAGTTCAACCGGAAATTCCACCCCGCTGATTCCGCATTCGTCAATCCCCACGCCCCCGTCGATATCCTCCCCAACGCCTTCCGGAAAATAAGCGATAGCGCGCGCATCCTCACCGGGCACCTCCGGCGAAGCGGGCTACATTAGGAAATGTAGCAGTTTTATAGCAGCGGCCTTTTTCTGAGAGTGTGCGGGTGCGGAGAATTGAACTCCGACTTCAAGCTTGGGAAGCTCACGCGCTACCTTTACGCCACACCCGCTAAATGGTTTCCCCCGGTGCCTTCAGGCGTGGGAGTTGATCTTCTCGACGAGGATTTTCTTGGCGGTGGTGCCGACGACTTGCTCACGGACTTGGCCAGCCTTGAAGAAAAGAAGCGTGGGGATGTTGTAGATGCCGTATTGCTGGGCGAGTTGCTGTTCCTCGTCGACGTTGACCTTGACGATCTTGACCTTGTCCGGCAGTTCGCGGGCGATTTCATCGAGCAGGGGCGCGATCATTTTGCACGGACCGCACCACTCGGCCCAGAAATCGGCGATGACCAGTTTATCGGACTTGAGGACTTCGCTCTCGAAATCGAGAGCACTTACGGAAGAGACGTTGGCACTCATTTAGGCCACTTTATCACACCCAGCCCATATAGCTAGCCAACAACCAGCCGAAACCACCCCAGGTCACGACGGCCAGGGCGGCGGCGAGC
>Ga0116226_10006508_pt1 | contig 10491 bp, 5 predicted proteins | sample S1TSphfallax_FD_89692 | JGI IMG/M metagenome (GOLD analysis project Ga0116226, IMG submission 89692) | Host-associated microbial communities from peat moss isolated from Minnesota, USA - S1T2_Fa - Sphagnum fallax MG | ecosystem: Host-associated > Plants > Peat moss > Unclassified | place: USA...
ATCGACGATGTGGTCGAGATCGTCTACAAGTGCGCGAAGGCGCTGGCCTATGCGCACTCGCGCGGGGTGATCCATCGCGACATCAAGCCCTCCAACATCATGCTCACGCAGGACAGCGACGTGCGCATCATCGACTTCGGGATAGCGCTCGTCGCGGGCTCCGAGATCTCGCGTATCGAGGGCATCGCGGGCAGCCCGTCCTACATGTCCCCCGAACAGGTGCAGAGTCTCGAACTATCGAATCGCTCCGATCTCTACTCCCTCGGCGCGGTGACGTACGAACTCTTGACGAGTGTCCGGCCGTTTCGCGCTGCGAACCTGGCGAAACTCCTGCACCAGATCGTGTACGCGACGCCAGCGCCCATTCATACGCTACGACCGGAGGTGCCGGAAGAGCTGGAACAGGCGATCGCCGTCGCGCTCCTGAAGGAGCCGGAGAAACGCTACCGCAGCGGTGCAGACTTCGCCGCCGAACTTACGCGCGTCCATCAGAAGCTCCGCCAGAACTACGCCAAGATCGATCAGCAGGAGCAGTTCGCGGTGCTGCGCCGGCTGAAGTTTTTTCACGAGTTCTCCCATGCTGAGATCTGGGAGGTTCTACGGGCGAGCCAGTGGGCCGACTACACCGATGGCGAGGAGATCGTCAAAGAAGGCGAGATGGACGATCGCTTCTACATCCTCGTCTCCGGTACCTGCAGCGTCGAGCGCAACGGCGAACAGGTAGGCACGCTCGAGTCCGGCGAATGCTTCGGCGAGGCGAGCTACGTGCGCGGCGCAAAGCGCACCGCGACCATCCGCGGCAGCGGTGTGATCACGGTACTCAAGGTGAGCTCCACGCTGCTCGAGCAGGTGTCAGCGTCCTGCCAGTTGCGCTTCAACCGCGTGTTCCTGCGCACCCTCATCCGGCGGCTGCAGAGCGCGGAAATCAGGGTGTGAGCCCGCCGGGCCGCAGGCCCTAGCGGATTACGGGTTCGCGCTCTTTGTCGCGCTCGATGAGGGCGTAGGCCGAGTGGTTGTGGATCGACTCGAAATTCTCCGACTCGACCACATAGGCGACGATCCGGTCTTCGGCGTTCAGCCGCACCGCGACATCGCGCACCATGTCCTCGACGAACTTCGGGTTGTCATAGGCGCGCTCGGTCACGTACTTCTCATCAGGACGCTTCAGGATCCCATACAACTCACAGGAAGCCTCGGCTTCCGCGATATCGATCAGTTCTTCGATCCACATGTGGCTGCGCAGTTTCGCGGTGATCGTCACGTGCGAACGCTGGTTGTGCGCGCCGTAGTTCGAGATCTTCTTGGAGCAGGGGCAGAGACTCGTGACGGGCACGACCACCCGTACCCAGGTCTCCGGCACGCCGTCCTTACTCTCGCCGATGAGCGTCGCATGATAGTCGAGCAGACTCTCGACTCCGGAGACCGGCGCTTTCTTCATGACGAAGAAGGGGAAGGACATCTCGATGTGTCCCGATTCCGCTTCGAGGCGATCCGTCATCTCCTCGAGCATCACCCGAAACGACTCCACTGAGATTTCACGTTCGCGATGCAGGATCTCGACGAACCGCGACATGTGGGTCCCCTTGAAGTCATGGGGCAGATTCACATACATGTTGAACGTCGCGACCGTGTGCTGCTCTCCGGCGGCCCGGTCCTTCACCCGCACCGGGTGGCTGATGTCCTTGATGCCCACCTTGTTGATGGGGATTTTGCGCGTGTCAGCACGGCTCTGAACGTCCTCGACCGGCGCGAACCGGGAAGACTTCTCGAGAGTGGCGGTAGTCATCGGAGGCCTTTCGGGCAACGGAAATAGCGTTGCCAAGCGTCAATGTAGTGGCCGCTCCCCCCCGGTTCAACCTGTACAAGATTAATTCGCACCCAAACGGGGCCTAACCGCCCCAACATGAGTCGAGTGTCCAACCAGTGGGCCAGCGGCGCGACCGCAGAGCGCCAAACCCTTAGACGGTTTCGGGGACGGTCGCCGCCGCGGACGTCGCCGCGAGTGGCAGGGGACGGGCGGAATTGAACTTTGTCCACCACGCCTCGATACGGGCGAGGAGCGAGGCGGGATCGAGACCCGCGGCGACCAGGCAGTCCTCGCGCGAGCCGTGTTCGATGAAAGCGTCCGGGATCCCGATCAGCAGAGTCGGACGCTGCAGCCGCTGTTGCGCGAGCGAGCTCACGATGCTTGCCCCGGCGCCGCCCGCGATCACGTTTTCCTCGAGGGTGACGATGGCGCGGTGGTAACTCGCGATCCTCCGGACGAGCGCCTCATCGAGCGGTTTCACAAAGCGCATGTTGACGAGGGTCGCATCGAGGACCTCGGCGATGTGGGCCGCGGGCTCGACCAGCGAGCCGAAGGCCAAGAGCGCGAGCCCGCTTCGACCTTCGCGCCGCAGCTCCGCACGGCCGACCGGCAAGGGCTCCATCGTCGCGGCGACTTCGACGACCGGCCCGCTGCCGCGCGGATAGCGTACGACAGCGGGGCCTGGCAGCGTGGTGGCGGTGTAGAGCATCTGGCGGCACTCGTTGGTATCCGCCGGAGCCATCACGACGAGGTTCGGGACGCAGCCGAGGAAGGAGTGATCGAAGCTCCCCTGGTGGGTGGCGCCGTCGCTCCCGACGAGACCCGCGCGATCGACCGCAAACACCACCGGTAGATTCTGCAGCGCGACGTCGTGGACCAGTTGGTCGTAGGCACGCTGCAGAAACGTCGAGTAAATGGCGACCACCGGTTTCAGCCCCTCGCAGGCGAGTCCTGCCGCGAAGGTCACGGCATGTTGCTCGGCAATCGCGACGTCGAAATAGCGCTCGGGGAAGGTCTTCGAGAAACGCACCAGGCCCGACCCCTCGCGCATCGCGGGGGTGATGCCCACCACGCGCTCGTCACGCGCCGCCATGTCGCAGAGCCAGTCGCCGAACACCTGCGAGTAGGTGGGTCCGGTTGCGATCTCCTTGAAGATGACGCCGCTCGCCGGGTCGAAGGGCCCCGGTCCGTGCCACTTGATGGGATCGGCTTCCGCCGGCGCGTAGCCCTTGCCCTTGCGCGTGACGACGTGCAGAAATTGGGGACCGGTGAGCTCACGTACGTTGCCGAGCGTACTGACGAGCGCTTTGAGATCGTGGCCGTCGATGGGCCCGAGATAGTTGAAGCCCATCTCCTCGAACAGCGAGCCCGGCAGGACCATGCCTTTCATGTGCTTCTCGGAGCGTCGCGCGAGCTCCCACACGGTCGGCATCTGCCGCAGCACCTTTTCGCTCCCGGCTCGCAGCTGGGCATAGGTGCGACCGGAGAGCACCCGGGCGAAGTAGTTCGACAGTGCGCCGACGTTCTCGGAGATCGACATGTCGTTGTCGTTCAGCACCACGAGCAGATTCGCCGGCAGGGCGCCGGCGTGGTTCATCGCCTCGAAGGCCATCCCCGCGGAGATCGCGCCGTCGCCGATGATCGCAACGTGCTGACGGTCGTCACCCTGGCGGGCGGCGGCGACCGCCATGCCGAGGGCCGCGCTAATGGAGGTGCTCGAATGTCCGACGCCGAAGGTGTCGTAGGGGCTCTCGGAACGAGTCGGGAAAGGCGCGAGTCCGCCTTTCTGTTTGATGGTGGGAAGTTGGTCGCGGCGCCCGGTGAGTACCTTGTGGGGATAGGCCTGATGGCCGACGTCCCAGACCAGCCGGTCACGCGGAGTGTCGTAGATATAGTGAAGCGCGACCGTGAGTTCGACGGTGCCGAGCCCGGCCGCGAAATGGCCGCCCCGGGTACTGACGCTCTCGATCAGATACCGGCGCAGCTCCGCCGCGACCGCGGGCAGTTCGGTCGCGGGCAGCGCACGCAGATCCGCCGGCGAGTCGATCGCGGCGAGCAGCGGATAGGAATCGAGGGATAGGGTCATATGGATGAAAGCTTAACAGGCGCGCCGCGCAACCGGGATCGGCGCGTCGCGTGCCCGCGACTCAGACAACGCCTTATTCTTCGTCGGCCAGCAGGTCGTCCCCGGTCGCATCCTCCGTCTCCGAGTCCGACTCCGAATCGACGCCAAAGGGCTCGGCCGCGATCTCACCGCTGCGCTTGAGAAGGATCTCGACTTTCTGCTGTGCGGCCTGCAAAGCGCTTTGACATTCACGCGTCAGACCGACGCCTCGCTCGAAGGTCGAGAGCGCCTCTTCGAGCGGCAGATCCCCCTGCTCGAGACGCTGCACGAGTTCCTCGAGCAGGGCGAGCGAGGTTTCGAAGTCCGGTGCCTTGGGTTGTCGCGAAGCGGCCATGAGCCGATCTTATGATGTCGCGCGCGTCCTGTCGCGCTACCATCGCCGCAGCGCGGCAGCCCGTGGGGTAGCCCGGCCTTTTTTTGTCGTCTTGTTAAGAGGTCCGATCACGACGGATGAACGACTCCTATAATGCTTCTGACATCGAGGTGCTGTCCGGCCTCGAGCCCGTGCGGCGGCGTCCCGGGATGTATACCGATACGACGCGCCCGAACCACCTCGCCCATGAGGTCATCGACAACAGCGTCGATGAAGCGACTTCGGGCCATTGCACGGAAATCGTCGTCACGCTCTTCAAGGATGGATCGCTCCAGGTCGCCGATAACGGCCGCGGCATGCCGGTCGACATTCACCCGAAAGAGAAAGTCAGCGGGGTGGAGCTCATCCTCACGCGGCTCCACGCCGGCGGCAAGTTCTCGGACGCGAACTACAAGTTCTCGGGCGGCCTGCACGGCGTCGGCGTGTCGGTGGTGAACGCACTCTCGAAGCGGCTCGATTGCCACGTGAAGCGGGGCGGCAAGGAGTATCACATCGGCTTCAAGGAAGGCCGCCTCGACTCGAAGCTCGAGGTGGTCGGGACGGTGGGCCAGCGCAATACCGGGACCACCGTACGCTTCTGGCCGGACTCGAAGTTCTTCGATCACGATCGGATTTCGGTGCCGCAGCTGCGGCATGTGTTGAAGGCGAAAGCCGTCCTCTGCCCGGGGCTGCGGGTGCGCTTCGTGAACGAAGCGAGCGGCGAGACCGACGAGTGGTTCTTCACCGGCGATCTTGGCGCGTACCTCGTCGATGAACTGAAGGACGTCGAGCGACTGCCGCCCGAGCCGATCACGGGCAAGCGGGAACAGGAAGGCGATGCGGTCGATTTCGCGTTGGCCTGGGCACCGGATGCCGAAGCGTTGGTGGGCGAGAGCTACGTCAACCACATTCCGACCGTCGAGGGCGGTACCCATGTCAATGGCCTGCGCGCAGGGGTGGCCGCAGCCGTGCGTGAGTTCTGCGAGTTCCGCAATCTCGTCCCGCGCGGCGTCAAACTCGCGCCCGAGGATATCTGGGACAAGGCCTGCTACGTGCTCTCGTTCAAGATGCGCGACCCGCAGTTCGCCGGCCAGATGAAGGAACGGCTCTCCTCGCGGGATGCGGCGCCATTCGTTGAGAGCTTCGTCAAGGATTCGGTCGCCTTGTGGCTGAACGGTCACCCTGAGGCCGGCGAGCGCATTGCGCAGTTTGCGATCGTCAACGCCCAGGAGCGCCTCAAAGCGGCGCAGAAGGTCACGCGCAAGCGGATCGCGTCGGGCCCGGCGCTACCGGGCAAGCTCGCCGATTGCGCGACCCAGGATCCGGCGCGTTCGGAGCTGTTCCTGGTCGAGGGCGATTCGGCCGGCGGCTCCGCCAAACAAGCTCGCGACAAGGATTTCCAGGCCATCATGCCGCTGCGCGGGAAGATCCTGAACACCTGGGAACTCGATGCGGGCGAGATTGGTTCGTCGCAGGAAGTGAACGATATCTCGATTGCGCTCGGCGTCGATCCCGGCTCGCCCGACTTATCGCAGCTGCGCTACCACAAGGTCTGCATCCTCGCGGACGCGGATTCAGACGGGCTGCACATCGCGACGCTGCTGTGCGCGTTGTTCCTTCGGCACTTCCGGCCGCTGGTCGCGAATGGGCACGTGTATGTCGCGATGCCGCCGCTCTATCGCATCGATGCCGGCAAACAGGTCTACTACGCGCTCGACGATGCCGAGCGCGAGAAGGTGATCCAGCGGATCGCCGCCGACAACGCGCGCACCAAGCCGGTCGTGACCCGCTTCAAGGGGCTCGGCGAGATGAATCCGCTGCAGCTGCGCGAAACCACGATCGATCCGCGCACCCGGCGCCTGGTGCAACTGACGCTCGCCGCGGCCGATGAGACCGATTCATTGATGGATATGCTGCTCGCCAAGAAACGCGCCCCGGACCGGCGTGAATGGCTCGAGCAGAAGGGCAATCTCGCGGACGTGGTGGTCTGATGGCGCGCAAGGGGAAAGGAGCCTCCGGCCGCGGCGCCGGGGGCACGGGCGACGGCGGAATCCAGGAACTCAACTTCGAGGGCGTCGAGCAGCAGCCGCTGCGTGCGTTCACCGAGAAGGCCTACCTCGACTACTCGATGTACGTGATCCTCGATCGCGCGCTGCCGGCGATTTCCGACGGCCTGAAGCCGGTGCAGCGCCGGATCATCTATGCGATGAGCGAGCTCGGCCTGTCGGCGGTCTCGAAGCACAAGAAATCCGCGCGCACGGTTGGCGACGTGATCGGCAAGTTCCATCCGCACGGCGACAGCGCCTGCTACGAGGCGATGGTGCACATGGCGCAGCCTTTCACCTACCGCTATCCGGTGGTGGACGGCCAGGGTAACTGGGGCTCGCAGGACGATCCGAAGTCGTTCGCCGCGATGCGCTACACCGAGGCTAAACTCACGCGCTATTCGGAGGTGCTCCTGCGGGAGCTCGGCGACGGCACGGTCGATTGGCAGCCGAATTTCGACGGCACGATGGAGGAGCCGGTGATCCTGCCGGCGCGGCTGCCGAACCTGCTGCTGAACGGCACCACGGGTATCGCGGTCGGTATGGCGACCGATGTCCCGCCTCATAACCTCCGCGAAGTCGCGGCGGCCTGCATCCATCTGCTGGAGGACCCGGAGGCGAGCACGCGTGCCCTCATGAAGCACGTGAAAGGCCCGGACCTCCCGACCGGCGCCGAGATCGTCTCTCCACGCGCCGATCTCATCGACTTCTACGAAAAGGGTACCGGTAGTTACAAGGCGCGCGCCGTGTACGAGATCGAGGACGGCAACGTCATCGTCACGCGCTTGCCGCACCAGGTCTCCGGCACCCGGGTCCAGGAGCAGATCGCGCAGCAGATGCGCGAGAAGAAGCTGCCGATGCTCGAGGATCTGCGTGATGAGTCCGATCACGAGCATCCGACGCGGCTGGTGCTCGTGCCGCGCTCCAACCGCGTCGACCTCGAGCAGCTGATGGCGCACCTCTTTGCGACGACGGATCTCGAGCGTAACTATCGCGTGAACTTGAACGTCATCGGCCTCGATGGACGGCCGAAGGTCGTCGGGCTCAAGGCGATGCTCGCGGAGTGGCTGGTGTTCCGCATCGCCACGGTCACGCGGCGCCTCGAGCACCGCCTCGACAAGGTGGCGAAGCGGCTGCACATCCTCGAGGGACTGCTCGCCGTCTACCTCAATCTCGACGAGGTGATCCGCATCATTCGGCGCGAAGATGAGCCGAAGCCCGTCCTCATGAAACGCTTCAAGCTCTCGGAGGAGCAGACCGAGGCGATCCTCGAGACGAAGCTCCGTCACCTCGCGCGGCTCGAGGAGATGAAGATTCGCGACGAGCAGAAGAAGCTCGACGAGGAGCGCGCCGAGCTCGAGGGCATTCTGCAGTCGAAAGCGAAGCTCAAACGGCTGGTGGCATCCGAGCTCGTGAGCGATGCGGAAAAGTATGGCGACGAGCGCCGCTCGAAGATCATCGAACGCGAGGCGGCGCAGGCGATCGATGAGACCGACCTCATTCCGAACGAGCCCGTGACCGTGGTGCTCTCGACGGGCGGCTGGGTGCGCGCCGCGAAGGGCCATGAACTCGATCCGGCGACGCTCTCCTATAAGACGGGCGACGCCTTTCAGAGCGCCGCGCGCGGCAAGTCCCTGCAACAGGCGATCTTCCTCGACAGCACCGGGCGTAGCTACTGTCTGCCGGCGCATTCGCTGCCGTCGGCGCGCGGCCAGGGCGAGCCGCTCTCGGGTCGTCTCAATCCGCCCGATGGGGCCAAGTTCGCGGGCGTCCTGATGGGCGACCCGGAGGATCTGTGGCTCATTGCGAGTGATGCGGGATATGGTTTCACCGTACGCCTGAAGGAGCTGATCACCGATCGGCGTGCCGGTAAGACGGTCCTCAACGTGCCGGAGAATGCGCTGGTGCTGCCGCCAGCGCTCGTGAGCGGGCCGGATGCATTGGTGCTGGTCGTCGGGACCGAGGGCAAGCTGCTCGCGTTCAAGGCAGCAGAAGTGCCCGAGATGCCGCGCGGCAAAGGCAACAAGCTCTACGACATCCCGACCAAGAAGGCGGCAGCGCGTGAGGAAGTCGTGACGGGTATTACAGCGGTCGCACCGGGCGGTGCGCTGGCCGTGATCTGCGGCGAGCGCCGCATGACCATCGCCTGGGAGGATCTGAAGCGCTATCGCGGCGAACGCGGCCAGCGCGGCGCAGTGCTGCCCCAGGGCTGGCGCAAAGTCGACCGCCTGGAACCCGCCTGAGCACTGACAACCCCGCACCGAAGGCCAGCCGCATCGCAGGCACAGGCGTTATCTATAAGGTCACGTCTTCCGGAGCGTGGACGAAATAGCCCTGGATGAACTGCACTCCGAGCTGCCACAGCACGGCCATGGTGTTCGCGTCTTCCACCCGCTCGGCGATGGTTTCGATTTTGCGCTTGGCCGCCTCTTCTGCGATCGCCCGCACGCGCTGCTGCAGCTCCGGGCTGCTGGCTAAGCCCTGCATCAGCGCGCCATCGATTTTCACGAAGTCGAGCGGGATCGACTCGAACAGCGACTGCGGCGCGCGGCCTGAGCCAAAGCGTTCGATGGCGAAACGGAAGCGGCGGGTGCGCAGCAGGCGCGCTAACGCCGCGACCTGCGTGAGGTAGTTCGAGGCCACGATCTCCGTTACCTGAAAACACACGCGTTCCGCTTCCACTTGAGAAGCGCGCAGCTGAGTGTCGAGCCATTCGGGCAGAGTGCCGTCGAGGGTGCTGTCCTTCGACAGGCGTACGAAGAGACATCCAGGACGACGTTGCGCGGCAAAGGAGAGCGACGCGCCGATGACCCAGCGGTCGATGTTCTTGAGTAGTTCGTTGCGCTCCGCGGCGGGCATGAACTCCGACGGGAGCACCTCCTTGCCCTGGGTGTCGAGCATGCGCACCAGCACGTCGAACATCTGCGGATCTTCGCCGCGCAGGCTCGCCACGGGCTGTTGCACGAGGCGGAAGCGGTTTTCGCGCAGCGCCGCGCGGATATGCTTGACCCACACCTTGTCATAGGCCTGCACCCGCTGGTCGGCATCGGTACGCGCACTGCTCGCCGCCTGATTACCGCCCTGGCCACGGCCGCGGCGCTGCGCTCCGAGGGCATCGTTCAGCGCCGCTTCGACCTGCGGGTTGGCGTGCGGCACGACCGAGAGGCCGAGGGTGCAGGTCGCGGACACGGTCTTGTCCCCGACCCGAAAAACATGGCGGCCGATGCGCTCGACGAACTGCTCCGCCCAGGCCTCGACGTCGCGCTCATTGCCGCGTTCGAGGAGCGCGAGGAACGCGGTACCGCCGAGTCGTCCGAGGAGGTCCTTCGGACGACAATGATCGCGCAGCAAGCCCGCGAATTCGGCGAGCAGCGCCTCGCTGCCGGCGGGACCGAGCTCGTGTTCGATGGTGGGAAACTTGTCCGGCTTGGCCACCACGAGGTAGCGCACGCCGCCGGGCACCGGCTTGGCCAGGCGCTCGGCGAGGACCGCGAGCAATGGCACGCGGTGCAGGAGCCCGGTCACTGCGTCGCGTCGCGTAGCCTCGGCGAGCTCGCGGGCGAGCTCACGCTCACCGCGTCGGCGGCTGACCACGGTGAGGCGGACGCTCGGTTCATCTTCGAATTCCGCCGGCGTCAGCAGGAACTCGATGGGTAGCTGCGAACCGTCGGCAAGATTCGCGAGGACCTTGAGGGAGTGATCGCTCCAGCGCCCCTCCAGACAGGCGACGAGCGCGCCTTTGAGCGCCGCGTGCGAACTCTCTTCGAACAAGTCCATGACCGGCTGGCCGACGACGTCGGCGCGCTCCGCGATGCCAAACAGCTCGAACCAGGCGGCATTCGCATCGACCACGATGCCTTCCTGGACCTGAGCGATGGCGTCGGCCGAGCGCTGCAACACCGAGTCGAGCTGGCGACGATATTGGCGCGAGGATTGCAGCGTGGTCTGCAAGGCGCGATCGAGGCGGAACGCCCGCAGCTCGCGCGCCATCACCGCCTGTAGACGCGCCGGGTTGGCGAGCGAGACCGCATCGCGCGCGCCCTTCACCATCGCCTCGGCGATCAGGTTCTCATCGAGCCGCTCGGTGAGCACGACCAGCGGCACCGCGGGCGAGGTTTGATCGCGGATCTTCGCCACCGCCTCGATCTCGCCGCCAGCGGCC
>Ga0116226_10006509_pt1 | contig 10491 bp, 9 predicted proteins | sample S1TSphfallax_FD_89692 | JGI IMG/M metagenome (GOLD analysis project Ga0116226, IMG submission 89692) | Host-associated microbial communities from peat moss isolated from Minnesota, USA - S1T2_Fa - Sphagnum fallax MG | ecosystem: Host-associated > Plants > Peat moss > Unclassified | place: USA...
AGCTTGATCTGGGAGCTTCGCGATGCGGCGCATGCACGGACGCTCGATAAGCTGAAGCTGAGCCAGAAGATGGTCGATGAGCGGAAACCGCTGGTCTGGTTCCATATCTATCGGGGATCGAAGTGCGCGAGTGAGAAGTATGCCGATGGGCCTCCGCCGTGCGGAGGAAGTTACCATGCGGCGGGGGATTACACATACGGGGGTTATAAGAACCGCGAGACGGACAATGGGTCGATCTTCCATGGAGAGGACCATGAGACGCAGTTGTGGGACCCGGAGGTGGCGTATGTGGCGAAGGGTTCGGGGAGTTAGTGATTGGACACGTGCAACCGCAGGTCCTTCGACTGCGCAGATCACGATAGTGCCGTGATCTGCTCCGCTCAGGATGACATGGTTTGAAGGTTAGCTTTTGGAAAGGGATTATGCTGCATACGTTTGTAGCTTTGGTAAGTGACAAGCCGGGGGTTTTGACGCGGGTGGCTTCACTGTTTCGGCGGCTGAATATCAATATCGTCTCGCTGACGGTGGGTGAGTCCGAGCGGGCAGATGTCTCGCGGATGACGATCGTATGCGAGGCACCCGAACACGCGGCGCACCGCATCAAGGCGTCGCTGTATAAGCTGGAGATTACGGTCGATGTGGATGAGGTGGGGCGGAGCGAGGCGGTGATTCGCGAGCTTTGCCTTATCAAGGTGGAGGCTGGGCCGTCGCATCCGCTCGGGCAGAGCTCGCGGTCACAGATCTTCGAGCTGGCGAACGTGTTTCGGGCGAGGGTTGTCGATCTTGCGCCGGAGTCCATCATGCTGGAGATGACCGGCGCGGCGTCAAAGATCGAAGGACTGATCCAGGTTATTACGGAGAGCGGCTATACGATACTTGAAGTCTCGCGGACTGGACGAATGGCGATGCGAAGAGGGCATCATACGAGCCGGGTGCTGAGGGCGCTGGGAACTCCAAATGGTAAGGAATCTCCTTCAACCGAGGAAGTTACGTTGTTGCCGGAGGAGATACTTCCAAATGAGTTTGAGGACGTGCATGAGGAAGAGGAGTGACTACATCGCAAAGGCGCGATGTGGTGCACCCCGAAAGCAAAGCAGATTCCCTTCGGGAAAGACAAACAAAAAAGAGATAGCCTCACTGGGGACTAGACCTTATCAACTAAGAAAAGGAAGAACGGACAGACATGGCAAAGGCTTATCACGACGCGGATGCGGACCTTTCACTTATCCAGGCGAAGAAGGTCGCAATTATCGGTTATGGATCGCAGGGCCATGCCCATGCGTTGAACTTGAAGGACTCGGGCGTGGACGTGCGGGTCGGGCTGCGGCCAGGCTCGGCGAACGCGGCGCGCGCGGAGAAGGCCGGGCTTGTTGTTGGCTCTGTCGCTGAGGTCTCGAAGTGGGCCGACGTGATCATGAACCTTACGCCCGACCAGACGGCGGCGAAGGTGTACCACGCGGAGATTGAGCCGAACATGAAGCCGGATGCGACGCTGATGTTCGCGCATGGGTTTAACATCCGCTTCCGTACGATCCAGCCGCCGGCGACGGTAGATGTGTCGCTGGTTGCGCCGAAGTCGCCGGGGCATCGCGTGCGCGAGGTGTATACCGAAGGCGGCGGCGTTCCGGCGCTGGTTGCGGTCGAGCAGGATGCGAGCGGCACCGCGCTCGCGCTGGCGTTGAGCTACGCGAAGGGCATCGGATGCACGCGCGCCGGTGTGTTGGAGACGACGTTCACCGAGGAGACGGAGACGGACCTCTTCGGCGAACAGGCCGTGCTGTGCGGCGGGACTTCGGCGCTGGTGAAGGCCGGGTTCGAGACGCTGGTTGAGGCCGGATATCAGCCGGAGCTGGCGTATTTTGAGGTGCTGCACGAGTTGAAGCTGATCGTCGATCTGATGTACCGCGGCGGGTTGGAGTACATGCGGCACTCGATCTCCGACACGGCCGAGTGGGGCGACTACGTTGCCGGGCCGCGCATTGTCACCGCTGACGTGAAGGCGGCGATGAAGGATCTGCTGAACGACATTCAGGACGGCAGCTTTGCGAAGAGGTTTATTGAGGAGAATGAGACCGGGCGGCATGAGTTCGCGCGGATTCGCAAGGCCGAGGCGGCGCACCAGATCGAGACGGTCGGTGCGGAGTTGAGGAGGTCAATGCCGTTCCTCGACCCGGTGAAGGTTGTGGACGGGGCGGTTGTGAAGGCCTGATTCGCGAATTCATTGAAATAAAGTTTTCCACGGGCGGTGCCTGGTGCTATAAATTGCCATGCGTCGTCTTCTCTTTGTCTTCGCTTTGTTGTCATTGCCAGTGCCGCTTCCGGCACAGGGGCCCGCTTCGTTTGCTGGATTCAATTTTCTTCTGGGAACGTGGAGTGCCTCTACATCGGCAGAGGGGTCAGCCGGCGCTACTGTGCTGGGGAACTACACGTTTCAGACCGATCTTGGCGGCACGGTGATCACTCGGACGGGCTCGCCGGATTCCTGCAAAGGGCCGAGTGCCTTCGACTGCCAGCACCATGATCTGCTGACGATCTACCAGGACATGGGCGACCCGGTTCCACACGCTCTCTATGCGGACAACGAAGGTCACGTGCTGCACTACGACATCAGCTTTCCCGACGCAAAGACGGTTGTTTTTCTTACGACCGCTCCTGGGCCGAGATTCAGATTGACGTATCACCTGGAGGGCCGCTTGATGCGTGGCAAGTTCCAGTTTGCTCCGCCGGGCAGTAATGAGTTCAAGTCGTACCTGGAGTGGTCGGGCACGAAGAAGTAGGTAGACCTCGTAAGATAAAGGAATATGCCGAAGGTTCGTTCGCGGTACTACATTACGACGCTGGTGGCGGCGGCCCTGTTCATGGAGATGCTGGACGGCACGATCATCGCGACAGCGCTGCCGCAGATGGCGCGGAGCTTCAACGTTGGCGCGGTGCGCCTGAACATCGGCATGACGGCGTACATGCTGACGCTGGCGGTCTTCATTCCCATCAGCGGCTGGGTGGCGGACAGGTTCGGATCGCGCAGCGTCTTCGCTTCGGCGATTGCGGTCTTCACCGTTGCGTCGCTGCTGTGCGGGCTTTCGCACACGCTGACGCAGTTCACGCTGATGCGGATATTGCAGGGCATCGGCGGCGCGATGATGTTCCCCGTGGGCCGGCTGATTGTGCTGCGCGATACGCCGAAGGAGGAGCTGACCCAGACGATCGCGTACATGACGTGGCCGGGTCTGACGGCGCTGGTGGTTGGGCCTCCGCTGGGCGGGTTTATTACGACCTATGCGAGCTGGCACTGGATCTTCTTCCTCAATCTTCCGCTCGGTGCCGTGGCTCTGGTGTTGACGATGTTCTGGGTGGAGAACCTCCGCTCAGGCCAGCGGCACGTCTTCGACTGGCCCACCTTTCTCCTGGCGGGCGTAGCTTCGACGGGCTTCGTCTATGCGCTGGAGAGCTTCGGTAGCTCGGCTATGAGCACCTCCGCGGCGTTCACGATCCTGTGCTTCAGCCTCGCGAGCGGCATCCTTGCGGTGGTCGCGTCGCGGCGTTCGAGCTATTCGTTTATCGACCTTGAGTCGCTGAGGCTCAAGACGTACGCGCTCTCGATCTATGGCGCGAGCGGCTTCCGCGTCGCCGTCGCCGTGCTTCCGTTCCTGCTGCCCTTGATGTTTCAGATCAGCTTCGGGATGAGCGCGTTTCATTCCGGGCTGTATCTGCTGGCGCTATTTGCCGGCGACTTGAGCATGAAGGGGTTTGTGATCCCGGTGCTGAAGCGGTTCGGCTTCCGCCGGATACTGATCGTCAACGGCGTCATCACGGCTGGGTCCGTGGCGCTCTGCGCCACCATCGGTTCGGGCACGCGGCCGATGTTGATTGTGGCGATCCTCTTCTGCCACGGGCTCTGCCGTTCGCTGGAGTTCACCTGCATGACTACGCTGGCGTACACGGAGATTCCGTCGGAACGGATGGGCCAGGCGAACGGCTTCCTCTCGGCGGTGATGCAGCTTTCGACGGGCGTTGGCGTCGCGGTCGGTGCCGTGGCGCTGCGGCTGGTGGCGCGGGCACACGGCCACGTTGCGGCCGCGCCCCATCTGAACGACTTTCATATGGCAATCCTTAGCATGTCGCTGCTGACGCTGGCGCCGGTCTTCGACAGCCTGGGCCTGGCTGCCGACGCTGGGGCCGCGACGAGTGGGCACCGCGTGGTCGACATGCAGGTGGAGGCCGGTTTGGTGTAAGGCCGGTTTCGGCGGTTCCGGTCGAGATTTGTGAAAAATTCGCTGGAAGGGTTTTCAACAGGGGCGCAAAGTGCTACAAATTCCCATGTGGCACTTACTCCGTTTCTTCGCCTTATTCGCGGCACCTCTCCTGACACTGACACCTGTTCCCGGTCCGAAGTTCCGGCTGATCTATCGCCTGGAGCACGGAGCATCAGCGGGAAGTTTCAGATGGAGCCGCCCGCGGCGGCGGAGTTCCGGCCATATCTGGAGAGGTCGGGAACGAAGAAGTACCTGAAAACGTATCGAACGTCATCCAATTGCCTGGAGCGGAGATGTATAGGGTATTTTGCGTGATCGCGGGTGCGTTTCTGTTGCTGCCAATCTTGTCGCTGGCGCAGCCCGCTCCGGATTCCGGAGCTTTGGCCGCGTTGCACGGGAGGTCGAGACCCTTATTGATCTTCTACCCGCAACCGCCGGGCGAACGGCCTCCAGGAGCGTCGCCCCAGAAGCAACGCGACCTGCTCAAGGGTCACGAGGAGGAGTTGAAGGAGCGGGATGTTTCTGTCCTATGGGTTCCGGATCTTGATGATTTCGACGGCGTCTCCAGCGGGAAATGGAGAGACTTGCGGCGGAGGTTCCACATCGACGACCGAAGGTTTACGGTCGTCCTGGTCGGCAAAGATGGCGGCGAGAAGTTCCGTTCCCATGTACCTGTCACAATAGAGAAGCTAGACGCGCTGATCGACGCGATGCCGATGCGGCAGCAGGAGATGCAAGATGGCCACCACTCAGAGTAGCTACGACATGACGACACTGATGCCGTTGCCACGGGTCTTCCTTGCCCCGAAGCAGGATCCCACGCCGCTGAAGGCAATCGTTGATGCCCTGCGCATCATCGCGCCGCTCCAGGGATTGAGCGATGCCGAATACGAGTGGATTGCAAACCGCGGAACGGAGTATGTGGGCGAGGACGGTGCGATCATCTTCGGGGACGGCGATCCGTGCGACAGGATGCACCTGATCCTCAGAGGCGAGATCCATGTCCGCCGAGGCAAGGGGTCGGCGGCGCAGATATTTATCGGCCGCGCCGGCCAGATGACGGGCAAGATTCCCTATTCGCGGATGAAGACCTACGGCGGCGACGGCTACTGCGTCGGTCCGGGCTGGTCGATGACCATTCCCGAAGAGCTCTTTCCAGAGATGCTTGCGGCCATCCCGTCGATGACCCAGCGTTGCGTTTCTGTGCTGCTGGACCGGACGCGCGAGGTAACCCGGATGGAGCAGCAGGGCGAAAAGCTGGTGGCGCTGGGCAAACTCGCCGGCAACCTCGCCCACGAGCTGAACAACCCGGCGTCCGCAGCGCAGCGCGCTGCCGCAAGCCTCTTCGGCGATCTACAGGAGTACGGCCGCCAGCGGCATGAGCTAGGGAAGAAGGTCACCTCGGACGAACAGGACCATGCTCTGAGGGCGTGGTACGAAAGCACCCGGCGGCAGATGTGTGAGTATTGCGAGGGATCGGCGGGGCACTTCAGCGCGCTCACGATCGCCGACCGCGAGGACGAGTTGGCCGCGTGGCTTGAGGCACACGGCGTTCCGCAGCCATGGACGCTCGCTCCATCGCTGGCCGAAAGCCCACTCACGATCGCTCAGTTGGATGAATTAGCGGCTATCGCGACACCTGAGTTGCTGGCGCTTGGGATACCCGCCTTCGCAACGTCGCTGCGAGTCGAACGGATGGCCGAGACGGTGATCGATTCAACCGTAAGGATCTTCGACCTCATCTCTGCCATCAAAGATTACTCCTATATGGACCAGGCTCCGATCCAGGACGTCGATCTGGCGGAATCCGTCGACCGAACGCTTGCGATGCTCCAGTCGCGGTTGGAGGCGGTGACGGTGGAGCGTGAGTTCGACCCCGCGCTGCCCCGGATCAGCGCTTATGGCAGTGAACTGAACCAGGTGTGGACGGTCTTGATCGAAAACGCTCTGGAGGCAATCGAGGAGTCGCCTGACACAAAGGGGGTGCTGCGCCTGATCGCTCGTCTTTCAGGCCAGACCGCGCTGGTTGAAATCTGGGACAACGGAAAGGGCATCCTGCCCGAGCTTCGGTCACGCATCTTCGAGCCCTTTTTCACCACCAAGGCACCGGGTCGCGGTCTGGGGCTGGGTCTCGATACCGCCCAACGGATCGTTCAAAAACACTCGGGTACGCTCAGCGTGCAGTCCAAACCGGGAGCCACGTGCTTCCAGGTTCGGCTGCCCTTGAATCAGGCGCAGGCATACTAGAGCGATTCGTGATGTCCGTGCACCGCGGAAATACCATTGGATGCTGTCATTCTGAACGGCGAGAAGACCGTCTCAATCCCGCTTCACTCCCGCCGTAGCATGGCCACGGGGAATCCGCTTCGTGATTCCAAGAGGGGAAATCGCACCACTCCGGAGCTGCTACGAGGCCAGGGTCGGGATTGGATCCCGTGGTTGGTCAGACCAATCGAAGCCCCTCACGGCGACAGTAGACCTCCAATCAGGGATGGCCGGAAGGTGGATGATTCGACCGTCTCCGTGTTGTAGCATCATACTTCGGGGCGATGGATCGATTCGGCGCACTGGAAAGTCGGGAAGAACACAATGAAGCAAATCCATGGTCTCGCCGTTCACGCGGCCGGGGCTCAATTACTGTCATACAAGTATGGCGTTTCCGATCTCGCGCCGCATGATGTCGAGATCAAGATTTCCCATTGCGGCGTCTGCCACAGCGACGTCCATCTGATCGACAACGACTGGGGCCTGAGCAAATATCCCTTTATTCCCGGTCACGAGATCGTCGGTGTCATCACGGAGGTGGGCGGCGAAGTTCTCGACCGTAAGCCCGGCGAGCGCGTCGGCGTCGGCTGGCAAGCAAACAGTTGCGGCATCTGCGAGTGGTGCCGCCAGGGTGACGAGCACCTCTGCGCGGTCTCGCAGCCCACCTGCGTCGGACGCAACGGCGGCTATGCGGACGCAATCCGCGTCAACTCTCGGTTTGCCATCCCGGTACCCGACTTGCTTGAGAGCGAAAACGTCGCCCCGCTGCTATGCGGCGGCATCACGGTCTATGCCCCGCTCCGCAACCACGGCGTTCGCCCCTCGTCGCGCGTAGGAGTGGTGGGCATCGGCGGTCTGGGCCACATGGGCCTGCAGTTTGCCAAGGCCTTCGGTGCGGAGGTGACCGCTTTTTCCACGTCGAAGGACAAGGAAGCTGAGGCTCTCTCGCTCGGCGCGCATCACTTCATCAACACCCGAGACACTGGTGGTCTTAAGAAGGTCGCCGGCTCGTTCGACTTCATCCTGTCAACCGTCAGCGCCGACCAGGACTGGGCCGGCTATGTCGCTGCGCTTCGGCCGAAGGGCACGCTGTGTGTCGTCGGCGTTCCTCCTTCGCCCCTCCAGCTCCATGCTTTCGCGTTGATCGGCGGTCAGAAGGCCATCGCCGGCAGCCCTACCGGCAGCCCCCACGACCTGCACGAGATGCTGGATGTCGCCGCCCGGCATGGCGTCAAAGCGATCACGGAGCGCTTTCCGATGGCCAAGGCCAACGATGCGGTGGCGAAGGTCAAGAAAAACCAGGTTCGTTACCGCGCGGTGTTGGCGAACTGAAGAGTGCGGTTCGTGCGTCCCGCACATTGAAGTGAGCTTTCGCTTAGACTCGAACTTAAGATGATTCTAAGGGTCTCTCTGGTTTTGATCTTTGTCCTGGGCTCCTGCGGAGTTCTCTGCCTGACCGCAGCGGCCCAGGGGACCAAGTTGTGGATGCAGTCTCGTTATGACGAGATGGAGCGCGGCACTGCTGAAGGGGTTGCGATCCGCAACGATGGACGCCTCGAAGCCGCCCGGTCGACAAAACTCCTCTACACCTCGTCGACAGGCTATATCTGGTCGCTCGCGGCAGACTCCTCCGGCAACGCCTACCTCGGCCGCGGCGGCACGGCGGCTGGATCTGCGATTGTTACCAGGGTGGCGCCCGATGGCACGGCGACGGAGATCTTTGCGGGCAGGGAACTCGCTGTGCAGGCTTTACGTACCGCTCCGGACGGCTCGGTCTACGCCGCCACGTCGCCCGAGGGCAAGGTCTATCGCATCGCGTCCGACAAGGTCGCGACCGTCGTCTTCGATCCCTCTGTTACATCCGAGAAGCCGAAGTACATCTGGGACCTGGCGCTGGCGGCCAACGGCGACCTGTACATTGCCGCCGGAGCGCCCGCGGCCGTCTACAAGATCGCTGCTGGCGGCAAATTCGCTTCTGGCGCGGGCCACGCGAGGCTGCTCTTCCGGACCGAAGACCAGCACATCCGCTGCCTTCTGTTGGCGCCTGACGGGACACTCTACGCCGGTAGCGACGGCGGAGGAGTGGTTTACAAGTTCGACACCGCAAAGCCGGAATCCGCGCCCTTCGCGATCTATTCCGCGGCAAAGCGCGAGATCACCGCGCTTGCGCTCGACGCGACCGGCAATCTCTACGCATCGGGAGTCGGCGTGAAGGGCAACGTCTCTCTGCCGAATCTCCCGGTAACCGGCGCCACTGGCGTAACCATCACCTTCGTCCAACCGGGATCGTCGAACGCCGCCTCGAACAACACTATCATTCCCGACGGAACAGAGATCTACCGCATTGATCCCGAAGGCGCGCCGTCAAAGTTGCTCTCGCTGAAGGACGACGTCGTCTACGGGCTGGCATTCCACGACGGCAGCCTACTGGCGGCGACCGGCAATCGCGGCCGAATCTATCGCATCGATACCGCCGTCGCGGGAGCCTGGACCGACATCGCGCATCTCGACGCCACCCAGGCGATGGCCTTTGCCCCCGAGAAGGGCGGCATCCTGATCGCTACGAGCAATAGCGGGCGGCTCTTCCGGCTGTCGGATTCAGATCCGGGAGATGCAACTTACACCAGTGCTGTCTTCGACGCGGGCATCTTCTCGCATTGGGGGCGTGCCGAGGTGCTGCCCGCAGTGCATTCTTCTGCACTCGAGTTTTACGTTCGCAGCGGCAACGTAGAAAATCCGGCGATGGGATGGAGCGAATGGACCAGGGCCACGCCGAACAGCGGCAGCGTTGGAGTTCCGGCTGCAAGGTACGTTCAGTGGAGACTCGTGCTGCACGGAGCGGCCGTGGTCGATTCCGTGGGGCTGAACTATCTTGCCCGCAACATTGCGCCAGTGGTCGATGAGATCGTGGCGCAACCGGGAGCGCGTGTGGCCCCCAATCCGCCGCAGGCCAACCCTACCGTCTCGATAGCCTTTCCGCCCGCAACCGCGGCAGCGGCGTCGAATCCCTTTCCGCAGCAGGAGAGCGCCAGCGGGCCGCTAACGGCGCAGAAGGACAGGACGGCCGTGACCGTGCGTTGGTCCGCGCATGACGACAACGGCGACGACCTGGTCTTCTCGGTTTTTTACAGGGGCGAGGGCGAGGCCAACTGGCGCTTACTGAAGGACCGTGTGACCGACCGCTTCTACAGCTTCGATGCGTCACTTCTGCCCGACGGGACCTATTTCTCGAAGGTGGTGGCGAGCGACTCACCGGCCCACCTGGAGTCGGAGGCGCTGACCGGGGAGCGCGTCAGCGGGCCGTTTGTGATCGATACGGCACCGCCCGTGCCCGGTCCGCTCACCGCGGCGATGGAGGGCGGCAAGCTTCATGCGCGGCTCGATGCGCGCGATGCGACCTCGCCGATCGCGCGCGCCGAGTACTCGGTCGACGCCGCACCGTGGCAGTATCTCGAACCCGTCGGCGGCATCTCCGACTCGCTCAGCGAGCACTACGACTTCCTCGCCGCGGTCCCGCGCGTCAGCGGGACAGTGGCAGACGCGAAGGAGCACGTGATCGCGGTGCGGGTGTACGACCGGTATGACAATGTGGCGACGGTGAAGGCGGTGGTGCGGCCATGACTGATCCCCACGGAGCCAGCGACGGTGTGAGTGCTGTCTGGGTATTAGCCAATATCTGCTATGCGGGTATGAAGGCCCAAAGCCACCCGAGTTCCAGGTGGAGAATCCTCTCCTTCCTCTTTGGATTTCCTGGAACCCTCCTGTCCTACTTCGTCGTGGAGGAAGGTATCGAGCGTGCATATGGAATAGACATTCCGAAAAAGCGGAATGAACTCTGATGCGATTTGAGCTCTTCATTGCGGCGCGTTACCTGCGGGCGAAGCGCCGCCAGGCCGTCGTAGGCGTCATCACGGCGATCTCTGTCATTGGGGTCGCGGCGGGTGTGGCGTCGCTTATCATCGCGCTGGCCATC
>Ga0116226_10006510_pt1 | contig 10490 bp, 8 predicted proteins | sample S1TSphfallax_FD_89692 | JGI IMG/M metagenome (GOLD analysis project Ga0116226, IMG submission 89692) | Host-associated microbial communities from peat moss isolated from Minnesota, USA - S1T2_Fa - Sphagnum fallax MG | ecosystem: Host-associated > Plants > Peat moss > Unclassified | place: USA...
GAACTGCACACGGAAGTGCGCATCGTCGGGGTGCCGGCATGACGCTCCTCAACCTGGCCCTGCCGAACCCTGATCGAGCCTTGCGTCGCATCGAGGATGCCGCTGACTTCGGCAAGACCGCGGTGCTCTTCGGCGGCGATTCGAGCGAGCGCGACATCTCCTTGAAGTCGGGCAACGCCGTGCTGGCGGCCCTGAAGCGCCGCGGCGTCGACGCGCATGGCTTCGATCCGCGGGATCGGCCGCTGCAGGCGTTGGCGGGCGAGGGCTTCGCGCGTGCCTGGATCGCGCTGCATGGCCCCGGTGGCGAAGACGGCGCCATGCAAGGGGCGCTCGAGTGGCTGGGCGTGCCCTACACCGGCAGCGGCGTGCTGGCCTCGGCGCTGACCATGGACAAGCTCAAGACCAAGCGCGTGGTGGTGGGTGCCGGCTACGCCGCGCCGGACTACGCCGTACTGTCGAGTGCCGCCGATCTGCCGGCCGCGCTCAAGCGCATCGGCCTGCCGATGATGGTGAAGCCCGCGTCACAAGGTTCGAGCGTCGGCATCACCAAGGTGAAGAGCGCGGAGGAGCTGCCACGCGCCTTCGCGGAGGCGCATGCCGTCGACCCGCTGGTGTTCGCCGAGACCTTCGTGGATGGCGATGAGTTCACGGTCGGCGTGCTCCAGGATCAAGCGCTGCCCTCGATCCGCATCCAGCCCGCCACCGAGTTCTACGACTACCAGGCCAAGTATTTCCGCGACGACACCCAGTACCACTGCCCGAGCGGCTTGACCGCGCAGGCCGAGACGGAGTTGCGGGCAGCGGCGCTGGCCGCCTTCAAGGTCACCGACTGCTTCGGCTGGGGACGCGTGGATTTCATGCGCGATGCGCGCAGCGGGAAGTTTTTCTTCATCGAGATCAACACCACGCCGGGCATGACCGATCACAGCCTGGTGCCCATGGCCGCAGCTCGAGCCGGCATCGACTTCGAGGAGCTGGTGTGGCGCGTGTTGGAATCAAGCTTCGCGAGACAGCGCAAATGAACTTCAGCTGGCTGACACGGCGCAATCGCTTCAAACCGAAGAACAAGCCGAAGGCAGAGGCGCGCGGGTGGCAGTGGCCCGCCTACTTCCGCCAGTGGCGCACGTACGCGCGCCGCGGCGCACTGCTGCTGCTGATCTTGAGTTCGCTGGGCGCGCTCACCTGGGCCTTGGACCGGCCAGTCAGGGTGGTGTCCATCGACGGCAGTTTCCAGCGCGTCTCGCCCGGCCAGATCGAGACCGCGGTGGCGCCGTACGCGCGCCAAGGCTTCATGTCGGCGAATCTCGCCGACATCCAGCGCGCCGTCGAGGCGCTGCCGTGGGTCGATCGCGTGCGCGTCGCGCGGCAATGGCCCAACAGCCTGCATGTGACCGTGACCGAACAGACGGCGGCCGCGCGCTGGGGTGACTCGGGGCTGCTCAACACGCGCGGCGAGCTGTTCATCCGTGACGCCGCGCACGTGCCGGCGGAACTGCCGCACCTGAGCGGGCCGGACGGCAGCGAGTCGCAGGTGGCAGAGCGCTATCTGTCGGTACAAGGCCGCATGCTGGAGGCCGGCATGCGCATCGCGGCGCTGCGCCTCGATGAGCGCGGCGCGTGGGAGATGGATCTCGACAGCGGCGTGACGGTGCGGTTGGGCCGGCGCGATGTCGACGAGCGCATCGAGCGCTTCATCAAAACCACCTCGCAGGTCATCGCGCACCGCCTGAGCGAGATCAATTACGTCGACATGCGCTATTCGAACGGGTTCGCCATCGGCTGGCGCAATCAGGGTACACCGGCGTCGGTGCCGCAGAAGCACGACGACGCCGACGCCGACGCGTAAGGAATCAAGAAAGACACATGGCAAAGCGTTCCGACAGAGATCTTTTGGTGGGCCTGGACATCGGCACCAGCAAGGTGGTGGCCATCGTCGGGGAGGTCAAGGCAGACGGCGTGCTCGAGATCATCGGCATCGGCAGCCATCCTTCGCGCGGCCTGAAGAAGGGCGTGGTGGTGAACATCGAATCGACGGTTCAATCCATCCAGCGCGCGGTCGAGGAGGCCGAGCTGATGGCGGGCTGCGAGATCCATTCGGTGTATGCAGGCATCGCCGGCAGCCACGTTCGCAGCCTGAATTCGCACGGCATCGTCGCCATCAAGGACAAGGAAGTCGTGCAGGGCGACGTGGAGCGGGTCATCGACGCCGCCAAGGCGGTGGCGATTCCCGCGGATCAGAAGATTTTGCACGTGCTGCCGCAGGAATACGTCATCGATTCACAGGAAGGCATCCGCGATCCCATCGGCATGTCCGGGGTGCGGCTCGAGGCCAAGGTGCACATCGTGACCGGTGCCGACAGCGCCGCCCAGAACATCGTCAAATGCGTGCAACGCTGCGGCCTCTCCGTGGATGACATCGTGCTCGAGCAGCTGGCGTCGAGCTATGCGGTGCTCACCGAGGACGAAAAAGACCTAGGGGTGTGCGTCGTGGACATCGGCGGCGGCACCACCGACATCGCGGTGTTCGGCGGCGGCGCGATCCGCCACACGGCCGTCATTCCGATCGCAGGCGATCAAGTGACCAACGACATCGCCGTCTCGATGCGCACGCCGACGCAGTACGCCGAGGACATCAAGATCAAGTATGCGTGCGCGCTGTCGCAGCTCGCCAATCCCGACGAGACCATCGAGGTGCCGAGCGTCGGCGACCGGCCGCCGCGGCGCCTGGCGCGCCAGACCCTGGCCGAGATCGTCGAACCGCGCTACGAGGAGTTGTTCGGCCTGGTGCGCGACGAGCTGCGCCGCGCCGGCCTCGAGGAGCAGGTGGCCACCGGCATCGTGCTCACGGGCGGCAGTTCCAAGATGGAAGGCGCCGTCGAGCTGGCGGAAGAAGTGTTTCACATGCCGGTGCGCCTGGGCGTGCCGCAATACGTGAGCGGGCTGGCGGAGGTGGTCAGCAACCCGATTCACGCCACGGGTGTGGGGTTGCTCTTGTATGCGAAGAGCAACCTCGATGCACATCGCGCCGAGCCGCCGTTGCTCGCGGGCGGCGTGAAGAATTTGTTCGAGCGGATGAAGACCTGGTTTCAAGGTAATTTCTAAAACAAGCGACGAGGAGTACTGGAATGTTCGAATTGATGGATACCTATAGTCAAAGCGCCGTCATCAAGGTGCTGGGTGTGGGCGGCGGCGGCGGCAATGCCGTCTCACACATGGTCCAAGCCGGCCTCGAAGGCGTGGATTTCATTTGCATCAACACCGACGCGCAGGCGCTCAAGCACTCCAAGGTGCGAACCGCGCTGCAGATCGGCTGCAACATCACCAAGGGATTGGGTGCGGGCGCGGATCCCGAGGTCGGGCGTCAGGCGGCGATGGAGGATCGCGACCGCATCATCGAACTCATCGAGGGTTGCGACATGCTGTTCATCACCGCCGGCATGGGCGGTGGTACCGGCACCGGCGCTGCGCCGGTGGTGGCGCAGGTCGCGAAGGAGCTCGGCATTCTGACCGTGGCCGTGGTGACGCGTCCGTTCGAGATGGAAGGCAGCAAGCGCTCGCGCGTCGCCGATCAGGGCATGCTCGAGCTCGGAAAGTATTGCGACTCGCTGATCACCATTCCGAATCAGAAGCTGCTGTCGGTGCTCGGCAGCACCACCACGCTGCTCGATGCCTTCAAGGCGGCGAACACCGTGCTGCAGGGTGCGGTTCAAGGCATCGCCGAATTGATCACCCGTCCGGGATTGATCAACGTGGATTTTGCCGACGTGCGCACCGTGATGTCGGAAACCGGCATGGCCATGATGGGTTCGGGCAGCGCGGCGGGCGAAGATCGCGCACGCGAAGCCGCCGAGGCCGCCATTTCCTCACCGTTGCTCGAGGACATCAACCTGTCCGGCGCTCATGGCATTCTGGTCAACGTCACGGCGGGCATGGATTTGTCCATCGGGGAGTTCCAGGAAGTGGGCAATGTCATCAAGCAGTTCGCTTCGGATGACGCCACCGTGGTGGTGGGCACGGTGATCGATGCGGAGATGGCCAATCATATCCGCGTGACCGTGGTGGCGACGGGTCTCGGCAAGCCGGTGGCGAAGGTGGCACCGCAGCCGGTGGCTGCCGCGACGATTGCGCCGCCGCTCACCATGCGGGTGGTGCGGCCAAAATCGCCGCTGGCGCCGACCGATTACGCGATGCTGGACAAACCGACGGTGCAGCGTCAGCGTGCGGTAGGAGACGGCCTACGCAATGAACCGGACTCTGAGGATTTGTTGGATATTCCGGCGTTCCTGCGCCGGCAAGCGGACTGACGTCGATTCGATTATCGCGCTCGCGCGATCATTCCAGATATTGGCGCCCTTTGGACTCGAGCCTATGCGAAGAAGTCTCAAGGGCGCCGGTTTTGGATAAGGACCCATGACCACCACGACTCCCGGCCGGCCGAGCCAGATTCCGCTCAGTGTCTTGGCGGTGTTGGCGGTCGCGCTGGTGCTGCGCTTCATTCACCTCTCGAGCGCGGTCATCAGCCCATTGAGTTTTCAGCTCGGCCCCGACGAAGACTACTATTTTCGATTTGCCCGCGCGGTGGCGGCCGGTGTCGGTCAAGACAGCGCGGAATTCACCTTCATGGACCCGGGCTACGGGTACTTGCTCGGCGGCGTATTCAGACTGGTGGGCCCCGGCGTTTTCGCGGCCTATCTGCTGCAATGCCTGGTGGACGCACTCACCAGTCTCGCCGTCGTGATGCTGGGGCGGCAGTTGGGCAGGCCGCGCGCAGGATTAATCGGCGGCATTCTGTACGGCGTCTCTTCCACCGCCATCATGTTTTGCTGCTCGCTGCTCAAAGAGGTTTGGGTGGCGGCCTTCATGACCTGGTGGGTGGTGATCGTCCTGCGTCTGCTGCACAGCGAGCGGAAGATTGCCTGGCTCGCTTTCGGCGCGTTCTGCGGCGTGGCCGTGGCGTTCCGATCAACACTGCTCACGCTGTCATTGGCGGCACTGGCGGTGCCGTGGATCAGCGGCCCGATCTTGAAGAGGCCGGTGCCTCACCGGTTGGTGTGCACGGCCGCGTTCACGATGGGTTTGCTGCTGGCATTGGCGCCTTGGTCGCTGCGGAATTTTGCGGCTTATCACAGCCTCTCTCCGCTGCCGCACAACGGCGGTATCGTGCTCGATCAAGCCTACAATCCGCACAATCCCGAATCGGCGATCTGGATTCCCGAATTCGTCAATTATCTTGCGCCAAGCGAGATCTGGCGTGGTTATGCAGCGGAAGCCGAGCGACGGGCGGGTAGCACACTGACGCCGCCGGAAGTGGATCGCTACTGGCGATCGCAGGCGCTGGAGTTCATGCGTACCCATCCGCGGGAAGTGCTCGAGGATGTGGGGCGCAAAGCCCTCAAATTCTTTGCATCGGTGGATATTCCCATCAACCGCTCGCTCCAAGAAGAAGGCCTGTTCTCAGTTGTGATCGCCCGGCTGCCGGTGCTCGCCCCCTGGCTGGTGGCTTTAGGATGCGTGGGACTTCTCTGGCTGGCGCTCGAGGATCGGCGCTGGCTGGTGGTCGCCGTGCCGCCGGCGATTGCCCTGCTGACGACGGCGGTGTTTTGGGCCGAAGATCGTTTTCGCTTCCACGCCTTTGCGGTTTTGGCACTGTGTTCCGGGATTTGGCTGGATGCGGTGCTGCGCGAGGTTCAGTCGCGCAAGTTCAAGCCCGCACTCGCGTTCGGGGTGGCTGCCGCTGCGCTGTTGAGCGCATCGTTTGCGTTGGGTGCCGGGGTGCGCTCACCGCCGCTGCACTGGGACCAGATTGCTTGGGGCTACATAAAAATGGGCCGGCCGCGGGAGGCTGGGGAGATAGTCGAGCGTGTGTCGCGCGAGCAACCCGACAATGCGCCAATTTTGGAGGCAGAGGCCTATCTTGCCATCCAACGTCAAGACTACGCGGCCGCCGCGCAAGCCTACGAGAACTCGCTGCGGATTCGACCCCGTTCGGATCGCGCGCATTTCAATTTGGCCAAGGCGTACCTGATGCTCAACAAGCGCAATGAGGCCGTGGAACAGGCAAGAATTGCGCTGCAGCTGAAGCCGGATCCTGACTATCAGCAGCTACTGAAAGAATTGCAAAGCTCGCCGTAGCGCGAACTTAACGCGATGGATCCGGTCCCACTTATGGTACCGTTAGCGTCTGTTTGTCCGGTCTGACTTCATGCTCAATCAGAGAACACTAAAGAACACCATTCGAGCCACGGGGGTGGGGCTGCACACAGGCAAGAAAGTCCTGATGACGCTCAAGCCCGCGTCACCCGATACGGGCATCGTTTTCAGACGCACGGATCTGGATCAGCCCGTCGACATCCGCGCACACGCGGCCAATGTCGGCGACACCATGATGGGAACCACCCTGCACAAGGGCGACGTCAAGGTGTCGACCGTCGAGCATCTGCTGTCCGCGCTGGCGGGGCTGGGCATCGACAATGCCTTGGTCGAAGTGAGCGCCGGCGAAGTGCCGATCATGGACGGCAGCGCCGGGCCTTTCGTATTCCTGCTGCAGTCGGCCGGGATCGAAGAGCAAAAGGCGCCGAAGCGCTTCATCCGGATTCTCGAGAGCTTGCGTGTCGATGATGGTGACAAGTGGGCGCGCTTCGATCCGTACGATGGCTTCAAGGTCAATTTCGAGATCGAGTTCAATCACCCGACTTTCAAGAAGCACTCGCAAGTGGCGACCATGGATTTCTCGACGACCTCATTCTTGCGCGAGATCAGCCGCGCCCGCACGTTCGGCTTCATGCGCGAGATCGAGAGCCTGCGTTCGCGGAATCTGGCGCTCGGTGGCAACATGGACAACGCCATCGTGCTGGATGATTACCGTGTGCTCAATGAAGACGGTCTGCGTTACGAAGACGAATTCGTGAAGCACAAGATCTTGGACGCCATCGGCGATCTTTACCTGTTGGGGCACAGCCTCATCGGCGAATTCAGCGGCTACAAATCCGGCCACGGCCTCAACAACAAATTGCTGCGTACCTTGATGAGTACGGCGAGCGCGTGGCAGGAAGTGACCTTCGAGAGTCTGGCGCAGGCGCCGATTTCCTATGTCGCGGCCGCGGCGGCTCGCGCCTGAGCGTCGCACCGGTATAGCCTCAGTTTTTCCATCACTGCCAGCGGCTGCATGCCGAGATCGGCGTTGGTCACGAGATACTTGAATGGCGCCAAGCGGCATATTCCCCGCAGCTGATCCGGTGACAGCGACAGATGCGCGCCCGCGCCGTTCCAGGAGAGAAAAGTCGACGGCCCGATGACGCCGCTCAGTGCCAGGGCACGGCGCTGTAGTTCCGCTGCGGCGGGTCGCGAAAAAATCATGCCGGAGGTTTGCAATCCGGAGATGTAGTTCGGCCGATCGAGCAGCACCCAGCTCGACAATGGCGATTCACCCCAGAAGACATTTTCGCCGGGCGCAATGATGTCCCGCCAGGCCGCAAATCGCACGACCTCGAGTTGCGAAAATTCTTCCCGGCTCCATGCCTGCCAACCGAAGGGCAGCAACACGCCGATGCAGACGATGGCGAGCGCGGCGGCGGCGATTCGAGCGCCGATGGCGACGCGCGGCAGGTTCGACATCCATGCTGCCATGCCGATCACGGCGGCAGGCACCACCCCATCGTGCGCAAAGCTCGTGGCCCGGCGCAGCCACAGGGGCAATGCCGCGTCCATGTAATGCACGTCAGTGAATTCGAGATTGGACGCCAGGCGCCACAGCAATGCGAGTCCGAGCACGGCGCAACCGCCCCAGAACACGAGCCGCAGCTCTCTCGGCTTGAGCCTGCCCAGGCTCAGTGTCAGCAACGCCCCGGCCGAGGCAATGAGCGCGAACCCGGCCGCACCGAAAATCCACGCGGCGATCAGCAGCACTGCGGTGGTGCGTCCGGCCGTGCCTTGACGCCAGCGCTCGATGGCCGTCAGCGGCAAGGTGAGCGCGGCGATGAGCGCGGCCAACCATTGCCAGCGCCAGGGTTGCATCTGCGTGAGCAAGGTCAGATGCAGCGTGTCGCAGGCAAGCCATGTCAGTGCCAATCCGCCAACCAGGGTGAACGCCGCCGCGCGGCACAGCAGGCGCGCGCGCAGCTCCAGGTTGAAGCAGCCAATGACCAGGGTGGTGAGCGTGACGGCAGCGCCGCCCCAATCATCCAGCTGCCAAAATGACAGGAAAAGATACGGGCTGCGTTGCGATGCAAGGTCCAGCCAGTCGGCATCGAGCCTGCCCCATTCCCCAGCCTGAAATGCGTAGGCCGACAGCAGTATCCAGATCGCGGCAAGCTTTGCGAGGACTGCCCCCCACGCCGGGCGTGGCAACACCACATAGGCCACCAGCAATGCCATGACGCCGGCCGCCGCCATCACCGGATGCAGTGCGGAAGCCGCGACGATGAACAGCAGGCTCCAGATGCGGCGGCCGCTGAACGCACAGGCCAGGGCAGCGAGCGTGCAGGCTTCCGCGCCCATGCGCGGCGTGAGAAAGGGTTCGATGCAGGTGAATACGCGACCGGGACCGTAATCGCCGGGCATGGCGATCAGGAGCGCTACGCCGAGGAGCGCGTAGCGCGCGGGCATGACGGCGCGCGCGAGACACCATCCGGCGGCGATGAGCGCGAGTTGTGACAGGCAGGTCAGCAGTGCCGCGGCATGATCGACGCCGAGCAGCCGAATCACCGCCGCGTAGGCGGGACTGAACAGCGTGAAGCGATCCTGCGAACCGAAGTGCAGGAACACATCCTGGGTCAGGGAGTCGGGGTGCAAGCGCGCCAAGGCTTGCAGCGTGTAGAGGTTGGCGTCGTGGAAGATGCCTTCGTAGGGATGTACCAGCATCCAGACGGCGGCGCACAGCAACACCAACGGCAGTTGTGCAGCGCGGATACTCAGGTCCCTTGGGGTGCCGGAACGACCCGCACGCGCACGACCAGCAGCTGCATACCCAATTTTCGGCTCAACGCGAGGCGGGTGATTTCGGAACAATAACGAATTCGGGATGCCCAGACCGAGCCGGCCACGCCGATCGTCAGGCGGCCATCCTCAATCCCGGCGCTGACCACGGCTTCCGCCAAACGCTCCGGCAGCGAGGCGCGCACCTCATCCAAGACCACGGCGCGTTCACGAACGCGCTGCTCAAGCCGCACCAGGCGTACGCCTGCTTTAAGTAACTCATTGATATTCTTTGTTTTTTCCATTTTGGAGACAGTTTGCGCGGCGGATTCCTACGGGTAGACTGTGCGGAATTCCTTGTTTTGGGTCAATTTACTGCTTAGTCTACGTGCACCGCAGCGGGGCATAATCCAGTCCATGCCGCTATGCAATCGGGTACCACTATGACGTTTGCGTTGGAAACAACCGGATGAATGTGATCTTCGTCGGCCGCAAGTCGGGCCGCGTGAAACAATTTGATCTGCGCCACCCCGTCATCATCGCGGCCGCCATCGTGTGCGTGCTCGTCATCGTCGGCAGCGCATTTTCCATCGGCGTCGGATTGGGATCGCACCACAAGAACGTCAGCCCCATCGACCAATTGGGCGATTGGTCGGCGGAATTGCTGAAACAGAAGGCTCAGATCGAGGATACCAAGCGCGTTCTACAGGAAAAGGTCAATGCGCTCGCGATGCGGGTCGGTCAAATGAACGCCAACGTCATCCGCCTAGACGCATTAGGCAAACGCCTGACCCGCATGGCCAATCTGGACGACGGCGAATTCGATTTTGGCCACCCGCCGGCGATCGGAGGGTCTGAAAACGCGGCCGACGGCCAGCCCGCGCAGGTGCCGAGCCTCACGGCGATGGTCGATGATCTGCAGAACCAACTGTCGAGTCGAGAGCAGCAGCTGGGGGTTCTCGAGAACCTCATTTTGACCCGCGAACTCAACAAACAAGTCTATCCCGAGGGCAGGCCGGTGCAGGAGGGCTTCATATCGTCGTATTTCGGCAGCCGGGCCGATCCCTTCACCGGCTATACGGCGGTGCACAAGGGCCTTGATTTCGCCGGAAGCGAGGGCAGTAAGGTGTCAGCGGTTGCGGCAGGCTTGGTGACTTTCGCCGGCGATCGCCCCGGCTTTGGCGAGATGGTCGAAATCAATCATGGCAACGGTTTGGCGACGCGATATTGTCACAACGAGAAATTATTGGTGAAGCAGGGCGACATGGTGCGCAAGGGCCAGGATGTGGCGTTGCTCGGCTCTACCGGTCATTCGACCGGCCCGCACCTGCACTTCGAGGTGCTGAAGAACGGCATCCAGGTGGATCCGTTGCGCTTCATCGGCGAGGACCGCTAAGCAGATCCGGTCTTGCGCTGCGGATGAGCGGGCGCTCCCGAAACGATTTCCAGCCCCCTCGGTCTATCCGTACAATAACCAGTTTTCTTTAAGGACGTTCACCCGTGTGGAAGCTATTGACCCAGGTTTTCGGCAGCCGCAATCAGCGCGTCATCAAGGAGATGAGCCGCAAGGTTGCCTC
>Ga0116226_10006511_pt1 | contig 10489 bp, 3 predicted proteins | sample S1TSphfallax_FD_89692 | JGI IMG/M metagenome (GOLD analysis project Ga0116226, IMG submission 89692) | Host-associated microbial communities from peat moss isolated from Minnesota, USA - S1T2_Fa - Sphagnum fallax MG | ecosystem: Host-associated > Plants > Peat moss > Unclassified | place: USA...
CTGCTACAGAGGACGGACCAAAGCATTTAGAAACCCGCATGAATCGTTCCCAATTTGAAGAATTATGTGGCGATCTGATCGGGCGACTCAAAACTCCAGTCAAACGGGCGCTAAAAGATGCCGGACTGAGACCTGCAGATATTGAAGAAGTTATATTAGTAGGTGGTTCGACTAGAATACCAATTGTCAAGCAAATAGTCAGGGAATTAATTGGGATTGATCCCACTGAGAATGTGAATCCTGATGAAGTAGTAGCATTGGGTGCAGCTATTCAAGCAGGAATTCTAGCGGGTGAAATGAAGGATATACTTTTGCTAGATGTCACACCATTATCTATTGGACTAGAAACTGTTGGTGGATTGATGAAAAAACTCATTCCCAGGAACACTACTATACCTGTTAGACGCTCGGATATTTTTTCTACTTCCGAAAATAACCAAAATACCGTAGAAATTAATGTTGTCCAAGGTGAGCGGGAAATGGCAGCAAATAACAAGTCATTAGGTAGATTTAAACTGTATGGTATTCCTCCCGCACCTAGAGGTATACCCCAGATACAAGTGTCTTTTGATATTGATGCTAGTGGTATTCTGCAAGTAACAGCGTTAGACCGTACTACTGGTAGAGAACAAAGTATTACTATTCAAGGTACTTCTAATCTGAGTGAATCGGAAATCAATCGTATGATTCAAGATGCTCAAAAATATGCGGAAGTTGACCGCGAACGTAAGGAAAAGATAGAAAAGCGCAGTCGGGCTGAGGCGTTGATTGGACAGGCGGAAAGACAACTCCGGGAAGTGGCTTTAGAGATGGGAATGCAGTTTGCTCGCCGTCAACGCCAAAGTATCGATCAGCTTTGTCGCGAGCTACGACAAAGCTTGAAGGAAAATAATGAACGTGGTATTGATCGAACTTATGCTGATTTACAAGATGCTTTATCGGAATTAAATCGAGAAATTCGAGAATATTATGCTGAGGATGAAGACGAAAGTTTGTTAGATGCTATTCGTGACATTTTTTCCCCAGAAAAGGAGCGAGACAGAGATTTGCCTAGAGATAGCTATCGAGAACGGGATTCCTATGATCGCAATAGGGACTTTGATCTAGGAAGTCGTTCGCCTAACTATGAAAGTCGTCCCCCACGCAAAAAGCGCCCTAGTTATGAGGATAATTGGGACGATGATGAAGAATGGTAAATTTGTAGGATGTTAATATCTAGATCTATTTTCAGTTTCATGAATCGGTTAGTGGGTAGTAAGAACATAAATAACTTCTCACCACTAACCACTCACATTTAAAGTTAAATTACCGATTATGCAAAATTTGCAGAACTTTCGCGATTACTACGAGATTTTGGGAGTACCTAAGGATGCTTCTAACGAAGAAATTAAAAAGGTTTATCGTCGGTTAGCTAGACAATATCATCCTGATCTCAATCCTGGTAACAAAGCAGCTGAGGAAAGGTTTAAGATTATTGGTGAGGCTTACGAAATTTTGTCTGACTCAACTCGCCGATCGCAGTATGACCAGTTTAGCCGCTATTGGAAACAAAAAGGCTTTAACGGGAACAAACAAACACCAAGGACAAAAAATTGGGCGGAAAATCGTTCTAATGGTCGCACAGGGAGTAACCAAGATGTCAACCCTGGTGAGTTCTCGGATTTTGAGAGTTTTATTAATCAAGTTATTGGTGTCAGCAGTCGTCAAAGTCCTGACACTGGGACAAGTGATAATCCAACTAATAATGACCCATTTCGCACTCCCCGCAGTAAAGTTGCCTATACAGTTAATACTCCGCCTCGCAGTAACCGGAGGGATATTGAAGCTAGGCTAACCTTACCTTTGTTCAAGGCTTACCAAGGCGGAAATGAGCGAATTCGCTTGGAAGATGGGCGATCGCTGGAAGTAAATATGCCAGCAGGAATGGTGACAGGTCAAACTATCCGCTTGCGCAATCAAGGTATTGGTGGAGGCGACCTCTACTTAAAAATTACCGTCGATCCCCATCCTCTGTTTAAATTGGCAGGAATCAATATCATCTGTCAAGTACCTGTCACTCCCTGTGAAGCCACTTTAGGCGGACAGATAGAAGCACCTACATTAGACGGACCAGTTAAAATGACCATTCCGCCTAGTGTGAGATCTGGTCAAAGATTTCGACTAGCCAATAAAGGCTATATCGGTGAAAACGGCAACAGAGGTGACCAATTGGTAGAAATCCAAATAGTTACCCCGAAAAATTTGAGCGCGGAAGAACGTGAACTTTACGAAAAGCTCAAGCAAATTGAAACCTTTAAACCTCGTACTGACTTAATCAGTTAAATGAGATGAGTAATTGGGATTACATTGAGATTACACGGTGACCAGTTTTTCACCTTTGAGCATCCGTGCAGCAGCTTCTAATAATGCCTCCTCCAGATATGGTTTAGTGAAGTAGCCACTAGCACCAAGCTGGACTGCCATTTGTCTGTGCTTATCTGCACCACGAGAGGTGAGCATAGCTATAGGTAACCGACTCAGGTTAGCATCCTTATTGATCAGCGAGAGTAACGCCAGTCCGTCACACCGAGGCATTTCAATATCGCAGAAAATAATATCACAAGGTAATCCAGAACGGAGTTTATCCCATGCTTCTTGACCATCCCGCGCTTGCTCAACACGATATCCTGCTTTATTAAAAGTAAGAGACAATAGCTCCCGCACTGTGATGGAATCATCTACAATCAATACTGTTGGATCAACTTTAACTGGTGATAAATCAACATGTATAGGTGTAGCTGGTTTCTGTTGCCAACCGCCAATTAGCTTGGACTTCTTACCCTGGAAGATATCAATAATTTCCAATACATCAGCAATAGGCATGATCCGCCCATCCCCTAGAACCGTTGCTCCAGCTATTCCATCTGGTTTGGGCGCTGGTCCTTCTAACCGCTTAATCACAATTTCCTGTTCGCTCAGTACTTGATCCACCTGTAGAGCCAACTTGTTATTTCCCGATCGCACTACTACTACAGAAATTTTGTCATCGTCTGGATTTGCACCATAAACATTACTACGGCTAATTTGGCGGTTCAAACCCAAAATTTCTTTCAAGGGTTTAAATGGTAGTAAAGTGTCTCGCCATTGAATAAATTGTCCATCAGGATAATGTTGAATATCTTTTTCCGGTATACTGAGCGTGTCTTCCACACCATCCATAGGGAAAGCGATTCTGGCTTTATCTGAAACACAGCAGAGAGCTTTACAAATACTCAGTGTCAATGGTAGACGAATGGTGAATGTCGTTCCTTTACCAATGATTGAATCTGTAATCACCGTACCACGAATCTCATTAATACGCGTATTCACTACATCCATACCTATACCACGTCCCTGAAGTTCATCAACACGCTCGGCAGTAGTAAAGCCTTGTTTAAACAGAAGCTCGTAAGCTTCTTGTAGAGACATGTTTTTAGCTTGCTCTGATGTAATCAATCTCTTCTGAACTGCTATATTTTTGACTTTATCATGGTCGATACCAATACCATCATCACTTACAGAAATAACCGTCTGATTACCTTGGTGGAAAGCACGAATCGTAATTTTGCCGACAGGTGACTTACCTGATGCTTGTCTGACTTCTGGAGTTTCTATACCGTGGGAAATGGCATTATTCACCATGTGAATTAGCGGGTCAGTCAGGTGATCTAAAATCATCCGATCTACTAATATTTCTTGACCTTCGGTGACTAATTCCACTCTTTTATTGTATTTCATCGCGTTGTCACGTATACCACGACGCAGGCGATCAACAGTCTGCGAAAAAGGATTCATCCGCGATTTTGTCAGTCCCTCCTGTAGATGAGTGGTTACTTGCCGAAATTGTCTGGCTACACGCTCTGTATCTTCGGTTACGAAGTCAATGTCACTCGCTGATTCCCGTATACGGACGATATATTCAATTGTTTCTTGAGCAAGTGTATGGAAAAGGGTAAAATGATCCATTTCCAGTTCACTAAAACCCCGATCTTGTGCTTGGCGAGATGAGTCTGGGCTTTCTCTGGATCTACGGCTAGCTAAAAGCGATGCTTCTAAAAGCGATCGCTCGTACAATTGCTGCATCCTTGCTCCCACATCTGAGAGGTGTTGTACCTGAAGTAACAAGTTATCTAGGGACTGTCGCAGACGTTCATGATCTTGTTCTAATGTATTGCGATTGACTACCAACTCCCCAACCAAGTTGCTCATTTCATCCAATTGCTTCACAGGCACTTTCATGGTTTCATCAATAGCTGCACCACGAGCGCTGGCTGTACTGGATCTTACTCCTCCAAATGGGATACCTTGAGTAGTTTCAGATGCAAGATCGATCGGATCATTAAACTCATCACTTTGCAAAGCCAAAGACACAACAGCAGGATTAATAGTAGGCTCTACAGGGGCTACTTGAGGTATTTCTTGGCTTGTTTCACCTAATAGTGCATCCAAAGCTTCAAAATCTGCATCCAACATAGAGAGAGCAGCAGGAGAAATTGATGGTAAATCTAAATCTAGTAGGGCTTCTAACTGATCAAATTCATCTTCTGCTAAAGGTACTTGTGTCTGATCTGACTCAGGAACATCTATTCCTGAGATGTTGATGCCTAATTCTGGAGCAGGTGGGTCAATAGATGGCTGAATATCCCCCCATTCTACTGTTGAATTTTGCTCTGTCCCAACAGTTAAATCATCCAGATTTAACTGTGCTTCTAAGTCCTCAAAAGTTTCATCTAAAGCAATTTCTCCCTGTTCATTTCCTAGGCTTGGCTCATCTAGACTTTCATCTCCCAGATTTTCGATCCAATTATCATTGCTAAAATCAGCAAATATCTCTTCATCCGCAGGAGCTTCTAGTACATCCGCATCCAAAATTTCTGCTGCGAAACTCGACTGACCCACTAAATCTAAATCTCGCTCTAAATCGGCAAATTCCTGGAGTATTGTTGTGTGTTCCTCTACTACTGGTGGTGCTGTTTGTATCTGCTCAACTGATTCATCTAGTTGATCTGCTGCTAAATCTGAATCTGGCTCTAGCTTTTCAGTTTGGATATAAGTCGAGTCTTCTATTACCAGATCTGGGCTAGAAAGGAAGGCATTTTCTGTACCAACACCTGCAAAACCGTCTAACTCATTTAACTCATTTAACTCCAGCTCATTATCTACATCACCAAAATCAATAAATGTGGGAGTTACTGGTATTTCTAGAAACTCATTATAACCAGCCGTCAAATCAGCAAATAAATCATCACCACTATCATCTGCTGCTAGAATTAGGTCAATATTTTGTGGCTGTTGCTGGAGGTCAAAATCTATACCTGCTGAATTTATATCTGTAGCAGGTATAGATTGTTCAGTATCAACTAATTCTGTATTGTTATCTACTGCTAGTAGGCTTTCTTCTAATGCTGCGGCTATATCGTATTCAATATCTTTTTGAGTGAATAGTTCTTCCGCTTGTGATGGTAGCGCATCTGCTTCACCCCAAAAGTTGTCTAATTCTGTCTGGGAAGATTCCTGTGATAGTGTCGTCGGTCTAGGATCTGCAAAAATATCATCAGTATCTAAGTCGTAAATACTATCTTCTGAAATAGGTGTTAAAATCAGATCTTGAACAGCTTGTTCTGGATATAAATCCTCTAAATTACTAATAGTAAGAGTTTCGACTTCTTGTTGATTTAATTCTCTAATAAGTAATGGGTTATCCTTAGTATCTAAACTTAGTGCTAAAAGTTCTGCAATATCATTATCCTCAGAGTCCGTAGTTTCTCTACTAGCTAACTCAGACTGTTGTGCGTCAATAATAGGAGTTAAGGTTAATTCTGCCAGATAATTGTCAGATTCATCAGCGTCAAATATTATGTTTAAATCCAACTCCTCATCGGAATTAGACGTGTTATTAGCTGCTATATTCTCCCTATTCTCAGAGGTAGATGGCTGTTTTGGCACTGCCAAATTATCTTGTTCTGAGACAGGATCACCGAATAATAGGTTTAAGTCTGCTGTAGCATCAAAATTGATTGGGTCTTGTTCTTGGCTGTGACTATTGTCAAGTGATAGCAAGTCTGCTAAATCTTCGTCCGTCGCTTCGCCACTAAAATTGCTACTTCCTCCGTCATAAGTCGCAGTGTCTAGCATTTCTGCTTTTTGCCAAGGTTCATCCAATTCCGAACTTTCACCCTCAAACAAATCGGCTAATGTATTTAATTCAGCAATTCCGACTTCTGGCCCATGATGATCAATATTACTAGTACTAGTACTAGATAAGTCTTCTCCCATGAATAAAGCTTGGTGGTTCAAAGCCGCTAAGTCTTTATTTGCAGAAGTCCCAGAAAATTGCATCGCATCTCGATTAGTAATTACTGGTGGTCTACGATTTAGCACTTCTTTAGCTGCAGCACCAGTGCTTTGTTGTGGAGGTGAATTAACAGCATCTGGTTGTTTATTCAACACATCGGGGCGCGAGTTAGCAATAGCTGGCTGAATCGGAGCTAGTAATGCTTGCAGTTCTTGATTAATCGTAATTTCCGTTTCTCGTCCTTGGACAGCTAATTCCTGAGCTTGTTTGATTTCAGTGATGATTATTTTAGCTAATGTGAGATAGGTATTTTGAGGATTGGCGATCGCTACAGTAGAAGCTTGACAAAGGGTACTCCAATTAGACAAGTTGAGTTGTTTACCAAGTTGATCTAACTTCTGACAACACTGTTGGAGATTTTGCCGGGACAAAGTTGTAGCAGATTGCTTAAACAATTGCAACATTTCCCGTAAAGTTTGTAATACCTGAGTTTGGAACTCAGTCCAATTTTGATTTTGACCTGATGCGATTGGCTGTTGTGAACTACCAGACGAGGTATGTCTAGATGCATCTTGAGATATTCCATTAGGTGCTTCTGCATATAGCAAGCCTGAAATGGGTTCTTGTGTAGCCGCATTGGATATATAGCCATTACCTCCCTGCTGCAACAATAACTCTAAATGCTGATTCAGCCATTGAAAGACTGGTTCCGTTTCTGACATAAGAGTATTAACTGTGTCCTCTGATAGACCAAATGGGCTACCAAGATGATCTAATAGCGCTTTTAAAGTGTCAGCAACAGCAAGAAACAAAGACTCTAATTTTTGGTCAATCTGAACAGGGTGATCTTTGAGTAATTTAAAGCAATCTTCTAAGCGGTGAGAAGTGTGCTGTATACTATTTAGTCCCAGCATAGCGGCTCCCCCTTTAATTGAGTGAGCCGCCCGAAAGACTTCATTAATCATTTCTGGGTCATTCAGCGTTCCTTGAAGATTTAACAACCCCTGCTCGATAGTATTCAGGTGGTCTCTCGCTTCTTCGAGGAAGTAACCTAAAATCCGTTGTTGTTGTTCCGGCTGCATAATCACAAATTAAAAGTAGAATGTAAAAGAAAAGACACAGTAGCTCAGGAAAAAGCGTAAAAGACAAAAAGAGAAATTGTCTACTTGATGTTGGCCTTTCACTTGGATTCCATGGTTTCTACACGGAAACGTTCTACAGAAGAGATCAAGTCGCGAGATACGCCCACTAATTGTTGGAGAGCGCCTGATACTCGTTGTGCTTCTTGCGAAGTCTCTTGAGCTGTCAGTTCTACTGATTGCATTACCTGAGCAACAGCTCTAGAAGTTTCAGTCTGTTCAACAGTATCATTACTAATTGACCGTACAAGAGAATCGATCCGATTCGCCACCTGAATGATATTCTCCAGCGATCGCTTCGCCTCTTCTGCCAATTTCGTTCCTTTGATTACCTGTTGTGTACCTTCTTCCATCGCTGACATTACGGAATTAGTTTCGCTCTGAATTTGCATGACTATCTGTTCAATTTCTTTGAGCGATTTAGCGGATTTATCCGCCAACTGCCGCACTTCATCCGCGACGATCGCAAATCCACGTCCCCCCTCCCCGGCTCTTGCTGCTTCAATACTAGCGTTTAACGCTAGTAAATTGGTTCTAGAAGCAATTTGGGAAATCAAAGCCACGATTTTAGCAATCTCTTGCGAAGATTCTGCTAGTCTTTTTACTTTCCTAGTTGTCTCCGCTACAGTTTCTCGGATTTCTAGAATCCCCGCTACAGTATTTTCTACTGCTTCCCCACCCTTAAGAGCGATAGTATTAGCATCTCGAGCCACAGATTCAGCCTCCCTTGCTGCTTCTGCCACGCGTTGAATAGATTCCGTCATCACTTGTACAGAGTTAAGAGTGTCTGCCAACTCCTGTGCTTGACGCAAAGCATCACTAGATAAAGCTCGCGCAAATGTTTCTGAATTAGTTGAGCCCTTTGTTACCTGTTGAGCCGCGTATTTTACCTGTTGTACAATATCCCGCAAATTTTGGATTGTCAGGTTAAAAGCATCAGCTACTGCTCCGAGTACGTCAGCTGTGACTTCAGCTTGTACTGTTAAGTCTCCCCTAGCGGCTCCTTCCACATCATCCAGGAGGCGAATTACTTGTCTTTGGAGAGTCTCTTTATCTTCTTCCTGATCTCGGGCTTTTCGTTGAGCTTCGTTGGTAATTGTAAAAATTACCCGTGACATATCATTAAAACTACTAGCTAAATAACCTAGCTCGTCTTTAGTATAAACTGTTGCTTGAACATTGAGATTACCTTGGCGTATAGCATCAAACTGATTTTGTAAATCTTTAGTTGTGCGCCGGATTTCTCTGAGTGTCAGGTTCCCCATGAAACCAGCCGTAACTCCACCAGCGATCCCGGCTGCTAAAGCCATAACCCAACCTGTATTCTGGAGTGATTTACGCTGCTGAACAGGCACAGTATTAGTAGATATAGCAGTGACAAAAGCTACCGCTACCAGTGCAACTATACCCACAGCACCAGCAATGAACCATTGTTTTGTCTCCAGAGGAGCATTTTCATAAAAGGGAAATGGGCTTTGATCTGCATTGATCATAGGCTCGACCTTAGCAACGCTTGGTTGTGTAAAGCTAGGAACTGCTCCTTGAGAACCAGTAATCGTAAATAACTCTTCCTCTCGGTCATCATCATGGACTAGAGTTTGATTATTAAACTTATTCAGAGAGATTTCTCGATCCTCTGATTGTTCCACCCCAAGCAAGGGCATATCACTAAAGTTAGCACTATCTTCGATCGCAAACTCGGGAATATCACCAAGAGCATCAAATTCATCAAATTCGTTCAAAAACTCCAAGCTGTTTTGTACAACTTCATTTTTAGGCGCTTCTACTTGTATGTGGCTGGAATTTATTTCTTCATCTGCAGCGAAACTTTCTGAACCAAAAGCGGATTCAAAGGCTTCTAAATCAAAACCATCATCATCAAAGCTGCTACTAACACGATTATTATTTACTTGATGAGACTGATTTTGTGGTGCGAAGCTCTTATTTAAAGATGATATTGGCAATTCTTCCGCCAAACTTACTGTAGGTAAGGAATTTTCCACCACTTTACCCTGATAGGAGTTGTTGTATGTCTTGTTTTCTCGGTCTTTTGCCGAACTATCTGCAGAAGATTGCGGCTTTATGGAGTCTATTCCTTGGGCTAAATCTTGATTGCCATTCTGTTCATCCAGCAAAGGATTAAATTCTCCTGGAGGATTAATTAGTGGAATAGTATTCTCTGCTAAAAAAGGGTTTTCAATCGGTAAACTTGCTTCTGTAAACGGCGAATAATCCAGCTTATTTTTGCCATTAACTGAGGAATCATCAGCTAAATTGCCATCTTCTATGAAGTTTTGAATATGCTCTACTGTATGATCTTCATGATCTTCATGATCTTTTTCTAATGAAAAATGAGATAAATCCAATGATCTTGGTGTTGTTAAACCATTGGACATACCCGGCTGTTCATTTGCTAGTTGCAACTCTGGCGCAAAAGGATTATCACCAAAAGCCGCTATGGTTTCGGGTATACTATTAGACTCCTCCATCTGGCTAGAAATTTCAAAAGGATCTTGTAAATACAATTCATCCAAAACGTCTAAAGACGGTTGATCATCGACCATCATCGCTGTCGGTGGTAGCAGATTCAAATCCTCAGTGATCAGAGCGTGAGATAGTTCTGTAGGACTGATTGTGCCAAATGGGTCTGATTCCGTCTTAAATTCGTCCGATGAAAGCAAATATTGTTCGATATTATCCAGACCATTATGCGCTAGATGAGTGATTTCCGAATCATCAGTTAATTCTAATACATTGCGATACTCATCTCTAGCTATATCATAATTTTCCAAAACGTAATATATATGTCCCCTTAATAAATGAGAGTTGGGGTCATCCGTAAAATTTTGCACCACTCGATCAATTAGATCGGCAGCAACCTCATAATTTCCATCCGTGTAGGCTGTTCTTGCCTGTTCATATAAAGAATCGTGATCATTTATACTAATTACCATTTACTCCCTCCCAATTTCATCCTGCCCATCGCGCACTTCGGAAAATTGCTGTGTGATCGAGCAATCGTAAATATTTACCTTGA
>Ga0116226_10006512_pt1 | contig 10487 bp, 8 predicted proteins | sample S1TSphfallax_FD_89692 | JGI IMG/M metagenome (GOLD analysis project Ga0116226, IMG submission 89692) | Host-associated microbial communities from peat moss isolated from Minnesota, USA - S1T2_Fa - Sphagnum fallax MG | ecosystem: Host-associated > Plants > Peat moss > Unclassified | place: USA...
CAAGATCACCGTTCCATTTCAGTGGTTGGCTTAGAGGTATCAGGTCAGGGCGCATCAAGTCGGGAAACAGGCTCAGACCGATGCTGGTCAGAGGGTCCGCGCCGTGCCCGGCAGATCGCGCGGCCTGTTCCGGCCCCACGATACTAGGTAACAACCCCAGGCAGACGCGCCATAGATAGATGTTCGGTACAATCAGCTTTGTCCGACGATAGATATCCCGTCCCACCGCGAGGATCGGATCCGCGTTCCCGCCGTGACCATTTAGAATGATGAGCCGGATCAAACCGTGCCGATGAAGTGAACCGATGACCTCAGACAAGACAGCCGTAAGCGTCGCCTTGGAGAGTGCAATGCCGCCGACCATTGAGTCAAAATGATCGGCACCCCCGAACGGAATCACCGGCGCGACCACTGTCCGATAGCCGGAGGCTGTTGCCCGCACCGCGGCGAGTTCCGCGATTTTGGCGGCAAACACATAGTCACCCATCGGCGCATGCGGCCCCTGATCCTCCTGGCTTCCCATAGGAAGTAGGACGACGGGGTTCGTAGAATATAGTTCGCGGGCCTCCTTACCGGTGATCGCGGCCATATTGACTTTAGGATCGGTTTACAGCGCGAAACCCCTATTCGAGTGATAAACTAAGTGTCGTCAGGATCGTCGTGCTCACGTTCAGTTCGGGACGGCGACGACCCGGGATTGCTTGCTATCGCAGTTGCGTTGCAAAGCAAGCATCTCTACAGCCAACGTCAATCCGGTAGTTCGATCGGAGCTATTGCATCGAAAAGATCCCCTGGACCGCGGTTCGAGGCGTGGGTTTCTCCGGACATGTGGTTCAGAACGCCCCAGACCGCATTAAGAGCCGTTTGGACAGCACCCTCGGCCCAAGCAGGGGTCCAGGAAATTCCGTCGCCAGCCAGGAATATCCCCCGCTCCTGTGGTGGCATCGCATCTTGCTTGAAGTGACAAAACATACGTCTGTTGTACCGGTAATGCCCAGGTAATGCGCCTTTGAAGGCACCCAGAAAGTTTGGGTCGCTTTCCCAGGAAACCGTGATCGGGTTAGCCACGATATGCGACGCAACGTCGACATCCGGGTAGATTTTCTTCAACGCGGCCAGCATCAGCTCGACGCGCTGGTCAGCCGTCAGAGGTAGGACCTTGAGGGCATCGCTCATCCACGAGTACGACAGGCAAATGACGCCCGGCCGCCCCTCACCGTTATCAAACAGATATGTGCCGCGGGTGATGCGGTCGCTCAGCGTCGTGCTCATCACATAGCGGCCGGTCCTACCATCACGGTCTTTCCAAAATGGTCGATCGACCATCACGAAGGTCTTTGACGCCTGCATGTAGCGCGTACGGTCGAGAGCCATCCAAAGCGGGTGTGAAAATAGATTCTCTTCGCACTTCAAATGCGTTGTCAGAAGCCAGGATTGGCAGGTGATAATCGCCGCGGGGTAGGATTGGGTACTCCCCCATTTGTCAGTGAGAGCAAGGTCACCGTCGGCACCGCGTACAATCTTGACCACGCCCGGACGCGGAGCGCCCTGGTGCAAATCGCTCAATGACGTGCCGCTTGGCCAATGCGCCATTTGAGCGGGTCGGTGCGCCCAAAGGCGGCGCGGCAACTGCTCTACCCCGCCAACTACCAGATACTGGTTGTCATCAAGGTTGAGACAAGCAACACGAAGAATCTCGAGCATCGAGTTCGGGAAATCGCTGTCCCACCCCCCGGTACCAAATCCGACCTGACCAAATATCTCACGATGCCTGAAGGAAAGACGCCTAAAAGCCGGCGCACTGGTGACGAAATCGTAGAAAGTCCGATCATCCCACTCCGTCACGAGCGCGTTCCAGATGTGCTTTGCCGCACCGACATCACGCGCGCGGATGGCTGCCTGCAAGGCGCCGAAGCTTGCCTGATCTTCAAGTGCATCCCGCCATGCCGCAGAGATGTCGCTCAGGACGCGAGGCAAATCTCCAGGTTCTTCGACGTAAGTCTGGTCGCCCTCGAGATCGATGAGCGTGCTGGCTGAAGCACTGTCCAATGGATTTGGAAACGGTGCTCTGTCTAGGCCTGCGAGGTTGAGGTAGTGATAGAACGCCGTCGACGACGCCGGGAAACGCATTCCCCCCAGTTCCGCAATCACCCCACTACCGCCGTCGAAGGGCTCAGACCGCAACCGGCCCCCCATGCGGCCAGACTCGTAAACGACCGGCTTAAGACCGAGCTTCATCAATTCATATGCTGCGACGAGTCCAGCGATCCCGGCGCCAACGATCGCAACTTCCATCCCATGGCATTCAGCCGGTAGGCGACCGAGACCAGCAGGATTTTTGATCCAGTCGTCGAAAGCGAAAGGAAAGTCTGGTCCCCACGCCGTAACCGGTGCCGCTTCGGCCTCAAGGAGGGTGGGATGGAGAACACTCATTGCGGTCTTCTCCGCTTGGTCGTTCCGCGATCGGTCTTAGCACTATCAACCGGCAGGCTTAGTGTTCCGTATAGTTCGGGTCGCCGATCGGAGAGATAGGTGTTTAGGTTCCGGGACTGCCTGAGCAGGGCGGGGTCAAGCTCTGCCACAATCATGGCTTCGCCCGCGCTGGCACGAGCAAGGTCCAAGCCGTCCGGGCCAATAACCGCACTTTCCCCGCAGTAGACAAAGTCGCGCTCGACGCCGCAGCGGTTGGCGTAGATCAAAAACATCTGATTTTCGTAGGCGCGCGTCGGCACGAGCGTGCGCGGAATAAAGCTATACGGCTCCATCAGGGCAGTCGGCACGATCAACAGGTCGGCACCCTGCAACGCAAGCGCACGCGCACTCTCGGGAAATTCTATGTCGTAGCAAATCAACAGCGCCGCCTTGAACGAACCAACGGTGAAAACGGCTGGCGCCCCATCGCCAGAGCTGAAGGCGTCACGGTCAACGTCGCCGAAGAGATGCGACTTCCGGTAATTTCCAACCAGCCCGCGCTTTGGATCGACATACGCTGCAGCGTTGAAGACGCGATCATCCTCACTTCGCTCCGGATAGCCCATAACGATCCCAAGACCATTTTCTCGCGAGATTTCCATAACCCGCCGCACGGCCATTCCGGTCGCTGGTTCGGCCAGGCCCCTGATCTTTTCGTGGCCGATCGCGTAGCCCGTCAGGAACATCTCCGGCGTGACGAGCAGCGTAGCCCCGACGTTCTTTGCTGACTGAGCTGCGGCCGAAAGCGCGATCAAATTGGCCGCCGTGTCGCAGCCCATACCCCCACTCTGCAAAACCGCCACACGCAATGGAAGCTCTGCCGCGGTGGTTTCCGCCAACGAACGCATAGCTGCAGCTCCATCGCCATGCTCCCTCATCGCGACTCAAGCCCTCGCTTCTCCCGCGTGGCATCCTCATCGACCAGGTTACGGTAGATTTCGAGCATCCTGTCGGCATACCGAGACAACGGGCGGCCGGGGGTACGAAGCACCCGCGATTTGATATGCAGGGCCGGCGACAAAGGACGGACCACAAGCGACGGCATCACCTCCGGGCTCAAGGCGGCCGACTCAACCAGCCCGACCCCCGTTCCCAGGCGAACGACTTCGATCAGGCTAGGGGAGGCGCCAACCTCGACCGTCGTGGACACCTTGACTCCCGCTTTGTCGAAAGCTTGCTCCAACCAACGGTTGAACGCTGAATCGCTGCCGTATGAGACATAGGTCTCGCCAAGTAGATCCTCGCATGTAACTTTGCGCTGCTTCGCGAAGCGGTGCCCCAGAGGGGCAATGCACAAGATCTGCTGCTCTCCAAAATCGTCAACGCGAAGCTCCGGCGCCGATTTTATCGAGTGAATTAATCCAAAATCGACCTTCCCTGACGCCACATCATCAATAATTGCCTGATAGGGCAAAATGTGCAGCTTTACGCTTACGCTGGGGAATTCCGCCTTGATTTGCTTTATGGCCGGGGCGGCATAGCGCGTCGCCTGCGTGGGTATAGCGGCAATCGCAACGGTCCCGTCGGTCTTCTGGCGCAGGTCCGCCGCCAGCCGCTGAAGCGAATCATAGGCGCCGAACAGCTTTTCGATCTCCCGCCGAATGACTTCCGCTTCGGGAGACGGAGCGACCCGCGTCCCATCCTTCACCATGATCGACAGGCCCAGGCCACGCTCGGCCTGTCGGAGCAGCTTGCTCACTGCAGGCTGTGAGATGCCCATAACCCGTGCAGCCTCACCGACCGCGCGGGTCGATATGACCGTCCGAAGGGCATCGAGCTGTGCAAGCGTTAGGCGGCTAAGCGCCGTCTCAGGCAAATTCACGTCCATAGCCATACGATATGCCCTTCCATTATTCAGAATCAAAGGTTATCTTTTGCAGACTGGTTCGGTATGGAGGTCGAGGGTGACAGACGACGGGTCAATGGCGGCCACGGGCGGTAACCAGCTCCGTCGACGTCAGGTCATCGGCGGCGTGGCAGCGGCGACGCTGGCCGCAGCTGCCGTGGGCGCCACAAAAGCGGAAGCAGCCTCTCGGATCGTCGTCTGCAACTGGGGCGGCGAGGGCATCAAGGCGCAAAGTGCAGCGTGGGGGCAGCCCTTCGCGCAACACTCGGGCGTTCCCGTCGAGTTCGACGGCAGCGGCCCGACGTTCGGCAAAATCCGCACAATGGTCGAGAGCGGCAACGTCGTCTGGGATGTCTGCGACGCCAATCTGGCGGTGGCAATCGATCTGGGCCGAAAGGGTTACCTGGAGAAAATCGATTGGACCGTCGTGGACAAGAACAAGGTCCGCCCCGGGTTCTGGAACGACTGGGGAGTGAGCCATTTCGTCTATAGCTTTGTGCTTGCCTACGATAAGGTCAAGTTTAAGGACAAGCCGCCCCGCACCTGGGCGGATTTCTGGAATATCAAAGACTTCCCGGGCAGCCGTGCCCTCTCTGCACGAACGTTGGGTTCTCTCGAAGCAGCGTTGATGGCTGATGGTGTGCCCGCGCGCAAAGAAGCGCTCTATCCGCTTGATGAGAAGCGTGCTTTGGCAAAGATCAAGGCGATCAAGGACAACTGCGTCTACTGGAGTTCGGGGGCCGAGAGCCAGCAACTGATGCGTCAGGGCGAAGTCTCGATGGCTCTAATGTGGCACACGCGCGCGACCACTTTGCGCGACGAAAAGAATAGCCATGTAGATTTCACTTGGAACCAGGGTTTGATGATCCCGGCAGGCTGGATTGTCCCAAAAGGCAATCCGGCCGGAAAAGCAGTGTTCGACTTCATCGCATTCACACAAACTCCGTCGACCCAGATCGAATTGTTGCGGTTGGACGGTTCGGGACCGGCAAATCCCGCCGCGAGCGCCATGATCCCGGACGACCTGCGAGACAAGGACCCTGCCTACGGCCCAAATGCCGAAGTGCAGGCGGTGGCGGACCCGCTATGGCTCGCTGACAACCAAGACCGCGTCTACAACGACTACGTCAAAATCATCTCCGGTTGATACGGTGGCACAACCGGCATCATCGGTCGGGAAACCACCTCCCGCCGTTGTCGCGCGGACCACGACGTCCGTGCTGACCCGGCGCAGCGCTCGGCAGGGCGGCTTCGTTGCGCTGCCGGCCTTGCTGCTGATCGCTGTGTGCTTTGTGCTCCCAGTTGGCAATGTCCTGCGCCTGTCGTTTACCGAGCCTGTCCCAGGCTTTGAAAACTACGTCCATCTTGCAACGGAATCTCTCTACATTCGCATTGCGATCACGACCCTACGGATCTCAGTGCTAACCACGGTTGTCGCGGTCGGTCTTGGTTATCTCGTCGCCTATGTTATCGCGCAGGCCTCCCCCGGTTTGCGCAGCTGGCTACTTCTGGTTGTACTCATTCCATTCTGGATGTCCGTGCTTGTTCGAGCTTTCGCTTGGATTTTGCTGCTCCAGAGAGAGGGTCTGCTGAACTCTGCTCTGATGTCACTTGGTTTAATTCAGCAGCCGCTTTCCCTGTTACGGAATGAGACCGGCGTACTGATAGGGATGGTGCATTACATGATTCCCTATGCAACACTCCCACTGCTGTCATCGATGCTCGCGATCGATTCGCGGTTGATGGCTGCGGCCCGGGCATGTGGCGCCGGCCCTATCCGAACGATGTGGCGGATCTTCCTCCCGCTTTCCCTGCCTGGTCTCGCCGGCGCGACCATCTTAGTGTTCGTGCTGAACCTCGGCTTCCTGGTTACCCCCGCTCTACTCGGCGGCGGTAAAGTGATCATGGTCGCGCAGTATATCCAATTCGGTATCAACGAGACCCTCAATTGGGGTATTGCCACAGCCCTAGCAACCAGTCTGTTGGCGCTGGTGCTGATCTCCCTCGTGGTCGCATCACGGTTCATAAGAACCGAAACGCTGTTCGGTGCCGCATGAGAGCGCGGCCATCGGGCTGGCTTCTGGCGGCACGAATCGCGGCGTTTGGAGTGCTCGCTTTTCTCATTCTCCCTGCGTTTATCGTTGTCCCGGTCTCGTTCACTGACACCGATTATCTATCGCTTCCGCAGGACCATCTTTCGCTGAGTCACTGGCAAACGCTATTCCAGACCCCGATGTGGCGAAACAGCTTGGTTCAAAGTTTCGCTGTTGCTGTAGCTTCAACACTTCTATCCGCGCTGTTCGGCAGCCTTGCCGCGGTTGGCTTCATGCGCATGAAGCCATCTATGGCCGCGAAGTTAAGACTTGTGCTGTTGTTACCGCTCATCGTGCCAACGATTGTTGCTGGGTTGGCGTGGTACTGGGTCTATATCCCTCTCCGTCTTCTGGACACCTATTTCGGGGTCATCCTCGCCCATACAGTTGCCGGAATACCGCTAGTCTTTGTCACAGCATCGTCCGCCCTCGCAGCTTTCGACCCGCGCTTGGAACAGGCAGCCCGATCGATGGGCGCCGGGCAGGTAAGGGTCTTACGGCAGGTTATCCTGCCCTTCGCAATGCCCGGCATCCTGTCCGGGGCTGTCTTCGCCTTCATCGCATCGTGGGACGAGGTCGTGGTGTTGCTCTTCATCACCAGCCGGAATGTCTATCTGCTGCCACGGGCCATCTGGGACGGGATCAATGACAATGTCGATCCGGCAGTCGCAGCCGCAGCGACGCTGATGATCAGCGTTACCGTCGGCATCCTCCTTCTGCAGCAACTCCTGTCGCGCCGCGAGAACGGAAAGGCGTCGTAAGATGACGAGTGTTGGGCATTTGACGGTCACCAACTTACGTAAGCGCTACGGTCATGCCGTCGCGCTGGACAATGTCAATTTCTCGCTGGCGCCGGGGGAGTTTCTTACGCTGCTTGGCCCGTCGGGCTCTGGCAAGACTACGACCCTGATGGCGGTAGCCGGCTTCGTGCAGGTCGATGCCGGAAGCATCAGCCTCGACGGGCGGGATCTAACGCGACTGCCGCCAGAGCGGCGGGAGTTCGGCATCGTTTTCCAGGGCTATGCGCTGTTCCCGCACATGACCGTCGCGGAGAACGTCGCATTTCCCCTGCAGGTCCGCGGAGTGTCTTCCGCCGAACGCCAGTCGCGCGTCAGAGCGGCCCTCGACCGGGTAAAACTTTCGTCGTTTGCCGATCGCAAACCCCGCCAACTATCCGGCGGCCAGCAGCAGCGCGTTGCCTTGGCACGGGCCCTGGTCTACGAGCCCCGCCTCCTGCTGCTGGACGAGCCGTTGAGTGCCCTGGATCGGAAGCTGCGCGCAGAGTTGCAGTGGGAATTGCGCACCCTGCACCGGGATCTCGGCGTGTCCTTTTTATACGTCACACACGATCAGGAGGAAGCGCTTACCATGTCGGACCGTGTCGCGGTCTTTGACAAGGGGAGCATCGTCCAATGCGGGACACCAGACAGCCTTTTTGAACGTCCGGCCACGCGGTTCGTGGCGGACTTTTTCGGCAAGAGTAATTTCTTCCCCGCGCGAATGAGTTCGACGTCCCAGTCCGTGGAATGGGAGGGTGGCAAGCTGGATTACGGGACAGGTGCAAGCCTCCCCTCCGGCGATCAACTCACTGTCTCGGTCCGTCCCCATCGCCTAACCTTGGTCAAAGCTGACGCGGCTCCGCTCAATGGGGTCGTGACGCAGCGCTCCTATGCCGGCACCGTCGTTCATTGTCTAGTCCGGACCCACGGTGGCACCGATGTGCTTGTCGAAAGCCCGGCGCTGCGAGGCTACTCCGGCATTCCGGACATGGGAGAGACAGTCGGCATTCACGTTGACCGAGATGCCGTCATTTTCCTGCCCCAATAAAATTTCACCGCTAAGCCCAAGTGGTTTGGCGTATCAACCGAGGACTTCGCCTCAGCATGAAGATTGTCGCCGCCACTATTGCTCACGAGACGAATACATTTTCGCCCATCCCGACACGGTTGGCGGACTTCTTCGATGACGGTCCGCTCTACGGTCGTGAAGCCTATGATTTCGTACGCGGCAGCGGGCGTTCCATGGCCGGGATGATCGCGGCTGCCGAGGCCGCGGGTGCCACAGTGCATCTGGCGGTCGCCGGCAGCGCCAATCCCGCGCGGGCCGTGGACGAAGATGCCTTTGAGATCATGAGCGCTGCTCTGTGCAACGCTGTCCGCGAGGGCTGCGACGCCGTGTTTCTGGAGATGCATGGGGCGATGGTGACGTCCCATCTGGATGATGGGGAAGGCGAGATCCTCGCGCGCGTTCGCGCCATCAATCCTCATATTCCAATCGCCGTCGCGCTCGATCTGCACGGCAATATCTCCCGACGCACGATCGAAAACTGTACCACGCTGGTCGGCTACAAGACCTACCCGCACATCGACATTGTCGAGACGGGCAGGCGCGCCGCCGAAACGCTCCTGGCAGCACTCAGGGGCGAGATCGCTCCGACACTGGCCTATGCGCATTGCGGCACGATGCCCAACATGCTGCGCATGGCGACGGATCGGGGTGCCATGGCCGAGGTGATGGCCATGGCCAAGGAAGCGGAGAACGCTGGCGCCCTCGCGGTAAGCATCTTTGGCGGTTTCCCCCTCGCGGACTCTCGTTTCACGGGCATGAGCGTCGTCGCCATGACCGACAACGACCCAGAAACGGCACAGCGCATATGCGACCGGATAAAGTCTTTCGCATGGGAACGACGGGCGGATTTCCAGGTCGCGTTCGAGCCGCTCGACACGACCATGATTCGCGCGGCGGCAATCATCGCTGGGCCTGTCATCCTGGTCGATCACGCCGACAATTGTAATTCGGGCGGAACCCAGGACTCGATGGACGTCATCGACGCGGCACTTCGGCACGGATTGGATGGGATCGCGGCCGGCCCTATTGCGGACGCCGAGGCGGTTGCCGCCATGATCGAAGCCGGCGTCGGGGCTGATGTGGAACTCGCGATAGGTGGAAAGACCGATTTCAGCCCGATCGGCGGGAGTTGCGGTGCCCTCGTCCTGCGCGGAATCGTGCGCACGATCTCGGATGGCCGCTTCACGGTCAAAGGTCCTGTATTCACAGGATCCAAGGTAGCGTTGGGACGAACAGTCGTCCTCGACACCGGCCGCCTGAAGCTCATTGTTAGCGAGGGGCGCTGCGAGCCGCTTGATCTGGCGATGTTCCGCTTCGTCGGCATCGAGCCAACAGAGCAGCGCTATCTCATCATAAAGTCGAAGATCCAATACCGACCGACCTTTGGCGCCATCGCGACCGAGGTTCTCGATTGTAACGGTGTCGGCTTCGCTAGCCTCGATTACACGAAATTCAAGTTCGAACGGATTACCCGCCCGCTCTACCCACTGGATTCCTGATTCAGGCCCACACGGCGAGGACAAGCAGATGACTGGTATTCTTCTCAACTCTCAGCTTCAGGCGCGACGCGAAGCCGCCATTCCCCGCGGCGTGACGACGATGCTGCCGGTATTCGCGGAGCGCGCCGAAAATGCCGAAATTTTTGATGTGGAAGGTCGGCGCTACGTCGACTTCGCCGGGGGGATCGCGGTGCTAAACACCGGACACCTCCATCCCAGGGTCAAGGCCGCCGTCATCGCACAGCTCGATGCCTTTAGTCATACCTGTTTTCAGGTGACGCCCTATGAAGGCTATGTCCGTCTCGCCGAGCGTTTGAACGCGATTATCCCGTGCCGGGGTCCCCGGAAGACGATGTTCCTCACAACCGGCGCCGAGGCGGTCGAGAATGCCGTAAAGATCGCCCGCGCCTACACCGGGCGCCCCGGGATCATCGCATTTTCAGGCGCGTTCCATGGTCGCACGCTGCTCGGCATGGGATTGACCGGCAAGGTTGTTCCCTACAAGGCAGGATTTGGTCCGATGCCTTCGGACGTCTACCATCTTCCCTTTCCGGTTGCCTACCATGGCCATACGCAGGAGCATTCCTTCTCCGCGCTGGAAACATTGTTCAAAGCGGATGTCGATCCCACGCGGATCGCTGCCATGATCATTGAACCGGTTCAAGGTGAGGGCGGCTTCTATCCCGCTCCGCCTGAATTCCTGGTGCGACTACGCAGTATTTGCGATCA
>Ga0116226_10006513_pt1 | contig 10486 bp, 7 predicted proteins | sample S1TSphfallax_FD_89692 | JGI IMG/M metagenome (GOLD analysis project Ga0116226, IMG submission 89692) | Host-associated microbial communities from peat moss isolated from Minnesota, USA - S1T2_Fa - Sphagnum fallax MG | ecosystem: Host-associated > Plants > Peat moss > Unclassified | place: USA...
AGACGTCGGCCTCCGGCCAAGACCGGCAAGAAGCCGCCTTGGCGGCTCTAGGTCGGAAATTATTCTTCGATCCACGCTTGTCTGCTTCTGGGAAACTCGCCTGCGCAAGCTGTCATGACCCGCAGTTTGCCTACGGCCCGCGGCCGGGCCACGCGATCGCGGTTGGCGGCCGGAACCAAGCTCAGCAGGGGACCCGTGCGATACCTTCATTGCGCTATCTTCGCGGTTCGCCGCCTTTTGCACTCGCACACCATTTCATCGACGGAGACATTGCGCCCATAGGCGGGTACACCTGGGACGGCCGCGCGGCGTCGATTGCCGAACAAGCGCGTCTGCCGCTGCTCGCTGCCAATGAGATGGCCAATGCGAAACCCGCGGAACTGGTCCTACGATTGCGCAAGACCGAGTATGTCGCCGATTTTCGCCGGGTGTTCGGTGCGGACATGTTCGCCCAAGTCGATCGCGCCTTCGCGGGAATCTTACAAGCGCTCGACGCATTCGAGAGCACACCCAGCGAATTCTCTCCCTATTCGAGTCGGTATGATGCGTTCCTGCGCGGCGAGATCGACCTCGAACCCAACGAGGAGCGGGGCGTCGCATTGTTCAAAGATCCCGCCAAGGGTAATTGCGCCAGTTGTCACATCGTCACGAGTCATGGGGAGACCCCGCCGGCCTTCACCGACTACGACTATGCGAACGTCGGTGTGCCGCGAAATCCGCGGCTTGCCGTCAACGCCGACAAACGCTATTTCGATCTCGGGCTCTGCGGGCCCCTGCGTACCGATCTGGCCAATCGCAAGGAATACTGCGGCATGTTCAGGGCACCGAGCTTGCGTAACGTCGCAATCCGGGATGCCTTCTTCCATAACGGCGTGTTCGGTTCGCTTCGGCAGGTCTTGGAATTCTATGTCGAGCGCGACCTTCACCCTGAGAAATACTACTCGCGTAACGCCGACGGCAGTGTTCACGCCTTCGACGACATGCCCCCTGGTCTTCCCAACAACGTCGATCGGGATCCGCCACTCGATCGCGCGCCGGGCGCTGCACCCGCATTGTCCGCCGCAGAAATCAATGATCTCATCGCGTTCCTACGGACATTGACCGACGCGGATGTGGACCCGGCGCGCGTCGGCGGGACCATCGCTTCGGCACGCCGCTAGGCCGCCGAACCTGCGATCTCGTCGCCGCCGCTTGCGGCCCCTCCGGTGCTCTCACCCCGCACGAGCGCAATCGCTGCATGCAGGGTCGTGCATATCCGCGCGTCGCCAAGGACCGCGCCGATGCCGTGGCGGTCCATGTCGGCCCGGAGATAATAGTTTACGCGCCCGAACACGATCGTCACGCCCTCGTGCGCTAGCTCGTCGATGAGATCGAGGATCGCCTTCGCCGCCGAGAAGTCGAGATCCGTGATTGCCGCGGAGTCGACGATGAACCACCGAATCGGCATCGGGGCCGAGCGCACCAGTGAGCGCACCTCCTCGACAAAGCCGTTCTCATTCGCGTAGAAGAGATCCGCCCCAAACCGATAGACGATCAAACCGGGTTCGGTCACTTGCCCCGCCTTGGTCGGGACCGACAACCATTGTCCGTTCTCGCCGGTGACGAACATCATCGTATGCGGTCGATAGCTGTGGCTCACGTGCCGGAACAGCGACAGCGCGATCGCGAGCAAGATCCCTTGCTCCACGCCGACCGCAACCACAACCGTCGCGGTCACGATGGCCAGCGAAAACTCGCCGGGGCTTTCGCGCCGAATATCCCGCAGTCGTCGCACATCGATCATACCGACGGCGATCGTAAAGACGATGGCCGCGAGCACGCAGCGCGGCAGGTACTGGAGAGGCCCAGTCAAGAAGAGCAAGACCAGGAGCACGACGGCCGCCAGAGCGATCTGCGCCAATTGGCTGCGGGCACCGACATGATCCGCCATCGCCGTCTGCGTCGGGCTGCCGTTCACGACGAACGCTCCCGTGATGGCGGCCGCCGAGTTCGCGGCCGCAAGCCCGAGCAGGTCGGCATTCGCGTCGACCTGCTCATGATACTGCACGGCAAACGCCCGCGAAGTTGCGGCGCTCTGCGCGATGATCATGACGACGCACGACAAGGAGATCGGCACGAGTGCCAGCGTCTCGTTCCAACTCACGACCGGCAGTTGCAGCGCGGGCAGGCCGCCCGGGATCGCGCCGATCACCGCGATGCCGCGGGCCTCTAAGCCCCATAACGCGCTCGCGACGATCGAGCCTGCGACCGCGAGCAGTGCGAGCGGCAGGCGTGGCAGCAGTCGGTTGCCGACCATGATCATGGCGATCACGAACGCCGCGAGCGACAAGGTCGGCAGGTTTGGATGCGCAAGTCCTTGGCCGATCTCCCACAGGCGCACCAGGGAGTTGCGGGACATGGTCGCAATACCGCAGAGATCGCCGAGCATTCCGATGGCCACTTGGATGCCGACGCCCGTGAGAAATCCGGTCAGCACGGTGCGCGATAGGAAGTCGGCGAGAAAGCCGAGCTTGAATAGCCGGGCGACGAGCAACCACGCGGCGGTCAGTAGCGCGACCGTACCGACGAGACCCACATAGGCCGCACCGCCTGGAGTCGCCATATGCGATACGGAGCCTGCGAGAATGGCGGCCGTTGCCGAATCCGCGGCGACGACCAAGTGTCGCGACGAGCCGAACGCCGCAAACGCCAGCAGCGGAAGCAGCACCGTATAGAGTCCGGTCACGACCGGCATGCCGGCGATGCGTGCATAGCCCAGGACTTGCGGAATATTGATCGCCGCCAAGTTCACGCCGGCGAGGGTTTCGCGCAACGCGCCCCGCGCGGTGATGGGACGCAGGCCCGCGAAGAATCTCATCTGCGGGGGCAGGCGATTGGACGCATCACCCGGCAACCGACGGCGCGACGAGCTGCAAGGCGAGCCGCATTGCGTGCGCGCGCAGCTCAGGCACGGCGATCGCCTCCCAATAGCGGGCCTTGAGCATCGGACCGACATAGAAGAGTCCGCGCGCCGCGCCACCGTCGCTGCCGAGCAGTTGATAGCGCTCGTTGACCTCGATGCCGAGCTTGAGAGGATCCTGGCGAAGCAAGCCCTCCTCACGCAGCTGCACGATCAAAGGAATCGCCAGCGTCGCTATGTCGTAGTTCGGACCCGTGCAATTGACCACCGTGCCGACGGTCAGCTCTCGCAGGCTGCCGTCACGTCGCTGCCTGATCGAAACGATCGTCTCGTCACCGTGCTGTTTGTACGAGAGCACCTGACCCGCAATCACCTCGACCTGACCGGAGGCCCGCATTTGCTCCAGACGCAGGAATGCCGCGGGAGCAAAACGATGCCGATGGATATCCCAATACGGCGCGACTCGCCGCAGAAATTTGGCGCGTTCATGAACCGGAAGGCGTTGCCAAATGCCCTGCGTGTAAGGCCGCAATTCGTTGATGACATCGCGCCAATCGTCGCCGGCCGAGAGCTTGCGGCGCGTCTCGCGCCGGATCGCACGCAAGTGCGCGAACACCGTGCTCGGCAAATCGTTCAAATAGTCGGGCAATCCGCCGCCCGAGGTCGGTGCCTTCGGCGTAAAGCGATGCCCATGCGTGAGCAAGCCCCGGCGCGAGATCAGATACACTTTTCTTGCGTCGCTATGGCTGGTCAAGCGAAACAGCGCGTCGACCGCGGTATGCCCCGCGCCCAAAATCGCGATCGGTCGACCCGCGTCCATGCGATCGATGGCTTCGAAATTCCAGGGATCGGCAACATAGGCCTCGGACGCGAAGAAATCTGACTCCGGCGGGGGGTTGCGCGGAGGAAAATGTCCCAGCGCCAAAACGACTTGATCGGCATGCAGTCGCCGCCCATCGGCGAGTTCGACCACGTAGCCGCCAGGGGTGCGCGCGTCGGCTCGTACGGCGCGGACTTCACCGGAGATCCTTTGCAGGACGGCGGTGCTCGTGCTTTGTGCCTGCGCCAAGGTGTTCTCGAGGTAGTCGCCGTAGATCCGCCGCGAGACGAAAGACCCCGCGTTGAAGGCCGGATCGATGTTGCGCAAATAGTCGACGAAATGTCCGGGCACGTCGGGCAGGGCGCTCATGTTGCCGGCCGGCACGTTCAAGAGCAGGTTGTCGTCCCAGGTGTGATACGCGAGGCCACGACCCTGGCGCGAGCGGCGCTCGATCAACGACAGCCGCAGCCCGGTTTTGGGCGCGTGGCGCAGCAGGTTCACCACGGTCAGCGTGCCGCTGAACCCGGCGCCGACGACGATCAGCTCAGGCGAATCCGAATGTAGAGACACGGACATCGCGGCATGTTATCGCAATCGATAAGCGGGTGTGATGCAGTCGGAATTTGCGATTACGGCACCGGTGCTCGTGCTCAGTCTGATGGAATTGCGCTCGGCCGCATTGGGCAACCCCTTTCCGGAGGTGGGTGGCGAGGCGGAGGGCGGCCGGCTGCATTTGCACTTTCTCGCGCAAGAGCCCGTGCGTGCCGGCCACGGCCCGCAACTGGCGCACGGTTTGCGCTCTGCTGGAGCTCGCGGCCGGCGAGCGCGCGTCCGGCGAGCTCGAGGCCTGACCGGCTCACGGCATTTCCCAGCGCGGACGTCTCAGCTGGACCAGTGCCAGCCGTCCACGACCATGGCGCGCACGCAGTCGCGCGGCAGATAACTCAACCAGTCGGCGATTGCGGCAGCGGCGCGCGCACTCGCCGCGCTATCGTGCGCCAGACGAGTCGCCGTCGGTGTGCTCGGGCCGACGCCCAGGCTATCCAAGAGCGCGGCGAGCTCGACGCCGTGATCGGTGTCCGGGCTCGTTGCCGCTGATTCAGTGCCGTCGTGCATGGGGTCCGTTTGTGTGCGCCATAGATGCATCGATTTCAGAATCGACTCGAGCCGTAACACGGCCGTGAAACTTCCCTGGCTGCGTGGTTGCTGGATCATGGTCGTATTCCTGTAGTGGTTCAGGTACGACACCATAATCGCTGCTAAGGTGTGATTCTGTACGCTGGCTCGCTTAAGTCGGTGATGGAATCCGCGCGCCAACTCGGCATGCTCATGCGCCGCGGCAGCGGCGGAATTTCATATTGTGGCAGCTCCTGCAGGCAAAAACTCAAGGCAATCAGCGCGGTCGGAACATGAAAGAAGAGCACCCAAAGTTCCGAACCCTGGCCGATTCCGCGGTGGGCAAGGCTCGCCACCGCGACCACCAAGAATAGAAATGTCAGCACGGGGATGGCGCGTCGAAAGACGACGCCCCAGCGTGCAGCTCGCAGGCGGTCGTGGAAGCAATGCGGCGCCTCACGCAGAGTTTGCGCCAGATGGGCCGCCGCCCGATCGAGCGCGATCTCCGCCTTGCGCGTACGCGCCTGCGCGGCGCCGCGCAGACGCAACTTCGTTTTCCAGCCCTCTTTGCCGCGAATGAGTCGCGCCCAATCCCAACCGAGAACCGCAAGCAAATCCTCGGGAAGCGCAAGCCTCGCCGCGCCGTTTGCGATCAGCCTGAGTTCGGCTGCGACTCGACGTACCGGCGATACCGTCATCGCGAGCGTCAAGTCCTCCGTGCGCACCTCGCCACTCGTGAGGATCAAACCCGCCGGCGTCCCCTCGAGCGAATAACTGCGCGCAATGACGAAGCCTGGTCCCTCGTGAAACTGTCGTGCCGGCAGAATGGCCTCGACGTCCGCCAATAATCGGGCCGGGTCGGGTCCCATGGCCTCCAGTTTGGCCTGCAGCCCACAGGCGCGCGTGAGCAGGCGCGTCAACCGACACGTCCCGGTGCCGAAACTATATAGCTGCAGCGTCTCGCGCAGCGTACCCGCCGCCGCGGCGTGTTCGAGCGGCTGAAATACCAGCAGACGCTCGCTGCGCCTGCTGGCGCTCAGATCGACGCGGCGACCGCCGCGAGTGAAAGGCGCCACCAACTCCAGGATCTCGTGATGCGTCAAGGGCGAGACAGCCATGGGTCATTCTAGCGCGGACGCCACGGTCGCGCAGTGTCACGAAAACCGCTAGGCTGCACGCGCGATGACTGAGTATCTCGACATCAGTGAGTCCTTACCGGATGTTCCGTTGCTCGACGCGGACGAGCCCGCGCCCGTGATCGCCGAACGTCTCGAGGGCCTGTCCAATTTCGTGATCGTCGTCGACCACGCTGGATGGCGCATGCCGCGACGCCTCGATGATCTCGGTCTGCCCCAGTCGGAACTGCGCCGCCACATCGCCTGGGACATCGGCAGCCTCGCGGTCGCACGCCTGGTGGCCGCCGAACTCGATGCGCCGCTTCTGGCGCAGGCTTACTCCCGGCTGGTGATCGACTGCAATCGGGATCCCGCAGTCCACACGTCGATTCCCACGCTGAGCGAGTGGACTGAGATTCCGGGCAACATGGGTCTCAGCGCGGCGGACGTCGCGGCACGAGTCAACGCCATTTTTACGCCCTACCATGATCAGTTGCGCGCACTCTTGGACGCCCGCCAGGCCGCCGGACGCAAGACCATTCTCGTTGCGCAGCACACGATGACCCCGGTCTTCAAGGGCGTGCGGCGCGAGATGCATGCGGCGATACTCTACAACCGCGATCGCCGCTTTGCCGGCCACGTGTTCGATCGGCTGCGCCGCGACCCTCAGCTCATCATCGCGGATAACCAACCATACTTCGTCAGCGACGAGACGGATTACACGATTCCGGTTCATGGCGAACGTCGGGGCCTGCCGCACGTCGAAATCGAAATTCGCCAGGACCTCGTCAGCGACTCGGCCGGTGTGGCGCGCTGGGCCGCAAGGATCGTTACCGCCTTGCGCGACGCCGAGCAGAAGTTTTTCGCAGAAGACGACCTCACGCCCGCACCGCGATGACGACGACCGTCAGTCGCACTGCGCTCGCGACCTCGCTGATGCGCGCCTTGCACACTCGCCGGGATCCAAAACCGCTCATCGATGACCCATGCGGCGAACAACTCGTGCCCGAGCCGATCCGAGCGGCTTATCAGGACCCCAGCATCCTGCGGAGCAGCCCCGCATACGCCGGCGTGATACTGCGCACCCGCTACACCGAAGATGCTTTGCGCGCCGCGGTCGCGAACGGCGTCCGGCAATATCTGATCCTCGGCGCGGGCTTCGACAGCTTCGCGCTGCGCCTGCCGGCATTTGCGCAGGATCTCCAGATCTACGAGATCGATCATCCCGCGACGCAAGCACTCAAACGGCAGCGTCTGCGGGAGTGTGGCCTGTCGCTGCCACCCGCCGTGCATTTTCTCGCCGCGGATCTTGCGCAAGAACAGCTGCCGGCGGCCTTGGCTCGTTCGCCGTTCGACCCGGCTTTGCGCAGCTTCGTCTCGTGGTTGGGTGTGACCATGTATCTGACGCGCGACGCGAATCTCGCCGCGCTGCGCGCGATTGCGCAATCCGTCGCGCCGGGCAGCGAACTGGTGTTCACCTATTTCGACCTCGAGGGCGGTCTGCAGCAGTCCGAGCGAGTCCGCGCCCTGAGTGCGCGCGTCGCCGCGCTCGGTGAGCCGTTTCAGTCGGGATTCGACCCGGGGACAATCGGTGCGGATCTACAGGCCTGTGGCTGGACGCTGCGCGAGGATCTGACCGACCGCGAGGTCCTCGCACGCGTCGATGGCGCCGACAGCAACGCACTGGACCCCGGCGGATTTTCACACATCGTGCGCGCCGCCGTCGATTTCCGGTAGGCTTGCGAATTCGTCCACGGGGAATCACGCGACATGATCACAACATCCCGGCTAGCCTGTTTCCTGCTGTGCGCGACGCCCATGCTCGCGCTCGCACAGACCGAGCATTTCACGGTCATCTCGGGCGGCAAGAACATCGGCGGACTCACGGCCGAGATCCGCGGTGAGACGACGCACATCGTCTACGATGTCAAAGACAACGGCCGAGGACCCACCATGGCCGAAACCATTCATTTCGATGCCGGCGGCCTGCCGACGCAGTGGACGATCACCGGCACGACCACCTTCGGCAGCAAGGTCTCGGAGCATTTCCAGCGGCAGGGCGAACGTGCGGAATGGCGCGATTCGACCGGCAAAGGGGAGGCTGCGAGTCCGACCCCCAGTTTGTACGTCGCGCAGAGCGGCAGCCCCTGGTCCGACGGCATCTACGCACGCGCACTGTTGAAAACCGATGCGCGTCGTTTGGCTGCTCTGCCGGGCGGGGAGCTCACTCTGACGGCGGGCGAGACCCTCGATGTGACGGGCGAGGGCGGTGCACGGCGGGTCACGCGCTATGACTTGAGCGGCATCAATTTGACGCCGGACACGATTTTGCTGGATGCCGACGGCAGCCTGTTCGCCATTGTCGACCCGAGCTCGGTGCTCGTGCGCACCGGCTATGAAGGCGAGGAAAAACGCTTGCGCAGCCTCGCCGCAAAATGGGTCACGGAACGCTACGTGACGCTGGAACGCGAGGCGGCACATCATTACGGCGCGCCCGTGCGCCTGCGCAATGTGCGCCTGTTCGATCCAAAGACACAGTCACTGACGCCGCCCGTGTCGGTGCTCGTCAACGGCAAGGAGATTGCCGCGATCGAGCCGCTCGACAGTCCGCCGTCGCCCGGCGAGGTCAGCATCGACGGGGCCGGCGGGACCCTGGTCGCCGGCATGTATGACATGCATGCCCACCTGCAGCAGGACGACGCTTTGCTCAACGTACTCGCGGGCGTGACCAGTGTGCGCGACATGGGTAACGACAATGCGGTGCTCGCTCACCTGATCGAGCAGATCGAGACCGGTGCCGTCAGCGGCCCGCATGTCGTGCGCTCCGGGTTCATCGAGGGCAAGAGTCCCTACAGCGCCAATAACGGGATCCTCGTGGACAGCCAGGAGCAGGCACTCGACGCCGTGCGCTGGTACGGCGCGCGCGGCTATTGGCAGATCAAGATCTACAACAGCATGAACCCGGCCTGGGTGCCTGCCATGGCCAAGGAGGCGCATCTGCTCGGCATGCGCGTCGCCGGACACATCCCCGCGTTCTCGAATACCGATCAAATGATCGACGCGGGCTACGATGAAATCACGCATATCAACCAGTTCATGCTGGGCTGGGTTATTGGACCCACCGAGGATACGCGCACGCTCTTTCGCCTGACCGCGCTGAAACGACTCGGCTCCCTCGATCTGCAAAGCGCCAAAGTACAGCACACCGTCAAGACCATGGCGGAGCGCCATATCGCGATCGATCCCACCCTGGGGATTCACGAAATGTTGACGCAGAACCGCGACGGCCAGGTCCCGCCAGGCGCCGTCGACTACTTCGAACACATGCCGATCGGTTGGCGGCGGGACGCCATGAAGGCGCTGATCGACACCTCCGCCGCGGGCGACGACCAGGCGTATCGTGCGGCCTTCGACAAGATCATCGCGACCGTGCGGCTGCTGCACGACCGCGGCGTATTCATCGTGTTCGGCACCGACACCGGCGGCTCGTTCACCTATCACCGCGAGCTCGAACTCTACGAGCGCGCAGGCATGACGCCCGCTGAAATCCTGAAGCGCGCAAGCTACGATTCGGCGCGCTACGTCGGCCAGGATCAGCGCCTGGGGTCGATCGAGAAAGGCAAACTCGCGGACTTCTTCTTGGTGCCCGGCGATCCGACCAAGGATCTCAAGGCGATCAAGACGATCAGTCTGGTCGTCAAGGACGGCGCGTTCTACTATCCGGCCGAGGTCTATCCGAAGTTCGGGATCAAACCGTTCGTCGCGGCGCCCGTCGTCACCCTGCCCGAGGCCGCGAAGCCCTAGGGGCGCGGCCCGATCGATTCATCGCGCCGTGAATATTTTCTTCGGACAGATCGCGTGCACGCCGACGTTGCCGTCGACCAGCTGCGTAATGTCCACGTCGACCGCGACGCTCGTCAACATATAGGCCTCGTCGCGATTCAGGTGCTTGGTCTCCATCAGAAAGTCGATCATGTCGCGGACCGCATGTTCGGCGGCCTCCTTGAGGTCTTTGCTGAACCCCATGGATATGTATGAATCCGGTGTTTCCGCGCGCGGCCACAGGAGGTGCCGATCCTTGTGCACGATGAATCGGAAGGTCCCGGTCAAATAGGTCTCGAGTGCGGTGATGTCGACTTCGCCGTTGCCTTGTCCCGCGTGCCCATCGCCGGCCTCGAACAGCGCGCCTTTGGCGGCGACTGGGATGAACAGCGTCGTGCCGGCGACGAGTTCCTTGTTGTCCATATTGCCCGCGTGCACGAACGGCGGAGCGCTGTCGATCTTACCGCCCGCGGGCGCAACGCCCATGCTGCCGAAGAATGGGCGCAGCGGAATTTCGATGCCGGGCGCAAATTCTGCCAGCATGCGCTGGCGGTCGAGTCGCACGATCTTCCAGCGGCTGTAGGGATATTCCATCGGTAGGAAACCCCGTCCGACGCCAAACCCATTGCAGGCAAAATCCACGTCGATGTCGACTTTGAGGATTTGCACTTCCAAGACGTCGCCGGGCTCGGCCTCGGCAATCGCGTCCGGGCC
>Ga0116226_10006514_pt1 | contig 10486 bp, 15 predicted proteins | sample S1TSphfallax_FD_89692 | JGI IMG/M metagenome (GOLD analysis project Ga0116226, IMG submission 89692) | Host-associated microbial communities from peat moss isolated from Minnesota, USA - S1T2_Fa - Sphagnum fallax MG | ecosystem: Host-associated > Plants > Peat moss > Unclassified | place: USA...
GAAGGCGAGGTCATCGTTATGGCCTCGGGCCGCCAACGCAAGCGGGTCGCTCGGATAGTTGCGGCGGAGCCTGTCGAGAAGAAGGGCCGGGTTTCAAGGATGTTCGAAGGCGCGCCCGATCTCGGCGATCCATTCTTCAATCGTCTTCCTGAGGACGAGCTTCGTTTCTGGAAGCTTCATGCACGAAGCGCGCAGTGCGTAGTTCGTGTATCCGGCGCTCGTGGATCGACGGCTGAAAGCTGATGTCGAAGTGCTCGACAACTTCATCCACGTCTCTCCGCCTGAACATATCCAGAACATATCCAGGCTTCGTCTGCTTCCAGAATCCAGCCAGTTGGCCACCCTCGACGGGCGGAGAACTTTTCACCCGGCGTTGGGGATTTCAGGTTCTTCCGCATATTTGGTGAAACGATAGCCGGGTGCGAGCGTGTTAGATTTGGGCGGCACGGACGTTCAGGCAAAATAGAAGCATGAGCCATGAGGGAATACGGTTTGTGAGCGAGGAGGAAGCGCGGCGCGGCGAGCAGGTTCCGCGTCAGCTTCCGAAAGAGGCGGTCGAGCCGGTCAAGGTGAAGGTCCACAAGACCGAAGGCACAGGGATGGAGATCGACTGGAAAGACGGCCACCACAGCTCGTGGACGTTCAAGTGGCTGCGCGACGGGTGCCCCTGCGCGACGTGCAACGAAGAGCGCGAGCGGGACGGGCGGAAGCCGGGCGAGCCGAAGGCTGCTCCGAAGGAGCTGTTCGCGCTGTACAAGGCCCCTCCGGTGCCGGAGAAGGTGACTCCGGTGGGGCGGTACGCGGTGAGTTTTGGGTGGAACGATGGGCACACGAGCGGGATTTATTCTTGGGATTATTTGCGGCGGCATTGTGTTTGCGGGGTTTGCCGGGGTTGAGGCTCGCTGACATCAAAGTGACCTGAACGTGGCCCCGGCGAGTCTTCAGCGTACAAATGAAGAAGCTGGATGCGGCGACAGCCCATTATTGCAGTTCCGCTATCGGGCCCTACCGGCCGACGAACGGCACAAAAGGAGGCACGAATGTCCTCGCCAACAAGAACCAGATGCTATAGGATGCTTCGGTAGTGCTTAAACTGAAGCCAATTCGAATGAAGGGTCAGGACATTCGCACGCTGCCGACCTACACGATCCCCGAAGCGGCTGGTTTTCTCGCGATGAGCGATAGAACACTGCAGTCGTGGTATGGCGGTAGGAGCCCTGTCTTAATTGCATCAGGACGCGTCGGCAACACCTCTTTGCTCTCGTTTCGCGACCTCGAAGAAGCATACAAGCTTCACTCGCTCCGAGAAAAGTACGAGTTTTCTTTCCCCGTGTTACACGAAGCGCTGATCGCCGCCCGCGAAACCGCCCGGCTTGAGCACCCATTACTTGACAGCGAACTAAGCGCTTTCGGCAGAGGTTTGACGATCCATTTACCGGCTCGCGGAAGACGTAAGAGGCAGGTCGTTCAGCTTGTAGGCCCCCGCCAGCTTGCCATGGAAGAAGTAGTCAATATCTGGGGAAGGCGCATTGTCTCTGGGAAAGTGATTTTCCCTTGGAGGTATCTCAAAGACGATGACAACACTCGTCCCGTAGCGCTCGATCCGGAAGTGATGTCCGGGCGGTTGGTGATTACTGGAACACGAATTCCCGTCCATGTTCTTTGGCGGAGAAGGATAGCCGGGCAATCGCCTTCCGATTTAGCTGAAGATTACGGCCTTTCGGAAGACCTCGTCACAAAGGCCCTAATGCACATTGACGTACACCAAAAAGCGGCGTGATGAATGTGTTTTGTTTCTGGATGAGTGCTTCGGTAAGCGTGACCAGCCTAAACGCCTACAAGCGGCTGGTTACCTCGTCGAGCCCTTCCGGAAGCATTTCCCCCACGATCCCAGCGGAAACGACGTGAGCATCAGGGATCCCAAGGTCATCGAGCTCTGCGATGAGCGTCAATGGATGCTTGTCACCACCGATAGCAACATGCAATTCACGCATGTTGAGGCTCTTAAGAAGACAAACCTACTAGTCTTAGCTACCGCGCACAACAGTGCTGACAGCATGGACGGGTGGGTAGACGCGCTAATCACCCTACAAACAAAGGTATTCCGGCTGCACAAGAAGCAAATAAGACCATCCTTCATTACGTTCAGCCAGGCCGGGGTTATCACGAACATAAAGCCCATCACCGCCGAAATGAAAACCAAGCGCAATCGGCCTAGGGAATGTTAAGGCGAACCCCTAGTGACTCTGACTGCGTCTGGCCTACCTGCACTATTTCGCAGAGGCCCAAGCCAAACCGTCGGGTTCGTGGCCGGCTTCGATTTTTGCGGATACGGTCAGGGTTTTGAGGTCGATGACGGCGACGTAGTCGTCGGGGGAGCAGGCTACGAAAGCTCGGGCGCCGTTGGGATCCATGAGGATGCCGGCGGCTCCGTTGCCGATGGGCAGCCGCTTGATGGTTTTGCGAGTGGCGGCGTCGATGACGACCAGATCGGGGCCTCCGAGAAGAGAGACGAGGACGAGTTTGCCGTCGAGGGTAAACTTCAGGCGGTTGGCGCTCTGGACGTCGGCGGCGAGAGTCTGGATTACGGCTTTCGCGTTGGGATCGAGGATGGAGATGGTGCCGTCTTGAGCGTTCGCTACCCAGACCTCTTTGCCGTCGGGGGAGATGTCGAAGCCCTCGGAGCCGTTGCCGACTTTGACTACGGTTTGGTTCCAGTCGGTTCGCGCGCCACCTGGCGGCGGGCCGGGAGGCGGGCCTCGGCGAGCGGATTGACTCGGACGCTGGCCGGGCGGCGGACCTCCGGGAGATGAACCGCCGGGAGATGAACCGCCGGGAGGCGGGCCGAAGCCTTGCTGCTGAGTCGTCTTGTCGATGATGCTGACCGAGCCGGAGGCGACGTTGGTGGTGATGATGCGCTTGAGATCGGGCTGCACGTAGATCATATGAGTGCGGTTTTGGCCGGTGCCGAGGACCCAATCCACCTTTTGCGCGGCAGGATCGTAGCTGCCGATGACTTTGGCTCCCTCGGCGGTAAACCACGTTTTTCCGGCGACGAAGGCGAGGCCGTGAGGACCGCCCAGCGGGCCGAGATCAATGGCGGGCAGAGGCTTTTGGGCGACCAGATCGACGACGGAGAGCGTGTGCAAGCTGCCTCCTCCGTAATCGGAAACGTAGGCGGTCTTGCCGTCGGCGGAGGCGATGACTTCGTGCGGGTCGGCTCCGACGGGGACGCGGGCGACGACCTTGAGCGTGGCCGGATCGACGATGGCGAGGGTCTGGTCGCGCTTGGCGAGGACGAGCAGCGCTTGGGGCGGCGTGGTTTGCGCCGGGGCGAATGTCGTGGCGACGAGCGTTCCGATAAGGACGAGGGAGCCCACGGGAAGATTCATAGTAGACACGCTACTCCAGAATCGTACGCGCGTGGAAGTGATAATTCGGCTAATTCAGCGGATGCTTCTTGGCGGCGATCATTTCGAGGGACTTCTCGATTCTTCTGGCGCGGGTTTCGGGCCGTTTCGCCTGGATGATCCAGTCGACGAACTCTTTGCGATGGCTGTAGGCGAAGGCGGCGAAGGCCTTCTCTAGTTCGGGATGGTTGGCGAGGGCGGCGGTGAGATCTTCCGGGACTTCAACGGTTCGGGTTTGCGTATCGACAGCCATGACGACTTGGACGGTTTCCCCGGCGCGGGCTTTCGCGCCAGCCTGCATTTCTTTGGTGATGGCCATGTAGTGGGTGCCGTCGCCGTTAGGCATGATCGAGGTGCGGAAGGGATGGCCGTTGATGGTTCCGGCAACCGGCACCCGGGCTTTGCTGCCGAAGGTCCGCTCCACGTCGAAGGGGACGGCCATGTGGGTCCATGCGCCTTTCGGGCCCTTGGCGACGAGGACCGCGTCGAATATCTGCTTCATGGATGCGCCTCTATCTGTGTAGAGACACTTTCGGATAGGTCCGAAAAGATGTCAAGTCGAATGAAGAGTTGGAGGGCGGCGGGACGGACGGGCGAGCAGCCTGAACCGCCCGTCCACGGCGAACGCGGCTTTATTTCTTGAGGGCGGCCAGGATTTCTTTTTGATTTTTGAGGATTTCCTCCAGCGCGGCTTGATTGCTCTCGATGGTGGATTGATTGTGGAGGATTGTCTTCTGATTTTCGAGAAGGGAGCCTTGATGGCTGAGAATGGTCTGTTGATTTTCGAGGATGCTTGCCTGGTGACCGAGGATTGTTTTCTGATTGGCGACTACTTCGTTATCCGACATCGAGTGCTCCTTGTTGCTCGGTCCCAATTGAGGCGAGCGCGGTGAAAGTCATACTTCACGCTGCGCCACCTTACAAGAAGGCGCGATCTACGGGATCAACCTTTTGGTGGATGCATGTCGGCGGGAAATCCCTGAGAATCGGAAAGCTCAGCAGCATGCGCGAGCTAGTTTTGCATCGGTTGATTTGGAGGAGTTGCTTGGCCACCGCTGTCGCCGGATTCAAGGCAAAGGACAGGTCAGCGAAGTTCCCAGTGTTGCTGCGGCCGATCGCTTTCATCGCCCTGTTGCTGGCGGCTTGGCAGATCGCGGCGAGCCGCAATCCGGGTCAGCTCTTGCCGGGACCGTGGGCGGTTGTGTTGGGGATCGTAGACTTGCTGCGGGCCGGGTTGCTGGCGAAGTATGTGGTGGCTTCGCTATTTCGCGTGACGTGGGGATTTCTGCTGGCGGCGTTGTTGGCGATTCCCTTGGGGTTGATGATCGGGTGGTACCGAAGAGCAGAGTTGGCGTTGAATCCGCTGGCGCAGATATTCCGACCGATCTCGCCGCTGGCTTGGATTCCGCTGGCGATTCTTTGGTTTGGCGTGGGGGATATCGCGGCGATCTATCTCATCTTTGTAGGCTGCTTCTTTCCGCTGCTGCTGACGGCGATGAGCGCGGTGCATAACGTTCCCGCGGTCTATGTCAACGTCGGACGAAATTTCGGATTATCGACGCGGGAGTTTTTTCTGCGCGTGTTGTATCCGGCAGTCGTGCCGCAACTTATCACGGGAGCCCGGATCACCCTGGGCATCGCGTGGCTGGTGGTGGTGGCGGCGGAGATGATTTCGGTGAACTCGGGATTGGGGTTCTTGATTGTGGACGCGCGCAACGCGGGGAACCGCTACGACCTGGTGGTGGCGGGCATGGTTGTCATCGGAGTTATCGGCCTTCTGCTGGATTTAGCGATGCGGTCGCTGGAGCGGGTCAAGGCATTTCAGTGGAGTTACTCGGAAGACTGAGGCGGAGGTTAGTTTGGCGGTCGCGGAAGTTACGGTCGAGCGCATGGTCGCGAAGATGAAGTTGCGCATGAGCCACGTCGGCATGGTCTTCGAGCGGGACGGGAAGAATACTCCCGCGCTGGAAGATATCAATCTCGAAGTCGCCGACGGCGAGTTCATTTGCCTGGTAGGGCCGTCGGGATGCGGCAAGTCGACGCTGCTGAACTTGATGGGAGGATTTCTTGCGCCCACCAGCGGCTCCATCTCGATCGACGGCGAAGCTATCAGCGGACCCGATCCGCGACGCATTCTTGTCTTTCAGGAACGCGGAGTCTTTCCCTGGCTCACCGTCGAGGGGAATATTGGATTCGGATTGTCGAAGCTTTCCCGGCAAGAACGCGAGGCCCGGGTCGCCCACTATGTGAAGTTAGTCAGGCTGGAAGGGTTCGAGCACAGTTATCCGTCCGACTTATCGGGAGGCATGCAGCAGCGGCTGCAGGTGGCCCGCGCCTTGGCGGTGAACCCGGACATTTTGTATATGGACGAGCCGTTTGGCGCTCTGGATTCGGTGACGCGGCTGATCATGCGACAGGAGTTGCTGCGGATATGGCGGACGGAGCGAAGAACGATCATCCTGGTGACCCACGACGTCGATGAGGCGGTCCAGCTGGCGGACCGGGTTGTGGTGCTTAGTTCGCGGCCAGCGAAGGCGCAGGATATTCTGGCAGTGGATATCGAGCATCCTCGCAACATCAGCTCGCCGAGATATCTTGAGCTTCGCGACCAATTACTCACCAAGATAGGTTTGGCTTACACGGCATGAAGTCGCTCGCGAAACCCGCGCAATGGGAAACGGTCTTCTGGCCATTGCTGGCCGCGGCCCTGCTGCTGGCGGCCTGGCACTGGTCGGTGCGCTGGTCCGGAACGAAGGTGTTCCCCTCTCCGCTGAACGTGGAGAAAGGACTTGTGGAGTTATGGCGCAAGCATGTGCTCTGGGCCGATATCGCCGATTCGCTGCGGCGGGTTGGACTGGGATTCGGGTTGGCCGCTCTGCTCGGAGTTCCACTCGGACTGAGTCTCGGCTGGTATCCGGCGGCAAACCAGGTGGTGAATCCAGTGGTTCAGCTGCTGCGGCCGATTAGTCCGATCGCATGGATTCCGCTGGCGATCCTCTTCTTCGGCGTCGGCGACAAGGCTGCTGTGTTCTTGATATTTCTCTCGGCGTTGTTTCCGATCCTGGTGGCTTGCGTAAGCGGCGTGGGCAATGTTCCGTCGATCTACCGGAGGGCGGGCAGGAACTTTGGACTATCTCAACTACAACTGCTGACCAAGGTGGTGTTTCCCGCCGCGCTGCCGCAAATTCTGATCGGGTTGCGACTCGCGCTGGGAGTGGCGTGGCTGGTGGTGGTGGCGGCAGAAATGATCGCCACGGATTCGGGACTCGGCTACCTAGTCATCGACTCGCGCAACTCGGGCAAGCGGTATGACCTGGTCGTGGCGGCAATGTTGATTATCGGCGTCATTGGGCTCATTCTCGATGCTGGTTTTCGGCGATTGGAGAAGATGCGGTCGGTGCGCTGGGGGTTTCGGCATGAGTCTTAAGGGGAAGATCGCGTTGTTTGCGGTTGGATGGCTGGCGGTCATCTCTGGCTTGCATGGTTGGCTCAATGTGAATTGGGGCGCGGTGTTGAACGACTACCAGCCTCCGGGGAAACGAAAGATCACCGTCGCCTATCTGCCGGTGACCTGCCAACTAACATGCCCGGTGACCGACTATATCTCGAAGTACTCGACCTCGGGCGAAGAGTTCCTGCCAAGGATGTTTCAGGGCTTTCCGGAGATGAAGGAGGCGTTGATCTCGAACCGCGTGCAGGCCGCGTTTATTGTGGCGCCGCTGGCCCTCGCGCTGAAAGCGCAGGGGGTTCCGATCAAGATTGTGTATCTCGGCCATCGCTACGGCAGCGCGGTGGTGGTGCGCAAGGACGGGCCGATCCATACGTTCGCCGACATGCGGGGGAAGACGATTGCGATCCCAAGCCGATTCTCGGATGAGCGGCTTTTGCTGTTTCGCGCGATGAAGGTCTGGGGCGTGAAGCCGAGCGAGATCAAGATGGTGGAGATGGCGCCGCCGGATGTTTCCGGCGCGTTGGCCGCCCACGCGATCGATTCTTTCGTCATGGGCGAGCCGTTTCCGTCGCAGGCGGAGATGGCTGGCTTCGGACGAGTTTTGTTTCAAGCGCGCGAATATTGGCCGGACTATATGTCCTGTATCTTGGTCGTGCGGCAGGATCTTATCGATACGCGGCCCGATGTGGTGCAGGTGCTAGTCGACGGAATCGCTCGCTCGGGCTTGTGGCTGGATAAAAGTAAGCCGCACCGGGAGGATGCAGCCGATTTTGTAGGCCGTTTCTATTACAACCAGAAGCCCGCGCTGTTGCGATGGGCGCTGACCAAGCCGATGGATCGAGTGACTTATAGTCCGCTTGCGCCGCGGAAGGCGGACTTCGATATGGTGCGGGACTTGATGATGGAGACTGGGGTTTTGAATAAAAAGCTGGAGTTCGAGGATTACACGGACACGCGGTTTTCGGACAAGGCGGGGATTGAGACTCCGTGGAGATATGAGCCGGGGATTGCGGCCGCGCAATAAACCCGGAATAAACTGGAGGAGCGATCAATGTTTCGGAGACGATTTCTACAACTTATCACCATCGCGGGAGCGGGAGGTTTGACGCCGCTGGCTGGCCTTGCCGGCGAAAACGCAAAGAGCGTAGTTTATCTTGTGAAAGGCTTTAGCTGCCCCACTTGCGCGACGGGGCTGGACACCATGCTGGCCAAGGAGAGCGGGATTGTGTCGAGCAAGTCCACTTATCCCGAGGGCGTGGTCAAGGTAAGTTATCAGCCGGAGAAGATCACGGAGGCTTGGATCGCGGCGTTCATCACGGACCTGGGATTCACGGTCGAAGGGCATCCGAAGTCCTGAGTGGCTGCGATGGCAATCGACCGCGCCTCCTTTGTCGAACCCTTTATGCTTATATAGGTAGACTCTTCCTCATATAGGTACAGTCTCCCTCGACGAGATATAGGTAGAGTCTCCCTCCACAAGGCGTTTCTCTTGCGGTTGAGCTTGCGCGGGAAGACCATTCGAGGTGAATCCTTGAGGACGGCAATCCGGCTACTGATCGTGGACGACCACAGCCTGTTTCGCGAAAGCCTGGTTCGCCTACTGGAGGCGGAGGCGGACATTACGATCGCCGGGCATTGCTCGGGCCTCGCGAAGGCGCGCGAAATCCTCGCCAAGGACAACGTCGATGTGGTGTTGCTGGACTACGACCTCGGCGAAGAGGTCGGGACGGAACTCTTGAGGGGGCGCGATCTTCGCAGAAGCAATTTCAAGGTTCTGATCGTCACAGCGGGGATGAGAGACGAAGTGACGCGAGGCGCGCTGAGTTCCGGCGTGGCGGGCGTGATCTTCAAACATAGCGGGCCGGGGCATCTGATTGAGGCGATCCGGAAGGTGGCGGCGGGGGAGATGTGGCTGGACACGACGGTGATGCGCTCGCTGATCGCCTCGCCCGCAGAGGATAGCAAGCCTGCGGAAGCCACTCGCTCCCTTAGCGGGCGCCAGCGGGAAGTGCTTCTTCGGATTCTGGATGGATTCTCCAATAAAGACATCGCGTCGCAATTGAACATCTCAGAATCCTCGGTGAAAGCGACGATTCAGGAGCTGTTCCATAAATCGGGAGTCCGGACCCGCAGCCAGCTGGTGAGAACCGCGATCGAAAACTACTCCAGCGAGTGGCTATCGAAGTAGTTGGCGATCGAATCGCCGATTCAGAGAAACCGGTCCAACGGACCAGGCTTGGCGAAGAAGCGTCCCCGAATCGCATCTGGCCCGACGCTTTGAATTCGCGATTCGCGTTCGCGGCGCGGCCCGTGGCGTGGTAGGCCTGGCCCAGCAGATGGCGGATGGCGCTTGCGTACATGAAGGTTTTCAGCAATCTTGCGAGGCGTGCGGTTGACGAAAAAGCAGAGCCCTGCGGTGGCTTGAAATCCATCCCTTTGGCCGATCACGAATCCGACCCCGATTCCTATAGTTGAGCTTTCGCGCAACAAGGCGAAGCTACGCCGACCGCGGCGCCTCTATGATTCCCCATCCGTCGCCCCCAAGGCTTACTCTTAAAGTACAGGCGGCGTTTTGCATCCACCTGATCGCCGTCACTGGCCCGCAGCGCCGGCCGAAGGTGCGCATACTCTTCATCGCCACCGACGGCACCGATGCCGTGTACGAGGGACTGGGAAGCTGGGCGAAGTGCGTTCGCTGGATCAAGCAGCTCGATTGCCTGGACACGACGCAACACGACCTGGACGCCGCAAACAGGGACTTTGGGCGAAACCGATACGCCGTGCTTCGGGAAGTCACGGCGTCGCTTCTAGATATCGAGGCTCTCGGGCTGCAGCGCGCCGACCGAGAGTCGGACCCAGAGGCGCGAGACTCCTCAGCCCTCGCCCTCGGCCCATTGTTCGGTCGATGAAAAGTGGTTGTTTCGTCCACCCTCAGGCGGAAGACAACCCTTCGCGGCGCTGCTTATACTCATCTCGTTATTCAGTTCCCGAATTGTGAGCCGTGCCCCTATGTCGTCGCGTCCTTTTCAAGCCTTCCGATTGAGTTCTCTCGTTGTGAGTTCCCTGGCAGTGAGTTCCTTTCTGGCCGCCGGAGCTGCAAGCGCCCAGCAGCCTGCCGCCGCTCCCATCTATGGCGGCAGCGCCGCCACCTCGCCTCAGCAGGGCGGCTCGGCGACGGCTGGCGCCTTCGCTCCGGTGCTCGACTCGGAGAAGCGCCCCATCACGGCCGGCGGATTCGTCAAGCAAGGCCCGATCGTCTTTCGCGACATCACCGAAAAGGCCGGACTCGCCGGCTGGCATCATCACATGGGCACGCCCAAGAAGACCTTCATTCTGGAAACGATCGGCTCCGGCGTCGCCCTGCTCGACTACGACCACGACGGGTGGCTCGACATTTATCTTGTGAACGGCTCCACCTACGCGGCGCTCGAGGGCAAGGGCGATCCGCCCCACGCCGCGCTCTTCCACAACAACCACGACGGCACCTTCACCGACGTCACGGCGCAGGCCGGGGTAGCGAACGACCGCTGGGGCTTCGGCGTCGCGGTCGGCGACTACGACAACGACGGCTGGCCGGATATCTACGTCAGCAACTACGGCAAGAACCGGCTCTACCACAACAATC
>Ga0116226_10006516_pt1 | contig 10484 bp, 6 predicted proteins | sample S1TSphfallax_FD_89692 | JGI IMG/M metagenome (GOLD analysis project Ga0116226, IMG submission 89692) | Host-associated microbial communities from peat moss isolated from Minnesota, USA - S1T2_Fa - Sphagnum fallax MG | ecosystem: Host-associated > Plants > Peat moss > Unclassified | place: USA...
CAGAAACCCTAAAACCATGGCACAGTGTGAAAAGGGTATGAAGGAACTGGACGGATTCAAGGTTGTCTTTTCGGAGTGCGCTTTCATAGAGTAGACATTCATCCATAGACTCTACAGATATGGGTGCATATCAACGAATGTGGACGAATGAAGATGAAATGAAATTCATCTATGAGTGTCAAAAACCATTCATTTGCTCCAAAATGGCTTTCATCTACGTTGTATTATGTGAACCACATTATCATTAAAATAGTATCGAACACTACTCATTCATTAATGGGGATGAAATCAATGCATATCATAAAGGTCATAATTTAGATCATTAAACATGTTTCAATTGCATGAAAGAATCAGAGTTTTTTGAGGATTAAAATTGGTTTAAACTACTTTTAATAGGATGGTTTCATTTGGTTTATTAATGATCAAATTCTTACATGAATTTTTTTCATCTCTCTCTCTCTCGGGTTCTACCATGTTGCAAAATGTAAAGATAACTTAAACTTGTATACTTTTGGATCCCAAATAATTGTTTGCATATTGGTCTATATGTACAAGTTTCCTTCAATAGCTTTTTAACACCTAATTTTTCACACAATGAGGATCAAGTTTCTAGTTGATGGCTTGCCATTTATTCATTTGCGGTTGCACACTGTGTGGTTTGTCACTAGAGGCTATTTGAAAAGTAACTACAATTTGGATTAAGATGGGATTACACTTGTAACATAATTTCATCACATTTTGCTTGAGTTAAGTATTGGTTCTTTTGGAAATGGGTTTCTATTGTAAATTCAATATGGGTCAAGAGAGAGATGAATTCAAAAAGCTCAATTTTGACTATGAAGGATGAACAACAAAAGATGAATCTAGGCCAAGACTCCATTGATTAAGTGAGCAAGCCAAATCCCAAAATCCACATGAAATACAAAATGACATGTTTGCATGGATTTCAAGCTATTCATTTTTGCAAGATGAACATTTCTTGGAACTTAAATACCCAACAAGACTACTCCAATGAATGGAACTTGAACAAAGATCTACATAACTACACAATAGTCTAAGAAATTATAACCAATTTTTGACAACCTTAAATTCAACAACTATTTATGTTGATTGTCACCTAAAGATGAATCATCACCTTTCATAACCCATGGTTGCCTTCTAGTTGAGATAGATTTAGCAAGAATGTTGCCCCAACTCTTTTTTGGTTGCTTTGCCTTGGGATGCCATGGAAGCTTATGCTTAGAGCGTTGGCTTTCTATGTGTTTTCCCATCTTACAAAGTGATTCCCCAAGAGTTAGAGCTTTACTAAATGGGGTTTCTTGCATGAGATTAGCCAACAACCCTTTCTTTCCATGCTAAATTTGAATTGGATGTGGGGTATTTCTTTTTTAGAAAGAGTATCAAAATTGCTTGTTTCCTCAATTTAAATCATTGGTGCACCTTTCTACACCATCATAAGTTCCTTGATTGTTATTTGGAGTTGTCAAGGGCAATGTTGTCTCTACAAGGACACCCAAAGGTTTTATGGGTTAAAACATGGTTTATTATTCAACAAAAATTGATAGAATGCAGGAATCCAAAACTTGAACCCATAAAACATGGCCACAATAACCAAATAAAGGGCGACATCATTGGCGTCATTGGCTTTTGATTCTTCATGTTGCATAAAAGTTGGGACCCTACAATTATGGAAAATAAAAGATATCATGTAAGCAACATTGCCAAAATTACATGTTCAAAAGGTCCTTTTGAAAACATACATGAAAATGTGCCAAGGAAGTAAATATAAGCAATGATTTTATCAATGAATTCACATGAGTTTGATCATTTATAATCGACCTATATAAGACTCATTATATTGAAATTTGTGAACCATATATGCAAATTTATCAAATTTCATAAATTTCACAAAGGAAAAACCCAAATAACTCTTGCATGTAGAATTGATAGTTGTCCGAACATGATAACAGTCAAGAAACAATTATTAAAAAATTATGACACTTAACATCAAATTCAATAACAATTGTCTCAAACACATGTACATCAACCAAGTCTAATCTTGGTTTTGCACAATCATATAAACAACCTTTTCCTTCCATTACAAGCGTTTCATGAATATCACTACAATGTGTTTTTTATGGTGGCACCTACAGTATCTTTTTAACTTGTAATGTGACAAACTTAAACTTTGATGGAAAATCTACATCAACATCATCAATTGGTGAGGCTGGAGGTGTAAGTTTGCTTGAATTGTCTACACATGAAGCTAAACCCAAATGGCTAAAACTTATCGCACCAATTGTGTTTTATCTTATATTAATACAAAATGTGGAACCTAATGACCCCACCTCAGTCTACTTTAGGCTGAACATAGTGGTCCTTGAATGATGCAATGCACAACAATTGAATTGGTATCTAGGTCCCTTGACAAAAGTAAATGGATTGTTAAACAAAAGAATCACATGCTTACCACATGACACAAATGATAAAGTACAAAGGAATCCTAGATGTTTATTGAAACACTCAATTCATGACTGCAACAATTATTAACCAAAGCACTTGATTCAACGATAAAAAAATAATTTGATCCTTAACATAATAATCATTTCATGGGCAAAGGAATAAATTGGTTGACAAATGATCAAAAATACATAAGGCAAAATAGTTAGTTGTTCATTAAGTAAGCATTTGGTTCATAGGTAAAGGACTAGATTCATGTGCCACATAAAATAGTCAATTGTTTAACCAAGCAATCAATTCATGGGCATAGGGATTTTATGTTTAACCAAACATTCAACTCACGGGTTAAGGAATTGTCTACTTACAAAAAGGACTAAAGTGATTAAGCAACGGAATCAATTGTTTAATTCAAACCACTAAATTCATGAACTTGGGCATTTTGTGTTTAGGAAAAGCATTGAACTCATGAGATTAAAAAATAAACTACTTATCAAAGGACTAAAATTAGTGCGAAAGGAATTAGTTGTTTAACAAAACATTAAATTCATGGGCAAAGGGGTCATGTGCTTAAGAAAACATTCGACTCATGGGGTTAAGGAATCATTTATTTACTAAAGGATTGAAATCAATGCCAAAGGAATCAATTGCTTAACAAAACAATGAATTCATGAAAAAAGGGATCATGTGGTCAATAAAGCATGTGAATCATGCAAATATAGGAATTATCTACTTACTAAAGGACTAAAATCAATGCTAAAGGAATCAATTGTTTAACAAAGCAATTAATTCATGGGCAAAGGGATCATGTGCTTAACAAAACACCCAAATCATGCATGTAAAGGAATCATCTACTTACCAAAGGACTAAAATTAGTGCTAAAGGAATCAGATGTTTAACAAAACATTTAATTGAAAGGAAAATGACTAAATGAATTATTTAATTCAATAATGAAAAAGGAATTAATTACTTAAAATGGAAATGAATTGGTTATTAGTTTTGTCATCTTAATTGAATAAGTAGTAAACCTTTGATGAAGGATTTGAAATTTTGAAAATTTTGATAAAGACCCAAGACTTTTAAATAGAAAGTAACTAAATGCCAAACACCTACACAAATAATGGGAAATTCAACTCTAGGAATGGGACTAGGTTGAGGACCTTAAGGAGATGAAAACAATATATATTCAAACAAAAAAAAACTATGGAGTATGAGTTCATCAACATTATAAAGATTCAAATTAAGTTTGTTAAAGCATTGACAATCCAACATAATTATAATAATTTAATTGGGTGAACAAAATTGAATGTTTTTTGAAACTGACAAGAGTCTCTTTGCGTTAAACATTCATGCTTTAAGGCTTGCTTGAGGGAGTTACATAGGTTGTCCACACCAAGCTCAACAATTGAAGTCGTCATCTACTCATCTAGTTTTTTGAACCCTTAAGAAGCCCACCATTTTGGATGAAACAACTTTTTACACACACAACACTTATTATCTTCTTTGCATAAACGAACTAAGCAAAAAGGGTGATATGTATTCTCTAGGAAGTAATAGCCACATCATAAGCTATAAACCACCTTTTGCAATAAACATATGGCTTTACAAGAATATAAATTAAAATAGAATTTTCATCAATAGGGGGGATTGGGTGTAGAATTAACTTAGGCCAAAAAAAAAACCACGTCCCTACTACATTTCCTCCAATTGTCGTTGAATAGGTGCTCTAGGTATAAGATCTTTTGATATTGACACAATGTCATAATCAACTTTCCATATATTTAGCTTTGTATCTTGGAAGGCATCTTCACCTTGCATTGCACTTTGTTGTTTATCTTCCAACATAGTGCAAGAAATATCAAGTTTTTTTTCCAGGGTTTGGAGGTTTACATTTACCACCTCCATCTCCTTAGACAAGGCTTCCTTTGAGGTAGCATCATGCTCAGTCATGTTTTCGACCTACAAACCCACATGTCACCAACCTTGAACATTAGACAATGATCTACAAACTAAAATTGTTCAAGTTTTGCAAATTCACCCTAAATCTAGAATGATTCAATCAAAGAGTTTATAGGTACAATACAATCATGAACCTTGTCTATTAGTTCATTGAATTGCTAGAAGAGACATTCAAACATTTGCTCATCAATATTTAAACATTATTGATCATTTGTCAATAATTTCCTCTTATCCGTAAAAAAAAAGTGACTATGTCAACTTGGCTTTAATATTTTTCTTGTGTGATTCCAAGTGTTCAAGTTTCCATTTCACCTCAAATAGTAACCCAACCAAAACTTCATGCACCTCTTAAACCTAAGGTATGTCATTAGGTTTGACTCCAAAGGGGCACTAGATGCCAACATTTGGGGAAATCAAATTCCCATTTTCAAGGTCCTTCTAAAATAGAACACCATGCTCTTGTTTCAAACGACATTTCATACAATGAGTGACAACAACATCCTTTATACCAAAGGCCAAACCGACATCACCAAACTTGCATTGTAATTCACATACAAACCATGAGTTCATTTCCACTTTGTTATTTATTCCTTTCTTAGCTTTTCTCTTGCAGTAGAAGTTGTTACTTTTGCCCAATTTATGTTTATACCTTTCTCCTGGGCAATGTAACCTTTGACAAACCAAGATAAAACTCATTACGTTGGTAGTCCATAACACTACAAATACAAACAAAGTAGCTCCAACCTAGTGTTGGGATCAAGATCGGAATTTGTGGTTCTAAGGACTTGTGATTCTCCAAAAACCTCTACATGTCCTCATCAATCACATGCACATTGGTGATCTAGGTTTTGGGGTTCAAACCCTTGGTGCCCAACGTTTTGACATATGCAAAAAAACTCTTTTATTTGGAGTTTGTAGTCTATTTTCTCCCAAGTCTAGACTTCTCCTAATATATTTAAATCGCATGGCGTGTTGTTGGACTTTGGAACAATCAATCACATTGTTGCTGAAATGAAAATGATTTTCTAAACCTAAAGCAAGAGTGTCGTGCCTAGATAGAATCAACAAGAGCACATGAAAATACCTATCTATCCTTTTAAAAAAGTTGACAATTCTATAGGAAGAAGGTTCCAACATCAAATAAAATTCATAAAGAAAACATGTGGCTCTTGTCAAGATACAATATTCCTTCTTAAGGACAATGTGAAGGACTGGGTGTTTTGCTTTGATGGCTTTTATTAATTAGTTTGCAACCATTTTTTTCATTTTCCTCTTTTGTCACTTAAGCCATTACTTTTTGGTTTATTTTCTCTTTTTCAAGTTTTGAAAACAACTTCATGTTCTTTTCATCATGTGTTGACGAGGAGTTCAAGTTCCTTTGAAATGATCAACTTGTACCATGAAGCTTGACCTTGAAGTTCCATCTTGAATAGAAATTTCTACAACATTAGCATGTGCATACTTAAGACTTAAGCTTATCCATTTTTGGAGGCGATTTGAATTGTTGATGGTTTACAACTTTTCTTCAATAATGAATAGGTTTGTAGTCTCTCTTATAAGGAGAAAAACAAATCAAATGTGTTAGCACCTAATTTCTTGTGATTCCTTGCTAGTTTTGTTTTTCATTATGGTATTTGGGCTCACATACATCTTATGTTGTTTGTGAGAATTTGTTTCGTTGAAATTGGACAAATATGAAGCTACATATTGTATTTTTCAACATTGAGATTAACAAATGTGTATCAAAATTAAGGATGTGGCACCATGCATGGCTTTTGTCCCAAGAGGCAGAAATTTGTGATCATTTTTTTGCTTTTGTATGTATATATATGATCAGGCCTATGGCATCCATATTGTTAAAATGATGTTGGTATTATGATACTTGAATGTTACATAAGAAAATCTTTTAGAATTTTGGTTCACAACAATGAAAACAAATGAAATTTTGGGCATGCAAGCAAGACAAAAATTTATACTTTGATATTCTTTGTGGGATACAATTTATGTGTAAGATATGTGAGATATGTGTATCAAATGCTTGATTTTTTTCTATGCACTGTCACACATTAATGTTTGAGATGTTTGGACATAGTTGACCAAGATTGTATAATTTGTGTTTTTACTTATACATAGGATTCATACCTTTTCATAGAATAATGGTTGAGATTGTAATAATATTAGTACAACAAGCAATCTACATGTTAATTGCCATTATATTTTTAACAAAGTTTTCATGACATAGTATATGGTATTAGGGTAATTGAAATTTATTGCTAGGCTCACAAATGATTCAAATCCTACATTCAAAACCCAACAATGTTCAAATTTATTCTTGAAAATTAAATTAGCTCACACTTAATACATTATTGATTTAAATGTAATATAATTTTCTTAAGTAATTTATCCTTTGCATGTAGTTTTGAAAATCTATCATCCTTATTTAAAACCTTTAATAGTTAATTTTTAATCTACAAACTTTGGTTTAACCTTTTGGGATATTTTATGTTAAAATATATCGATATACATAAACATTTTATATTGAAATGCATGTACATTTATTTACACAATATATGCAATTGTTACATTTAAATTTATAATTTGTGAAAAAAATCATAACATAATCACCCAAAAAAATCAAATTCATTTGCATTTGTTTTAAAAAATGCATATTGCTGAAAAAAAATCTATCTACTTATTAAAATGAAATATTTTTCATACATATTATATATTATAATATTTTTTGAAATTATTTGTATACATAGTGTAGAAAGCCTATCATCTTTAGATCCTTTGTAGTTAACCTTCGACCTAAAACATTCTCTATAGATTTTTTTACAAAATGTTTGTATCATATTATATGATTATGATTATTTCATGTTGAAATTGATATTAATATTGATATATTCTAAAAGTGTTATGTATCAATATTATCTATTGGAACATATATGTATTCACTTACATGTTATATAAAATTATTATATTTTGATATATAATTTGGCATGAAATGATAATTTATATATATTTCGTTTTTAAAACTTGTTTTGAAATATATGTCATTTTATTTTGAAAATATTTATTTCGTTGTTTGAAATTTGTATTTTGTACAATAATTGTTGTAAATGTAGTTTCGAAACCCTATCCATTTTAGATCCTTTAGTAATCAATTTTTCATATAAACCCTTTTCATAAACCTTTTTAGGAAGACTTTGAAACAAAACATATTATCATAAATGTTTCATATTGAAATATAAATTTATTGATGTTCATATTCAAATGTTTGTTTCAATATATATCATTTTGTATATCTAAAGGTGTTTAACACTAATATTCATCCTTTGATTTCGAAGGCCACAATTCACAAGTGGAAGTGTTCCACATTTCCATTCATTACTACAAAATGCATTCTAATTCATTCTAGGTTTCACTACATTTTGAGTGAATTTGGACATTTTTACTTGATGAAATTGTTTAACCCCCTAGTGAACAAGGACCAATTGCTACAAAATTGTTTCATTAATACCTAGTGAAACAAAGTTACTCTCAAATGAAATACAAATTTACCAAACCATTCATTTACTAGTTAATTAGTTAATTTACCAACCACAATGGAAATCAAATTTTAAATTTAATATTTTAATATATAATATTATTGACAGTTTCGTGATTTTTTTAACCTATGATTTATTGACACATGTCACTACCTAGGTTAGGTTAAAAACCTACCTTAAGTAGGGATGCCACATAATCAACTTAAGCACCTATTCTAAGAATTAGAGAGAATAATATTTGGTCAACATACCATTGTTCACCATACATAAAACCATTCATGAAGTTTGATCCCTTACCCTTTGGATTCGAAGCAAACACCTTTTATATTAAACCATCATAGTTATTGTGGTAATATGTTATATTACATTTTATTTATCAAATATTTTATTTTAAATATTATTAAAACATAAACTTTGAATGAAGTGATTCAAATTTACTTTTTTTTTAATTCAATAATGTACATAATTACATTTATTTCCTTTTGAAAGTATTAAATCATTTGAACATTTTTTTTTTGAATATCATTATTCAATAACATTTCAAGGACCATTCTTTTGAAAAAAATAAAAATAAATAAATGGATAAGATTTTTATTAATATAATAATATTACATGTGCTAAGCTACTTTCAATAATTATGTGATTATTTTTCATTAATTTAAATTATTTCACCCTACATTATTTATAGCTATTTTCAATTACTTTTGATTATTTTTGGTTATTTCACCCTAGGCTACTTTTGGTTATTCTAAGTTATTTTAGTTTATTTTAGTTTATTTCACCTTAAATTACATTTGTTTATTATAAATTACTTCACCTTACATTATTTACGGCTCTTTTCAATTACTTTTGGTTATTTTTGGCTATTTCATCGTAGGCTACTTTTGGTTATTTTAAGTTATTTTTATCTATTTTAGTTTATTTCACCTTAAATTACATTTTTTATTATAAATTATTTCACCCTACATTATTTACGACTATTCTCAATTACTTTTGGTTATTTTTGGTTATTTCATCTTAGGCTACTTTTGGTTATTCTAAGTTATTTTTGTCCATTTTAGTTTATTTCACCTTAATTTACATTTGTTTATTATAAATTATTTCACCTTCCATTTTTTTTGGGCAATCCTAAAAAATTCTAATATATGGTTATAAATTACTTTTTTATTAGGGATATTGGTGGTTATTAATGATTATTGCTATCTATTTTATTGGTGAGTATTCTATTAATGGCTATTGGTGGGTATCCTATTAATGGTTATTGGTGGGTATTTTATTAATGGCTATTGGTGGGTATTCTATTAATGGCTATTGGTGGGTATTCTATTAATGGTTATTGGTGGTTATTTTATCAATGGCTCTTGGTAGCTATTCTATTAATGGTTATTGATGGCTATTCCATTAATGGTTATTGATGGCTATTCCATTAATGGTTATTGATGCTTATTAATGGTTATTATATTACTGGCTATCAGTGGTTATTCTATTGGTGGTTATTAATGGTTATTGTATTAATAGTTATTAGTGGTTATTCTATTAATGGTTATTGATGGTTATTCTGTTTATGACTATTGGTGGATATTTTATTATTGGATAACGGTGGTTATTAATAGTTATTGTATTAGTGACTATTGATGGATATTTGATTATTGAATATTGGTGGTTATTAATGGTTATTGTATTAATAGCTATTAGTGGTTATTCTATTAATGGTTATTGGTGGTTATTCTGTTTATGACTATTGGTGGATATTCTATTAATGGTTATTGGTGGTTATTCTGTTTATGACTATTGGTGGATATTTTATTATTGGATAACGGTGGTTATTAATAGTTATTGTATTAGTGGCTATTGATGGATATTTTATTATTGAATATTGGTGGTTATTAATGTTTATTGTATTAGTGGTTATTGGTGGTTATTCTATTTATGACTATTGGTGGATATTTTATTATTGAATATTGGTGGTTATTAATGGTTATTGTATTAGTGGCTATTGGTGGATATTTTATTATTGGATATTAGTGGTTATTAATGGTTATTGTATTAGTGGCTATTGATGGATATTTGATTATTGAATATTGATGGTTATTAATGGTTATTGCATTAGTGTCTATTGGTGGTTATTCTATTTATGATTATTGGTGGATATTTTATTTTTTGATATTGGTGGTTATTAATGGTTATTGTATTAGTGGCTATTGGTGGCTATTTGATTATTGGATATTAGTGGTTATTAATGGTTATTGTATTAGTGACTATCGGTGGCTATTCTATTAATGGCTATTGGTGAATATTTTGTTATTAGATTTTGATGGTTGTTAATGGTTATTGTAATAATGGTTATTGATGGTTATTCTAGGCTATTGGTGAATATTTTATTATGGATATTAGTGGTTATTATATTAATGGTTATTAATGAATATTCAATTGGTGGATATTGGTGGTTATTTTGTTGTAAGCCATTGGTGGTTATTTTATTATTGGTAAATTGATAGCTATTTTATTAATAATTATTAG
>Ga0116226_10006517_pt1 | contig 10484 bp, 3 predicted proteins | sample S1TSphfallax_FD_89692 | JGI IMG/M metagenome (GOLD analysis project Ga0116226, IMG submission 89692) | Host-associated microbial communities from peat moss isolated from Minnesota, USA - S1T2_Fa - Sphagnum fallax MG | ecosystem: Host-associated > Plants > Peat moss > Unclassified | place: USA...
ATCTTGTAGTTGCAATATTCCCAAATCTAGTCGCAAATGACTACAAGTTGCATGTAGTCATAAATGGACTGGTTACATTTTGGCTGATTTCTACTAGTGTTCCCCACCATGCCCAAAAGATGTAATGACAATTTGGAAAGAGATGATGGATTTGGAAAACACCACATCAATGGCTACACCAAACTCCACAATGGGTCCCAATGAAATGAACAACACACCAATGGCACTCAACTCGACTTACTATATTTGAAACAAAGTCTCACATCATTTAGAAAAATTCGAAAACCTCACAAGAGAAAAAATTGAAATAAATATGGGTAACAATGAATAACTTTGTGTAAACAAATAACTTCAAGGCTTTGATGTTCATGGAGATAATTATTGTGTCATGAAATTTTTTGTTGAACAACAATGTTTTTTTTTAATAGAAATAGTAATATGTTCATTATTAAGTAAGTACAATATAGGTGGAGAAAACAACTAATGGACAATCCATTGGTTTTGTGGAATACAAGGATATTGGTTTGAAAATGGGTGTCAGATTTTGAGATTATTGACAAAAGTGATAACCCACATTTTGCATTTGATTTCAACTATAATAATACAAATAGTGCATGAAATAAGTGAGTGTTATGTATGTGGATAAAATGGAAATGTTAAGGAAACAAAAAAACCTAAAAGCAATGATGATATCAACATTTTGAGCCATCTAAAAAAATGATTACAATTTATTTTTTAAAAACCATTATTAGGTTAGTTATGCATCTAGAATTGAGGAAAAAGTTTAGTTCTTTTTTAAAAATTGGGTAAGATGTATAAAATAATAAGAAGAATTGAATGAAAATAAAAATAAAAAAATAAAAAAAATCTCCTTTGAATTTTTACACTATATGAAAGCTTACAAATACAAAATATTTAACAATTTTATCCTTGGAACATAACACAAACCAAATATTTAAAAGATTCATGTGATGAATATGGAACAGTTGATTTCAAGTTTAGCTTTATAATGAATTGTACTTGACAACATTGAAATTGAATAGGAAAACATGTTGAAATCAAGATAAAACTCAAGTGAACAACAAGTGATAATGATAGAAAATTATAAATGCATTGAAGTGCATGGGATTGTTGGAAACCTAGAAGATAATTAGAAACTTGGGTATAAAACACAATTTAAATCAGGAGATGTGTTGAAACATTTGGGATTGTTGCTAGATACATTACACTTGTATTATGCAAGATTCTAAACAATAAATCACATGACAAACAATTGTAAGGTTCAAATAAGAAAACACACAAAACAATTTTTATGATGTTTATCAAGCAATGGTGTATTGTAGATAAAAATGGTAATGAATTTGGAAAAGTGTCCTTTGATAGGAAGAACTTGATATGTTAGATGGACTTGTAATAAACAAAAAGGAAGTTAAAGGTCTTCGTAATATCATCAATTTATTGAAATTCTATATTCGCTTTAGTATTTCATAAAAAAATGCAAGTACATTCATAGAGTCAATAGATGATAATTAATATGATGTTTCAAAATAGCTCCTTGAATTGTTTGAATTTGAGGATCGATATTCCATTTTTAATTTTATTTCAATTAACATCCTTATATTGAAACCATTTTTGATGTTTGTCGCCCTGACCTTGCACCAAAAATGTTGTCATTTAGCCAAGATGGCCATTTGGATTATGAATAAAGGGGAGTTCAAAGAAACACCACCATCAAAAGTGGATGGAATGTTAGTGGCATTTTCAATCCAAAGTGTATCATAATCCAATTCTTTCAACTCCAAGGTGGCATGGAGGGAAAAAGACATTATCTTAAGGCATTCCACGACATTAAGAACAAAAGGGTGAACTTGAAGCAACATGTCAAAAAGATTTGAACAAAATATGTTATAATAAAAAATGAGGAATGAAATGAGTGTACAAAGATTGGCAATGTTCCATCCTCGTTAAAAAAGTCACATAAGTCTATGAATGTAATTTTATGATTCGGAGTGACATCGATCAATTCATTGTTGATCTAAAAATCATTAGCAATAAACGGAATAATGCCTAGCATCAAAACTATGTTTTGGAAATTTTTGGGGAGAATTTCCCCAATGATATTGAATTTCCCAATATTGAGAGTCCATTCCAATCCTTGTGTAGTAGTGATTGAAGCTTGGTATACAAATCTAATAACATCGTTGTTGTCATCATACACCTTGTCCTTAGAAGTGTGCACAGTTTCAAGCTAAAAACCAAACATTGCACACAAACATTTTAAAATTACATGTGCAATTCGAAACAATACCCATTTATTATTTATCAATATTAGAAGGTGTTAAATTGGTCATCATAAATTTAATGTTGTTGAATAATGCAAGATCTTATTTTTTGAAAAATCCATAACCTATTTTTATGATTTCACAATTATAAAAAAGACCAATTTTTCGAATAAGGTTTTAGCTATTTTTTCATTCTTCTATTCTACAATAAGTAGAATCAATGTGCGATTGCAAAATGTATTTAGATATGAGATTACAAGCCACAATACTTAACATTGATCCAAGATTGTTCTATTCGAACCTGAAACATTAAACTGTATAAAAAACATTCTTAAATGAATAGATTGAAAAATGTTTTTTGGTGTCAACCTCCTAATTTCAACATTGAAAGTAGGAGGACGAGACCAAAAAAAAAGATTTTGGCCATGTTGAGAGGTCTAAACATAGAGCTTGGAAGTTTGAACCATGGCCAAGGCAAAACATTATGTGTTTGACCTCCTATTTACAACACCGAAAGTAAGAGGCCAAAAGCAAAACTTTTTTTCATTCAACCACACATGGAACTCCAAGCACAGAGCTTGAAATTTCAAAGCATGGCTAAGGCAAAACATTCTGCATTCAACCTCCTACTTATGACACTAAAAGTAGGAGGTTAAATTTATTTATTTTTTTCTTTTAGCCATGCATGGAACTCCAAGCACATAGCTTGGAAGTTCAAAGCATGGCCCATGCAAACTTTTTGGCTATCAGCCTCCTACTTTCAAAGCTAATAATAGGATATCGAGAACAAAAACAAATTTGTTCTCGGCCATACCTAGAGTTCCAAGCATGAATCTTGGAAGTTCAATGCATGGCTAAAATATATATTTTTGCATTTTGCTCCCTACTTTCAATTCCAAAAGTAGGAAGCCAAGATGAAACAAAATTGATCTTAGCCATGCATAAAATTCCAAACACAAAGCTTAAGAACTCAAAACATGGCCAAGGCAATTTTTTTTGTTATCTTCCTTTTACTTTTGATGCCGAAGGTAGAAAACTGAGAGCAAACAAATTGGTCTCAACCATGCCTAGATCTCCAAGGAAAAGCTAGAACATTTTTTTTCTACAAATGCCCTCTTACTTTTGACAACAAAAGTAGGCAAGCAAAAGCAAATTTTATTGTTCTCAGCCATGCCTAAGCTTCAAGCACAGAACATGGAACCTCAAAGCATGGCTAATGCAAAAAAAATTGTTCTCCACCTCCTACTTTCAATGCCAAAAGTAGGAGGTTAAACACAAAAAAAATTACTCAAACTTTGTGCATGGAGATTTAGGCATGGTTCAAAGCAATTTTTTAGCTTTCAATCTCTTGTTCTCGACATTGAAAGTAGGAGGTTGAAAGTAAAAAAAATTGCATTGGGCACACTTTGAATTTCTAAACTTTGTGCTTGGAGTTTCAGGCATGGTTGAAATGAAATTTTTATAGTCCTAGCCTCCTATTTTCGGCACCAAAAGTAGGACACTAAAAGCTATTTTTTTTTGCTTTTGGCCATGCCTAAAGTTCCAAGCATGAAACTTGGAAGCTTAAAGCATGGTCAAGGTAATTTTTTTGGCATTCCATCTCCGATTTTTAATGCCAAAAGTAGGAGGACAAGACCAAAAAAAATGATCTTAGCCATGCCTAGAACTCCAAGCACAAAGCTTAGAAACTCAAAGTGTGGCCAAGGCAATTTTTTTTGCAATCAACCTCCTACTTTTCGCATTGAGAATAGGAGACCACAAACAAAACATCTACTTTAAACCATGCCCATATTTCCATGCACAGAGTTGGAGCAATTTTTTTGTGTTTGGCTTTTTAGTTTGGGCACTGAAAGTAAGAGGCCAAGAGTAGAAAAATTTGATTTCAGCCATGCTTAGAACTCCAAGCATAAAGCTTAGAAACTCAAAATGTGGCTAAGGCAATTTTTTTGTTTTCACCTCCTACTTTCAATTTCGAAAATAGGAGACTGAAAGGAAAAAAATTGCTCTAAACATACCATGCCCAAATTTGCATGCACAAAATTGAAGCAATTTTTTTGTTTTTGGCCTCCTACTTTTGGCATCAAGAGTAGGAGGCCAATAGTAGAAAATTTTGATTTTGAACATGCTTAGAACTCCAAGCACAAAGCTTAAAAACTCAAAATGTGGCCAAAGAAAAAATAGATTTTCACAACCTCTTATTCTCAACATTGAAAATAGGACACCAAGAGCAAAAAAATTGCCTTGAATCATGCTTAGATCTCCTTGCACAAAATTGAAGCAATTTTTTTGGTGTTCAGCCTCCTATTTTCAACACTAAAATTAGGAGGCCAAGAGCATGATGTGTTGATGTTTCAAAATTTGGTAGTGCCTAGGCTTAATGAGAGGGAAATGATTATGAATGTAATCCACATGGAGATGTCATTTTAGTGAACAATAGACTTTTGCAAAAGTAAAAAAACTACTTTTGGCATGATAAGACTAAGTTTGTGAGAAGGACTACTCCCAAGTGTGGTCATTGTCAAATGGTGAAAGAATCCAAAAGCATTTGCTCAAGAATTGACGAGTTGAAGAATATTTCAATATGTGACTTGCTTAACAAGGTTGTTTTTTACATTGTAGGCCCATTTCCAAAAAATAGAATTGGCAACAAATTCATCTTGGTTGTTATATATCACTATTTTAAGTGGTGTGAGGCATAACCCATGGAAAAACACACCTCTACACCATTGCTATATTTTTGGAAGAAAAAATAATTTACAAATTTGGAGTATCAAAATATGTGTTTATTGATAATAGTGGGGATTGGATGGTAAAATTTGATATGGCGTGTAAGAATTTCAAAATCACACATCAATTCATTACTTCATAATGGCTTCTTTGCAATGGTATGGTGGGAAGAATGATCAAGACCTTGAAACATGGGTTCACTATTGCTTCATCATTTAATGTTCAAGGATGGGATTTGCAAGTACCTAAAATCTTATTTATGTATCGTTATGGGATTCAAGCAAATACTAAATATTCACCTTACATGATTCTTATAAAGATTCGGGTTGAAAATTGATAATAGTTTGAACAACCTAACATAGGTGGTTGATGAATAAGTTGAACCACATGAGACACAACAAGAAATCTTACCTTTTTTAACCAACAAATTTGCAATTACATGTAACTAAATTGTCATTTGCAACTATTTAAATCATTGTTATGACTATTTGTTCTTTTTGGTCATGTTTGTGACAATGTTGCAACTAGTTTGCAAATATTGGTTTTTCCAACCTTCCAAAAAAAATGACTTTTCAATTGGTTTCATTCAAGAAAGGTCATATATGTCCCATTAGTTGCAAATGTGACCAAAATTAGTTGTACCCTTATGAAATAGTAAAATCACTTCAAAGTCCTTAAAGGGACATTGGAAAATGTATAATGAAGATACGTACAAAGAATGTATTAAAATTATATGTAGTTCATATTTAGAGCATATTAAAATGTATCAAACATAAATTATTGTATATGTATGTTTTGAGATATTAAACATGTATTTGGAATATACATAAAATATTTTAATGCAATATTCCAACCATATCCACAAGTTATTATTAAATATTTTTATCATTAAATATTGGTTATATACTTAACAATACCTAAAACAAGTGACATAATAAAAAAATTAATAATAATACTATAGTTAACCTTGTTAAACTACCTCCTAATTAAAATATGGATTCAATAAAAATGGTAATAATAGTTTTTTGGAGTTATTACTACAAAATTTTAATTTATTTTAAATTGAAAAGATTATAATAGTATAATAGTATAATATTAAAATTTCCCAAAAATTATTATTATTATTCTAGTAATAAAGGATATTTATTCTAGATTTTAATGGAATTTTAATGTATAATTACTGTAATTAGAATATTTATACGATAATTATAGTAATTATCTAATTTATAATTGAACTCGATATTAATAATTTATAACTTATAAATTAAAATTAAAATTTTTAATTCAAAATTTTATAGTAATTTTGTCATAATTAGAAATAATAATGTAATTACTATAGATTACTTGATTTAATTTTTATAATTATTTATTTTCAATTATTAAAATTTTTACAACACGAATTTTGACACGAATTATTATTATTTTACTATAATAAATAATAATATTACACCAATTACTTTAATCACCCATTGTAATTACCTACTATGATTACAATAATTGGTGTAATGTTATTTCTTATTATTATAAAAATATTAATTTAAAAAAATATGTTGCAATAATAATAATCAACAAATTATTTACAATTTTTGAAAACATGAATTACATATTCTTAATGAAATGTAGTTTTTTATAATTTATAAGAAAATTATTTAAAAATTTCCTAATGATAATATTTTAGTTATCTATTTATTTACCTATGAATTTTGTATTGATAGCTTGTAATTAATTAGTTAAATATTTTTCATATTAATAAATTATTAGTTATTTAAGTTGATTATAATGAATATTTATTATTTATTATTTATGGTTAATATTCATAAATATATCTTATTTAATTATCGATAATTACATTATTATTTAGTTAGTTGTTCATTCACTTGATTAATTTTATTATTTAAAATTGTATAAATGAGAACAAAAGACAAGAGGGGGGGAATTTATAATTATAAGGTAAAATTGCCCATGAAAAACATGTACACCTATCAACAAATATTTTCCCATATTTTTCTTCATTCTTTAACCAAATTGAATGATTTTTGTTTCATTGGATGCACAAATTAGAAGGCTACAAATGTTATTTGAGTATTGGAAGTAAAAAAACAACATAAGTTAAACAACAATGTGTGAAAATTTGACCTCCTTTGACCTCCTTTGATTTCTTAATTTTTTGATCATTGGTTTATCTACCTTAATTTAGCTTATGACTAAACTGCAATTTTAAAACTTATCCCATATTGTTTGTTATGCATTTCCATCTTGAAAATTATAGAAAGAAGGGTTGTGGTATTATATTTTCACATTAAACTTTTTATGCCATATGGGATGAATCAATCAAAAGGTTTAACCCAAAATAAAAATAACAATGTTTATGCACCATTCTAACCTACCTACCTCCCTAGTCTATTTACCTACATATCTACTTACTTAGGTACTTACCAACCTACCTCTCTACCTACATACCTATGTACTCATTTACCTAAATAATAATTTTAATTTGTTTTGATGAGAATTCAAATTACTATGTCATGTGATGGATTTATATTGCACCACACATCACAATCTAAAACCATCTACACATTTGAATAAGATGTTTTAGATTGCTTCAAAATTATAATAAAATTCATATCTTAAGTAATTAGAAGTTGGGACATGTGGCAACATGTTGCTTGCCCCCATAGGTGACTAAAATAGTTTCATCTAATTGCATGTGACAATACATATACAATGGAGTCAAAGGATGAATTTGTACATTGTTGGATTTTTTTTCATCCAATATGCCTTGTCGTTTGCAATAATGGTCAAATACAATTTAAATTTTGCAACTAAGGGGATCTTAGTTGCAAACTAATTGTAAAACCCAACTTTTTTTCTTATGGTTTTGCACATGATTCAAAAAATGCTTGTGAAACATTTGCATGATTTGTTAGGAAATGTGGAGCAAGCCCAAAAGAAACAAAGGACAACCTATGCTACTAGGAAAAGGGTGCATCATGTTTCATGTTTTTGGTGAGGGAGAAATTTGGGTGAAGATGTGTAAACCTATCAAAAAGAAATCTTTGTTGGTCAATTGGGAAGGGTTTTATTTTTTTCTAGGATATAAAGATGGAAAAGGAATTCAAAAATAGGATGATGGAGCCATGATTTGTTTTCTCAAAGATAAAAAAAATAGTAGGTTTGGGAAAGGGCTTGATGAAATCTCCAAGTGTATCATGGTGAAAATTTATGCATGGACATAGATTTTTCATAATGAGAGTGGCTACACTTGTAACTTAGGAAGAGTACTAATGAGTGATGGATGAAAAAACTAAAACTGCCTTCACTTTAGACAAGTCACTTTTTGTTCTAAAAGATGTGGATGTGAACAACAAAGGGTTGAAGGAAAGAGGTTAATCAGCATGGGATTTGGACTTGATGCAAATGGCGAGGAGATGTGAATAGAGGTTAAGGTTATAAAACTTGAAATTGAAATGCTAGGAAAAAGTTTGAGATGGATCATGAGAATAAATCTAGAGTGATTTGATCCAAACATTTGCATGTAGGATTTTATGCATCCATTAGTTTGGTGTGTTTTGTACAAGTTTGCCACAATTGTTTATGGCAAGTTCCTTTCATTGAATAAAATGTTGATCCAAGCTTTCTTGTGTCGCAATGTGAAGCTGAACAAGTTGTCTATTTTTTCAAACTTCATTTTTGGTTACATAGGGACCTACTTTGGATTCATGTATGGAATAGTTTATTGTTTTGGGTTAAACATAAATAAAAGTCAATTGGTTTATTTTGTTGTAATTTTTGGGGAGAGATGACATACTATCAAATGATCACATCCATGGGAAATTTTCTTTTAAATGTTTAAAAATATAACACCACCAAAATCTGAAAAAATAGAAAACAATACATATAAGGTACAAAGGTGATAGTGAAAATGACTTACATAACATACTTATTTAATAAGAGAAACCATGTTTATCTCTATGCATATGTAGATGTTTAAATTTCTTAAAACTAATGCAATGTCCTTACATAAGTCCTTATGAAATTGAAGAACTAACTTAATTAACTAAAATAATCAAAGACATTACATTTGAATTTATGGCCCTAAAACCCTAAACTCACTAAATTGGTATGATCAGTTGCCTACTAATATGTAGATGAAATTTTGGTGATAATAACTAGTAGATATATTGGTATGAAAAAATACACCAATCTGCTATCAACTAGTGCCAATATTTAGCATATATGCTCATGTTGACTTAATATTGCATTTACAAATCTTGAACGATATCTCATCTAGTTTTTTTTTCAACATTTTTTGTTCTTTTTTGAAAAACATTTGGGAATTTTTTGGAAATTTGCAACTTTCTAGAGTAAATTCTATTATTTTTCTATTTCTTGAAATTTTTTGCCAAACTTTCAATATCACAAAATTGGGAGGGGAAAAACAAAAGCCTTGATCCCATCTGTCTTCTAGGTCGTTGAAATTTTGGTACCTGATACCAACAACATGGCCATTTTGAAAGAATAAACCCAGGCATGAGTATGTTCTTCATTCTTGAATGTTAAAATTTGGAGTCAATGGGGCACATGGCAGAAATATGGATGTGGTTCTTTCAGTGAGCAGATTGGAAATAATACTTTGGTAGGAATGATGTACCTGTAGTTTCAGAGGCTCCATATGCTTGTTTCCTTCATTCAATGATTTTAATCAATCGTGCAAACGATATTAATTCGTAATGATTTTTTTAATACCAAACTAGTATAACAATGCTTTGGCATGAGTTTCTAAAAATCTTGCTATTGATGCCAATATAACATCACACCAATAATGAATTATTGATAACCCAACAGAATTCAAATAGCAAAATTTTCCCACTGCCTGGGCTTTCCTAGTTCCAAAATTTTCAAAAGGCTTATATACTAGTATCAGTCTGATTAGTACAAACTACAATATTATCCAGATAACCCTGGTATGCCCTTCAATAGCCTGATGTACATCACATCTTGTGCTTGCCAAAAAAAAATCCTTTCAGCTACTTGCTTACGACTTACCTTGAACAGTCATTAGAAGTAATAAGCCCTACTGGGAAATGTCACATTACTCAAATCCAGGTGCAGAACCATGAGTTGCACATGAAACCTATAGACTTCATTAAGTTTCACTCAACTAATATATTACTAGAGATTTTCCTTGTGGTGTAATCTCTCAAAGAGCACTCAGCATGTACTACCACTTTTGTTTTTCAATTTTGTGATGTAACCACACTAGTGATCATGCACAAGAGGAATTAGCCAGATTTGGTTACAGGTCAGAGAGGAAAGTGGAAAATGTTAAGAATCTTGCTATATTTTGGCAAGCTGCTGGAACCAATATATCATCCTTGAGATCTTGCGCCTTGGCACATTTTTTTCACAAAAATCATTTCTATGAGTCACTGGATTTGCTTTTGTTGTCGAGTGGCAAAAATTCACCCCAAAAAA
>Ga0116226_10006518_pt1 | contig 10483 bp, 10 predicted proteins | sample S1TSphfallax_FD_89692 | JGI IMG/M metagenome (GOLD analysis project Ga0116226, IMG submission 89692) | Host-associated microbial communities from peat moss isolated from Minnesota, USA - S1T2_Fa - Sphagnum fallax MG | ecosystem: Host-associated > Plants > Peat moss > Unclassified | place: USA...
CGCGTTGGCCTGGGTCTCGAGCGTGGTGAAAGTCTTGGAGCAGACGATCACGAGCGTCTCGGCCGGATCGAGCGTGCGCATGAGATCGTCGAGCTGGGTGCGGTCCACGTTCGAGACGAAATGCGGTGTGATGCCGCCGCTCCACTCGTGGTGCAGCGCCTCGCAGACCAGCAGCGGACCCAAGTCCGAGCCGCCGATGCCGATGTTGATCACGTGTTTGAACGGCCGGCCGCTCGCGCCACGCTGCGCGCCGCTGCGTATCGCGGCGGTGAACGCGCGCCGCTGCGCACGCGAGGCCTGCACCTCAGCCTGGATTTCCGGCGACCCGGCGAAATCCGAGCGCAATGCCGTGTGCAGTACCGCACGACGCTCGGTCGAATTGATCTCGTCACCGCGAAACATCGCTTCGATGCGCGCGGGCAGTTCCAACTCGCGCGCCAGTGCGAACAGCAAACTCAAGGTCTCGGCGGTGACCCGCTGGCGCGAAAAATCCAGCAGCCAGCTCTCGAACTGCACGTGGCAGCGCCGATAGCGATCGGGATCGGCCGCGCTCAGCTCGCGCAAGGACGTGCCGGCGAGTTCGCCAGCGTGCTGCGCGAGCGCGCCCCAGGCGGATGTCGAGGAGTTGAGGCGGGTCATGACGGCTCTGGCTCAGGCGGCTCGCTGTTCGTAGTGCTCAAGATACCATTCGACGAAGCGTCGCACACCCACCGACAATTCGGTGCAGGGCCGGTAGCCCACGTCCTGGGCGAGCGCTTCGACGTCGGCCCAGGTATCGGGCACGTCGCCCATCTGCATCGGCAGGAAATTCTTCTCTGCCTTGCGTCCCAGACACTGCTCCAAGACCTCGATGTATTGCAACAATGCGACCGGTTTTTGATTGCCGATGTTGTAAATTTTGTACGGCGCCGCGCTCGTGTTCGGCTTCGGCCGCGCTGAATCCCAGTGCGGATCGGGGCGCGCGACGTGGTCCACGGCGCCAATGACGCCCTGCACGATGTCATCGACATAGGTGAAGTCGCGCTGGTGGCGACCATGATTGAACACGTCGATCGGCCGGCCCGCCAGAATGTTCTTCGTGAACAGGAACAGCGCCATGTCCGGCCTGCCCCACGGACCGTACACCGTGAAGAAACGCAGACCCGTGGTCGGCAAGCCGTACAGCGAGGAATAGCTGTGGGCCATGAGCTCGTTGGCTTTTTTTGTCGCCGCATAGAGCGACAAGGGATGATCGACGTTCTCGGTCTCGACGAAGGGAATGCGGGTGTTGGCGCCGTAGACCGAACTCGTCGAGGCATAGACCAGATGCTCGACGGCGCTCGAGCGACAGCCTTCGATCACGTGCAGAAATCCGGTCACGTTGCTCTGCACATAGACATGCGGATTCTCAGTGGAGTAGCGCACGCCCGCCTGCGCGGCCAGATGCACGACGCGCTGGAACCGCTCGCGCGCGAATAGCGCCTCCATCCCTTCCCGGTCCGCGAGTTCCAGCTTGGCGAAGCGAAAGTGAGGATGGCGGTGCAGCAGGTCCAAGCGCGCCGCCTTCAGGGACGGGTCGTAGTAGGCGTTGAGATTGTCCAGGCCGACGACTTCATCGCCGCGTTCGAGCAGGGCACGCGTCGTGTGAAAACCGATGAAACCGGCCGCGCCGGTGACGAGGATTTTCACGGGTTGCGCCGCCGGGTCATGCTCGGCGCCAGACCGTCTTGCCGCCCGAGGCCTTGTCGAGCAGGGCCAGCACCTGCGCATGCAGCCCGAGCTCGGCCTCGTTCGCGAGCACGATGGGAATCTGCCGACCGCCGCCGCGTCGCGCCGCGGCGGCGGCATCGCGGCGCTCGCTCTGCTCGCGGCCGTCCGACTGCGTGCCCAGCGTCAGCGCCGCCTGTCCGCCGGTCATCGCCAGATAGACCTCGGCGAGAATGCGCGCATCGAGCAGCGCGCCGTGGTACTCCCGATGGGTGTTGTCGACCGAATACCGTTTGCACAAGGCGTCGAGATTATTGCGCTGCCCGGGGTGCATCTGGCGCGCGAGGCTCAGCGTATCGAGCACCCGGCATCGCTCCGTGAGCTTGAAACGCGGCGCTGCGAGCCGCTGCAGCTCGGCGTTCAAGAAGGCCACGTCGAACGGCGCGTTGTGAATGATCAACTCGGCGTCCTGAACGAACTCGATGAATTCAGCCGCGATCTCCGCAAACTTCGGCTCCTGGCGCAGTTGCTCGCGGGTGATGCCGTGCACCTCCTGGGCGCCGGCGTCGATGTCGCGCTCCGGATCGAGGTAGCGGTGAAAAACGCGGCCGGTCAGGCGGCGATTCTGCAGCTCGACGCAACCGATCTCGATGATGCGGTGCTGTTGCTCGACTTCGAGGCCGGTGGTTTCGGTATCAAGGACGACTTGGCGCATCGGGATCAGCGGGCGGCGAGCAGACGATCGATCGCTTGATTCGCGAGCTCGTCCACGAATTCATTGCCTTCGAGACCGGAGTGGCCTTTGACCCATTGCCAGTCGATGTCCTGGGCGGCGAGCGCCAGGTCGAGACGCTCCCAGAGGTCTTGATTCTTGACCGGCTCGCGCGAGGCCGTGCGCCAGCCGCGGGCCTTCCAGCCCGGCAACCACTCGGTTGCCCCCTGCAGCACGTATTTCGAGTCCGTGTAGACGCGCACGGCGCAGCGGCGCTTCAAGGCGCCCAAGCCCTGGATGGCCGCCATCAACTCCATGCGGTTGTTGGTCGTCTGGGGCTCCGCGCCCGAGACATGACGGCGATTCTCACCGGCAATCAGCAAAGCGGCCCACCCGCCGGGCCCCGGGTTGCCCCGGCAGGCACCGTCGGTATAAATCTCCACATCCGTCATGGTCCTTCGCGCCGATGCCCCGATTTGGCGGCCGGCGACGGGACGGCGACGAGCATGCGCTTTTGAACGCGTCGCTTCGGGCGCACGAGCGTCATGGTTTGCACGCGTTTGCGCGCCTTGAGCAAATAGGCGCCGGCACGCCAGGCGGCGCTGGGCCGGAACTCCCCACGCGTCGGGCCGGAGGCGATCGGCATCATGCCGAGATAGCCGTAGGTCCGATCCACGTCGAACCCGAGGAGCGCGACCCAGTCGCGCAAGCGGCGTTCGGACAACAAGCGCTGCGTGCCGGGCGGAAACGCCGGCCGGCGTAGAATCTGGTTGAACAGGCGCCGAGCACCCCAACCGCTCCAGGGATTGAAACCGGCGATCATCAGGCAACCGTCCGCGCACAGCACGCGCTCGGCCTCACGCAGCACGGCATAAGGGTCGGGGGCGAGTTCGAGCGTGTGCGGCAGCAGGATGGCGTCGATCGTGTCAGAGGCGAACGGTAAGGTCGCGAGCGGCGCGCAGAGGGTCACGCCCGGCCCGAGCCGCGGTGCCACCAGGGTCGTGTGCTGCGTGCGGGCGCCGCCGAGCAGCAGCCCGCCTGGCCCCCAGGCGCCGACCTGCAGCAATTCGAAGCCGAACACGTCGTCCAGAGCCAGGCGTGCAAGCGCAACTTCGTCGCGCATGACGCGCGCACCCGTGGGGCTCTCGAACCAATCTAGGGGCGCTTTTTTGGCTGCAGGGTCCAAGCCGTCCTCCTTCATGAAAATACTAGCGAAGTTCTCATGTTACAGGTTAAATACGCCGCAAAATGTCCAACAACCCAAGTCCGCTTCGCGTGCGCCCCGTGCGCGCCTTTGCCGACAACTATATCTGGCTCATCGAAGCGCCCAAAGACCCGCGTCGGGTCGTTGCGGTTGACCCCGGCGAGGCAGCGCCTGTGCTGGCCGAGCTCGAGCGCCTGGGCGCCAGCTTAGCCGCGATTCTGCTCACCCACCATCACGCCGATCACATCGGCGGCGTGGCAGCCCTGCGGGCCGCGACCGACCTGCCGGTATTCGGCCCCGATGACGCCCGAATTCCCGATTTGACGCGCCGGCTCAGTGACGGGGACACCGTGGTACTGGACTCCCTGGGCCTGCAGTTCACGACGCTGCACGTCCCGGGACATACCTTAAGTCACATCGCCTTTCATGGCCATGGGGCGGTGTTTTGCGGAGACACCCTGTTCAGTGCGGGCTGCGGCCGCCTGTTCGAGGGCACGCCGGAGCAAATGGACGCCTCGCTGAGGCGCTTGGGCGGCCTGCCGGCCGAGACCCGGGTCTATGCCGGACACGAATACACCGCGGCCAACCTGCACTTCGCCCTCGAGGTGGAACGCGATAATGCGGACGCCGGGGCCTATCGCGCGCGCGTGGCGGAATTACGGGCCGGAGACTTGCCGACACTGCCATCGACGATCGGTTTGGAGAATCGCGTCAATCCCTTCCTCCGCTGCCGCGAGCCGGCGGTGCGGGCGGCGGTCGCCGCCCATGACGGACGCGCGCTGGGCGATTCGGTCGCTGTCTTCGCCGGCTTGCGCGCCTGGAAGGATGGCTTTCGCCCATGAGCGCCGTCGATCGCGCCAGTCATCCGGCACTATTGCTGGCCGGCGTCCTGCTCGCCCTCGCCGGCTGCGCCGGGCATCCGGTCGCGCCCGCGCCGCACGCCACCGTGCCCTTACCGGTGGCGGGCAGCCCCCCCGAGATCCCCGCGCCCGCGGGCACGGGCGTGAGCCCGCCGGCGAGCGCGCCTACCGTGGCGATGCCCGGGGAATGGCAGCATCACAATGGCGAGGATTACGACGACCTGTTCGATCGGATGCGCGCGGGCTTCGTGTTCGCGGAAGTCCAGGAACCGGCCATCGATCAGCAACTCGCCTGGTTCCAGCACAACCCGGATTATTTGGAACGCACCTTCCAGCGTGCCCAGCGTTATCTTTATCACATCGTCACCGAAGTCGAGGCGCGCGGCATGCCGCTCGAGTTCGCGTTGTTGCCGGTCGTCGAAAGCGCCTACGAACCGTTCGCCTATTCTCCGAGTCGCGCGGCGGGGCTGTGGCAGTTCATCCCCGGGACGGGCGTGCGCTTCGGCCTCAAACAAACGTGGTGGTACGACGGTCGGCGCGACGTGGTCGAGTCGACCCGCGCGGCACTCGACTATTTGCAGGCCCTGCACGATCAGTTCGACGGCGATTGGCTGCTCGCCATCGCCGCCTACAACGTCGGCGAGATGACCGTGCAGCGCGAATTGGATCGCAATCGGGCCGCTGGCCTGCCGACCGATTTCTGGCACCTGAAACTGCCCGCTGAAACGCGTGCCTATGTGCCGAAGCTGCTCGCGATGAAACGCCTCATGGCGGAGCCCGAGCGCTACGGCCTCGAATTCGCGCCGATCCCGAACCAGCCGTATTTCGCGGTCATCGACACCCGCTCGCAGATCGACCTGAAAATCGCCGCCAAACTCGCCGGCACGAGCTACGACGAAGTCGCCGCACTCAATCCGGGCTACAACCGCTGGGCGACCGACCCCGACGGCCCGCACCGTCTGCTCGTGCCCATCGACGACGCCGACGCCTTCGAGGCCGCATTGAAGACGCTGGCGCCGGCAGATCGTGTCCGCTACGTCAAGGTCGAAGTGTCGCGCCGCGACACCCTGGCGACGATCGCCAAGCAGTACGGCACCACGCCGATGATACTTACCAAGGTCAATAATTTGCTTGGCAAGCGCCTCGAGCCGGGCATGGTGCTGGAGATACCGCAGGCGAGCGACGATCTACCCGAGAAGGTGCTGCTCGCTGCAGCGCGGGTCGATCGCCCGGCGAGCGACACGGGCGGACGCAAGCAGTCGCAGATCGTCTATCGCGTACGCGCCGGGGACACACTCAGCAAGATCGCCCATCGTCAGGGTGTCAGCGTGAACAGTCTTGCCCGCCTCAATAATTTGGGTCCCGGCGACTCGGTCCTGCGGGGACAACGCCTGGTGATCAAGACGACGTCGCACAGCTTTCGCAACGAAGGCGAGGTGAGCAGCCGCCGCATCGCCTATACGGTCCGCCAAGGGGATACCGTTTTCAGTATTTCCAAGCAGTTTCAAGTGTCCATCGATCAGCTGAAGACCTGGAATGGACTGAACAAGAACCACCAGATCCGCACCGGCCAGCGATTGGTGATGTACGTCGAGCCGCATCGCGCACACGGCTGAGGGGAAGCAGCATGGGTATTCTAGCGGGCAAACGCGCCCTGATCGTCGGACTGGCCACGGATCGTTCCATCGCCTGGGGCATTGCCAAGGCGATGCACGCCCAGGGCGCGGAACTGGCGTTTTCCTACATCGAACGCATGGCCGACCGCGTCGTGCCGCTCGCGCGGCAGCTGGGCTCCGAGATCACCTTTCCAATGGATGTCTCGAGCGATCAGGAGATCGCGGGCGGTTTCGCGCGTTTGCGCCAGGATTGGGAGGGATTCGACATCCTCGTGCACGCCGTCGCCTTTGCGACCCGCGAGGCGCTGACGGGCCGGTTCGTCGATGCGACGAGCCGCGAAGGATTCAAGATCGCCCACGACATCTCGAGCTACAGCCTGACCGCCTTGGCGCGCGAGTCGCTGCCCTTCATGCACGGCAGGGCCGGCTCCATCGTGACCCTGAGCTATCTGGGCGCGGTGCGTTCCGTGCCCAGCTACAACGTCATGGGACTTGCGAAGGCGAGCCTCGAGGCCAACGTGCGCTTTCTGGCCGCCGATCTCGGCGCCGAGGGTATCCGCGTCAACGGTATCTCCGCCGGCCCCATCAAGACTCTCTCCGCCGCGGGCATTCCGGGTTTGCGTAAGATGCTCTCACACGTCGCGGCTGCCTCGCCGATCAAGCGCAATGTGACCATCGAGGACGTCGGCAACGCAGCCGCCTTCCTCTGCTCGGATCTCGCCTCCGGCGTGACCGGCGAGATCCTCTACGTGGACGGCGGTTACAGCACGGTCGGCATGAGTTTCCCCGGCGAGTCGGACGGCGCTTAGGAGGCAAGCACAGGGCGTGATCCCTGCGAGCGCCGAGCCGCGGACGCAGCCACCGGGCGTCCTCATAGGCGGAGCGTACCCGCGGTAAGTAGCACCCGTGCTTTGCACTTCTTTGGAATCCAAGGGGTCCTCCCCCCTCGAAATTGTCGGGACAGACGCCATAATGTTTGACGTCGAGTCAACCGTTTCCGGCTCGCTGCGTTTCTTAGGTGTAACCCATTCGGATTAGGTGATCGTCATGACGAGCGTAAACCGTTTATTGCAGATCTCCGCCTTGAGCGTGGCGGCCGTCGGACTCGGTGCCTGCACGACCTTGCCCGTGACGACCGACGTCAACCCGAACGCGAGCGTCGGCAGCTGCCATACGTACACGTTTGCCCAAGAGCACGTGGCGAATGGCGGTCAGCAACCCGGCGCCTTTGCCAATCCTCTGAACTCCGATCGCCTGCGCGCGGCCATCGCATCGAACCTCGGCGCACGCGGCATCGAGCCCGTCGCAGCGCATCAACCCGCCGACTGCGTCGTCGGCTACGCGATCGGCTCTCGGATCGTCGCGGACGACTACGGTTGGGGCATCGGTTACGGCTGGGGCGGTTGGGGACCTCGTGGCTATGGCTACGGCGCCTGGGGCGGCTACGGACCCGGCTGGTCGCCGGTCTACAACGAGGGTCGCATCACCGTGGACGTGTTCGATGCCAAGACGCACGCGGCCATCTGGCACGCATCCGTCAATCAGAGTGTCGGGAATTTGACCGGTCCGGCCGCCGAGTTGAAGATCAACCAAGCGGCGGCGGCAATTTTCACGAAGTTTCCGGTGCTCCTGCCGCCGACGTCCGGTTCGCCCGCGACGACCTGAGTCGCGAGACGACCCAGATCGCTATTTGAGGCGGGCGGCCCTCGCTGGCCGCAGGACCGCGAGGTAATAGAGCGCGGCCATCACGGCCGCAACGCCGAGCACCAACAGCGAAAACCGGTGTAGGGATCCGAGCAGCAACTCGCGATTGCGCCCGACCTCGACTCCCAATCCTGCGAGGACCGCACACCAGGTTAGAGACCCGGCCAAGGTTGCGAGCGAATACCAGCGAAAATCGATGCGCAATATCCCTGCCGGAATACCGATCAAATGGCGAATCACCGGCAGCAAGCGCGAGAACAAGACGCCCGGCCAGCCATAGCGATTCGCCCAGCGCTCGGCAAGTTCGATCTTGCCGACGCCCAGCCCCACGTGGGGCCCGATCCTCCGCACCGTCGGCGACCCTAAGGCGCGCGCGCCCCAGTACATTAGCGCGGCGCCGACCCAAGAACCGCCGGTGCCCGCGAGGATGACGCCGGTGAGCGAGAATTGTGCCTGCGATTGCGCCAGATACGCCGCCGGCGGAATGATCAGTTCGCTCGGCAAGGGCAACAGCGTGCTCTCCAAAGCCATCAGGACGAAAATCAGCGGGTAGCCGCCGGATGCGAGCGCCGCCAGGTACCAGTCCGAGAACTGATGCAGCAGCGCCGACAATTACTCGATGGCCTTGGGATTGACGACGACCTTGGCGCTTGCCTTTGCGGCCAGCGCATAGCTCTGCGCCTCGGCGGAGGCGAATTGCGCCGTGTACTCGCGGCGGTCCGTCGCCTGCTGCTGCGGCGTGACGCTCGGGTCCTCCCGAACCGCGGACAGCGCGAAGACGGCGACGTCTCCGTCCTGCAGAGCCACGGAACGAAATTCCGGCTTATCTTGCGGCTTGGGCAACTCGAAGGCCTCGCGACGCACGTCCATCGGCACGGCTTGGTCGCCGCGCGCGACGAAGTGCGCCGCCTGCAGGGGCACGCCGAGCTGCTTGGCAACACTGTCCCAGGCCTCGCCGGTGCCGAGCCGCTTCACGGCGTCGGCGGCGGCCTCGGCGGCCAAGGTTTCGCCGCGCTGCTTCTTCCACGCGCTGACCACGAGGTCGCGCACAGCATCGAGGGGCTTTTGCGCGGGTAGTTTGTGGTCGCTGACCTTGAGCACGATGCCGCGTCCCTTGTCGAGTTCGACGATCGGGCTGACACGACCGTCGAGCTCATCGGCGCCGAACGCCGCCTCGATCACCTTGGGCGAGTTGCCGAGCGCCCCACCGCCGCTCGTGCGGCTGAAATCGGCGATCTCCTGCACCGGCAGGCCCGCCTTGCGCGCCACGGCATCGAGATCGGTCGAACTTTGCAGAGCCGCATCGGCGAGCTGGTCCTGCAGGTCGTTGAACTGTTTCTCGGCCGCGTCGCGCCGGTACTCGGTCTCCAAATCGCTCTTGGCCTGTTCGAACGTCTTGGTGGTCGCGTCCTGGACGCCGTCGAGTTTCAAGATGTGATAACCGAATTGGGTCTTCACGGGGCCACGGATCTCGCCGATCTTCATCGAGAAAGCGGCGTCGGCGAACGGCGGCACGAACACTTTGCGCTCGGCCCAGCCGAGATCGCCGCCCTTCTGCGCCGAGCCGGGATCTTGGGAATTTTCCTTGGCGAGTTTGGCGAAATCCTCGCCCGCCTGAATCCGCTTGAGCAGGGCATCGGCCTTCGCCTTGGCGGCCGCATCGTCCTTCGGGTCGCTGGACGCGATGAGGATGTGGCTGATGCGTCGCTGCTCGGGCTGGCTGAAATTCTCGGGTGTCTTGGTCTTCTGATCTTCGAAATAGGCTTTGAGATCGGCCTCGGTTACGCTGACCTTGGCAGCCAGCGACTCGAGATCGATCTCCACGTAGCGCAGGTTCACCGTCTCCGGCGTCATGTACTCGGCGTGATGCGTATCGTAATACGCCTTGATCGCCGTCTCGTCCGGAGTCGCAGTGGCCGCATAGCGCGCGGCCGGCAGCACCACCCAGGCAAGTTCCCGCTGCTGATGCGTCAAGGCATTGAGGCGCTTGACCTCGCTCGAAGTCGCGAAGCTGGAGCCCTCCATCGCCGCGTCGAGTTGTTCGAGCTGCGCCTGGCGCTTGATCATCCCTTCGATCTCCGCGATCGAACGACCCTGCGCCTTGAGCACGGCGATTGCATGCGGCAGATCGAACTTACCGTCAACCTGGAGCGCCGGAATCCGACTCTCTGCCTTGAGCACTTGGGCGTCGCTGACGCGATAGCCCAGGTCCTGGGCATGGCTCAGCAAAGCCTCGCTGCCGATGTATTGATCCAGCAGTTCTTTCTTGATGTCGTCGCGTTGGGCGTCCGAGAGCGGACCGCCGAGGCGCCGCTGCATCTGTGCGAGTTGTTGTTGATAGGCCTGGCGCAGGTCGTTCGCGCTGATCTCGCGACCGTTCACCTTGGCCGCGTAATCGGGCGCCGCCAATGACCAGTTGATGCCCCAGAGCACGAAGGATGCGGCCATGCCTCCCAAGACGACGTAGGCGACCCATCCATGGAGCTTGTCATGAATCTTTTGCAGCATTGGCTTCTCTCAAGGTCCCCACACGAGCCGCGGGCGCGGCCTTTATGAAGGCCGCGCAACAACACCCAAAACAGGAAATGGCGGAGTGGACGGGACTCGAACCCGCGACCCCCGGCGTGACAGGCCGGTATTCTAACCAGCTGAACTACCACTCCGCATGCTGCTGGTGGGTGCTGAGGGGATCGAACCCCCG
>Ga0116226_10006519_pt1 | contig 10483 bp, 3 predicted proteins | sample S1TSphfallax_FD_89692 | JGI IMG/M metagenome (GOLD analysis project Ga0116226, IMG submission 89692) | Host-associated microbial communities from peat moss isolated from Minnesota, USA - S1T2_Fa - Sphagnum fallax MG | ecosystem: Host-associated > Plants > Peat moss > Unclassified | place: USA...
CCAAGGGTGTCCTGGAATGTGAACTAACCACGTGGGTGGTTTGTTTTGATGCAGATTCAAGCTTGATCTACTAAACCTTCTTCCTAGTCTAATCCCTAGGCTCCCAACTCGACCCTCTACCCCCTTTTAGAATTGGAAACCAGGAACGTGCCTCCAAGTCTCAACTTTCCACAACTTGACTTTGTGAAACCCTCAAGTGGGTTTCACCCTGTGACTTGGGAGCGTGTCATTCCGACCGATCGGGCCCGATGATCCAAATCCCGTTTTAGTCGCTTCAAAAACCTGAGCTTCGTCACAAACGTAGTGAATTTATATATAAGATTATTACATCCAATTTTATTTTTTCATCCATTTATGTTGTGTTATTTTATGTATTGTTGTACTTGCAATCATAAATTATCCCATTCATCACCATGTTTAGTCATAATATTATTTATATACAAAGTTTTAAAACATTTTATCAATATCATATTTTTGTCATTACTATAAAACTTGGTGTTTTGTGATTGGCAAATATAGTAAAAAAATACCCAATTTGAACATGCGTAAAAAATATCACTTAGTCATTTTGGACAAGTTGATTTCAACATGTCCATTGTGATTGGGGTGGTTTTTTTTACGGATAGAATATGGACCATTTGATTGCTCATTTTGACTAGTCAAATTTCTACTTACATTATAGAAAAAAAGTGTGGCAAATAGGTAATAATGTTGGGTGGGTATCACAAATACCCCTGGGCATCCCAGTTTGATCTTCTTAGGGTATCACCATGAATGATACCTTGACTAAAAACTGAATTACTAGTTTTCACTTTTGTGAAAACTGAATGTGAAAATCGATTAAAATAAAAAATAAAAAATAATGAGAACCGGGTAAGATTTGACCCTTTACTTAAGTAAGGATTTCAGGGTTTAACTACCATCAAAAATTAGTACAACCAATGAAAAAGAAGTTATGAACATCAAACTTAATTATATTTATATGCAGAATGTAACATTTTATTCACTTTGATCATTCATGGACTATGGGTTTCAACTTTGGAAGTACATTGTTAAGTCAACTTAATTTAATTAGGGCTAAAAGACACTTTCATCACTAGACCCACATCAAAATTTGTCTATCAAATTTAATTTGCCTTGGGAGATGCAAGATCCAAGTGAGGGTTAATATTTGGTGGTAAGTACTTATTAATGGTAGGCTAGGTCAGATGGTAATGATGTTTGGAGATTTTATTTTAAAAATCTCTTAAAAACTTTCAACAAAGGTCCTTTGATTTTGAATTTTTAAAAAAAGCCAAAGTGGTCATTAAAAAAAGGAAAAAAATCAATAATTATTTAATCTTAATTTCAAATTTCAAATTTTAATTAAAAAATATAATTATACATGGTTTGTGAAAATTGGCAAAAGATAATCGACTATTATCAAATTTCCAAAAACGGACAATGTGATAATCAATTTAATTTTTTTTAAAAAAACATTAATACTTTTGCCTGATGTAAATTTTTTAGAATTTTTTTGGGGGGAAAACTAGACCCTTTTAAAAATAAATTTGTGAAAATCAAACCCAACAGGTATCATAAAATTGTGATACCCACCCAACATTAGTAAATAGGTAATAACCTACCTTACCCTACCCTATCCTATTCGACCTACCTTAACTTAATTATCGCAACCCTAGTTTTAGGCTCATGACCAACCAAAGGCTTGCAAAGGTGTGGGGCGAGAGTGAAGCCCGGGAGTGTAAGAGGGTGTGAGGGAATAAACGCACACACTCCCAAATGGGCTCCCACTTTGGGAATAGAAGTCCCAATGGATTCCTACATTTTCAAAGAGTGATTGTAGGGGGTCAAAATTCATTGGTTTGAAAATTTCCTTATACCATTGGAAAGCCCTTGGAACCTAGATGTCTAAAATGGGTTTACATGTCCTATTTAAGTACTTAAAACAGAAGTTATGGCCGAAAGAAAGGTTGGGAATCAAATTGGGAATCAAAGTGCCAATTTGATTCCCGACCACTAGAAGTTGGGAATTAGGATTTGCCCTATGTTACTTGAGTTTAGGTGGCGTGGAAAGCTCTCAACGAAGGCTACAACTTTACTTCAGACCTCACCTCAATCAGAGGTTTTCACAATAAATTATGGGACTCCAAATCCCAATTTCAATAATTTCGAAACTCCCAACTTGGGAATCTTGGGACAACATGACATTTCGATGTAGCGCCCATGGCTAATCACAAATAATATTATAAGGGGGAAGGTGGTGGCTTCCCCCAAGTTCGGGCCGTGGTGAGTCTTGTGAGTTCGTGTGTGCCCGTGGTTAGTCCCTGCACCAAAAGTGTTTCAATGTGCATTAACCAACTTGTTGTTTGGTTTGTGTAAGCTTGTGTGAATAATTGACCCGCTTATCATTCGTCCCAGTCCCCATCCCAAAGCTCCATCACGCCCTTTAACCCCCGAAGTGTTGTGAGTTAAGGAGCGTATCCCCACTCCTTTTTCTTTCAATGTTTTCAACTTTGAACTTATGTTTGAGTCTTACGAAGAGTTTGGGGGTGCATCACACCTAATATTTCTTACTTAGTTAACCTACCTACCTTAGCCCTTAAAGCATGTACACATGTTATAATTATTAAACCATGGAATTTGGCAACCTAGTTACCATCAAGGAAAAAAAATTATCGAATAAAAACATGAAAGTAGAACTTGTTTTATGTTTGTTTATTGTCATGCTACAACTACCGTCATGTAGTAGTTACCATCATGCAACAACCATCATCATGCACATATCATCATTGGTAAATTTGAAAAAGATCCCCAACCGCCTACAAGTTGTTGTTTACCATCTGCACTACATGCAACCCCATTGTGGTTGTTGCTTACCATTTGCACTAATTACAAAGTCGTTGTGGTTGCTCCCTACCACGTGCAACAACATTACCTTCCCTATAAGCCCCAAATATTGTGTCTACCTCCTTGTTGTCGCCTTATAATGGCAACTATTGTCCTATGGTAGAAGGTATTTTCTACTCTAGAAACTTAAAAAATAGAAAGAGAATGTCCTATTACTTTAATAGAATAAATAAAAAATTACTACATAAAACGTAACAAAACATTATGCAATCTTAATGTGTACTTCCTTCCCCCATTATCTAACATCCTCTAAGTAAAATAAAATAAAATGATATACTTTCAACCATTTTCCATTACATAACACCAAGTGCAATATTTTTCCATCTCTTCTTTTCTCCTCACACACACAAACAAGTTCTTAATGCTAATGGTTTAATCTTCTTATGATCTTAGGGTCTAATGAAATCCTTCACTATACCCAATAAATAAATAAATAACTTGAAAAGGATGTTCACCACACAAAGGTTGAGTCCTTATCCTCCTAGATCTCCTCATCCTAATCCTTTCCACACATCCTAATTAAGGGAAATCCATCCATCCCTTATCCACTTGGATTAATTAACCTCAATTGCTTCACCCCCTAGTAAATAAAAGATGGTAAGTATGATATTTACCACTAGTAACTAAATAGTTACCATGATGCCCTTTTAAATGAACTAGATTAAAATATTATTTCTAATAACTAATAATACTTTGATTAAATTCCTCCAATAATTAACTTTTGATTATTTTATCTTAGGAAAGTATTTTGTTGTATTGATAATACTATCATAAAAAAACATTTTCATTTTAAAGCTTTTTTGATATTGTTTTGCCATTTGATAGTAATTACCATCTAGTGATAGTATTATCATTTTTTAACACACATAATGTAAAGACAATTTTCTATCTTTGACAATATTGTTAAGAATTGAACCCTTGACCTCCTTAATGATAAACCAAGTCTTTAACCAATGGACCACACCATCAAAATGTGATCAATTTATGTCAATTTTTTTATTTCACATGTTTATTTCAACACTTCATTACAAGATTATGAGGTATGAAGGTAGGTTGTAAGAGATAGGTGGGTGAGTGGGTAGGTAGGTAGATAGTTGGTGGGTGAATAGGTAAGTAGGTGGGTGGGTGGGTAATAAAATAAGGAAGTGGGTGGGTAGGTAATATGTATGTAGGTAGGTGGGTGGGTATGTAGGTACGTAATACATGTATGTAAGTAGGTGTGTGGGTAGGTAGGTAGGTAGGTAGGTAGGTAGTACATCCATGTAGGGAGTTAATATGTAGGTAAGTTATAAGTGGGTGGATAGGTAGGTGGGTAGTACATCTAGGCAGGTGGGTGGGTCAATGGGTAGGTAGGTATGTAGTTAATATGTAAGTAGGTTATAGGTGGGTGGATAAGTAGGTAGGTAGTACATTTAGGTAGGTATTAATACATAAATAGGTTAGAGGTCAGTGGATAGGCATGTAAGTAGGCAAGTAATATATTTAGGTATGTAGGTAGGTAGGTAATATGTAAATAGGTGGGTGGGTGGGTGGGTGGGCAAGTGGGTATTACATCTAGGTAGGTGGGTGGGTTGGTAGGTAAATAGGTTGTAGAATTATAAGTGGGAGGTAGGAGGTACATATGTAATAGGCATAAGATGTCCCATTTGACTACAGTACATTGGTCATTTTGATTAATGATGTCAATTTTTTATGTTCATTTAACTTAGATGTCCCATTTGACTAAAATCCATTGGCCATTTTGACTAGGGTTGTCTAATTTGACTAGATGTATTGATCTAATAAGTCATTTTAGTCAAGTTGACTGGTCAAAAAATACATGCTTCAAGCCTTTAATCATAAACGACATTTTTGTTAGTAAAAACTAACTAGTTAGTCAATTTGAACCGTTTGAAAAATCATGTTTTGTAATAGTGTATAAACCATGTTTATATAAGATTTGGTATAATGGTTTTTTGAATCATTTTGAAGGGTAAATGACCCAAAAAATAATTTGTCACATTTAGTTGTTTTACATGTTTTTGTATCATAATTTGCAACAAATTCTACTAAACATATTTGATTTAATGTTTGATTTTTATGTGTAAATTGGTCAACTACTGATTTACGCTGTAAAATTTATTTATTTTATTTTATTGGTAATGATATAAAAACTTTGTCATGTTCTTCACATGTGTTTGTAAATTGAATTGATCTTATCGAATGATAAAATGAAATTGATAATGATATATGTATTGCTTGTTAGATTGACATTTTTAATATGTTTACAATCACATTTCCTAGTTTCTTAATTTGTTCATATGCTTTAGTTTTTTCACATTTACATTTATCTAATATGAATACATTTCTTGCATCACATGTTTATTTATTTATTTTAAAAAGAAATACAACAAGTTATAACAACATATGGATAAAAAATAATTTATATATGTATGTATTTGCTTCCAATAAGTTCATGTATGTACATAATATATTGTTTAATTTAGGTTTCAAAAACAATGTTGATTTTCATAATGTATATCATAATGCAAGAAAATATATATGTAAATTAATTTATAGAAAAAAAATCAAATGAATTTTTTTCACCTAATTAGTAAGTTTCTTAAAAAGTTGAATCATTAATCCATGAAAATTTGAAATACAATCCTATTTATCTAAATGTAATTATCAATTTAATATCTTTCATTGGTGGTTTAGGATATTGAAATTGACAATTTGCTTGAATTTTTTCCAACATGTTTGTGTTGATGTATTTGTGCATTGTCAATATCACTCTTGATAATGTTTTGATCAATTTTTAAACATTTATAAACAAAAATTTCAATTTTTTTCATTTGAAAAATCACCGAACCAAAGAATATATTTTTGATCATAGTAATCCATTATCATGAACTAAACCTCCTTATTGGAAACCTTTCGCAAAAAACATTTATAAAAAAAATCTTGGATTTCACCAAACAAAACACCAATGTTTTAAAAATTATTCATCATGTGTTCACAATAACATATACATGTAACATGGTCATTTCTAACAATATTTTTCATGTTTAATGAATCATCATTTTATGCTTTTACATTTTCACCGACATGTTCAATATGCGAGTCGTTTAGTTTCCCTACAAGAATAGGCTAGTTATTTACACATGTGGTGAATGTCACAAGAAAGTTGGAGGTCCAAGTTCTTTGATCATTGCAAAAAAAATGTTCAAAAAGATCTAAACATTATGGAAAAAAAATGATGCATTTTTTATAATGTAAATCAAACTCTAATTTTGGGCTAAAAACTTTACATTAGTTGACACATCACTAATTGTGAAATTTTGATTTAATGGTTTTTCTTTTCAAATATGAATCCATGTACAAGATGATACAAAATATATCAAAATTTTGATTGTTATATTATGCAAACTTTTTGTTAACACTTGCTAGTTTAGTTTGATGTGAACATGCAAAAGATGGCCTTGGATGGCCAAAAAAATGTTGAAAATTATATTATTAAAAATGTGCACAATGAAATAGTCTAAATGCATGAAAAAAAATTCTTGGAACAATTGTCAATGATTTTGAATCATTATGGGTGAAGCACATTAGAGGGAGGTCAAAAATGTTGTCACATTGTATTGTTTTCGACTAGGGGTGTCCATGTTTGAACTTCAACCATGGTAATATTAGAGCATATTTATTTGACTAAGGTGTAATTAGAATACAATATAAAATTTGAGCGATTAATGTATTTATCTAATTTTTTTTATTCAATAGAAAATCCCCTTAAGATTATATATTTCAATAAATTTGGAATCTAAAATCTAAAGTATCTTACTTCTTCAATTAAAAATTATATTATGTTTAAAATTTTCTATATATATTAATAGTACTAATACATTGAATCTTTTGAAACTTTTAATTATTTTTAAAAAAATCAATGCTTCCTATGAATCACCTAAATCTATTTATAAAACTTAAATTTACAATATAATGCATTTCTTCATAAATCAAGTAATTTTATGATATGAACACAATAATATTTGAATATAAGGTCTTTTAGTGCTAAAATTTCATAGTATGTGTAAGAATTGATGTGATAATATTTTTTTCTATTGAATGTTGCAAATATTTTCAAAAGCATAACCCAATGAACCCATCCATTTAGCCTTAGGTGGGAAGAAATTTCATTATCCAAGTTTCAAGTTCAAAATTTAAGTTTAATTCCCAAATTGTAAGGTTCAATTGGTTCAAGGTTCAATTTCAACTTTCCCAATAGTAAGGTCTAGTTACCTTGAAATAAATAAGCCATGTTTACCCAATATGTAAGTTCAAATTTCAAATTACGTAATCCACAAGTTCCCAACATCAAAATGTCTCCTTTGATCTACCATAAAATATATGTATAAATAAAAAAATTTGAACCTATTCAAGTAAGATTTCAAAACTTTGAGGTTGAATTCAAAACTTTGTTCCAAACTTTATTCAAAACAATAGCTAGAAGCATGAATATCAATATTAATTACAAATTTTTTCTTTTGAACTTTTTGACATCACATCTTTTCCAAGGCTATTTACTTTTATTGTAGGACTTAGGATAAAAATACCTTCAATTTTACTTTTTTTGTTTCTAAACAACGACAAAAAGAAACTTTACTTCATTATGAAATTCTTGGGGTTGATTAAACTGTGTTTGAACAAAGACTTGATCCATGAACCACAAAAAACACAATTATATTTGTCATCACCCTCCTATTTAACCTTGCAAGAAATCCAATATTGAATGTCAATTGGAACTATGTATTTGCAAATCTAGCAATAATAATCACCATCCATGTTTGTTAGAGATGGGAAGTGACATCTTGTGTAAGCATTTTTGAAACAAAAGGTGTTAGTTAGAATAATTAACCTCCCAACAACATGCACCAACATAATTCATTAATAAATACTTATATATTTTATACCTCCACAACTTCATCCTTTTCAAATGTGTGTTTGAATTCTTCAAATTCCTCAAATGAATCTACATCAATTTCATCAAATTCTACCATATCAAAGGGGGGTTTGCAACCAATCCTAGGGTCATTGAACCAATTTTTGCTCACAAAAATCAAATTGTTTAATTTTTGTGATTGCACATGACATCTCCTTAAATTTGTAAGTATTATAACAAGCAAAAAAATCCTTTCCGTCTCAGCTTCTCCCACCATTGAAAAGGATGTTTGACGTCTTTGGCATCCGCTTCATACTGCTTGAAGATCAAAAGCTTTCTAACAATAAGTTCCTTTACTGACTCATTTGTGTTCATAATCATCTCAAATATATTTAAGTTGTAATCTTCATCAACTCCTTGGCAACAATGCCACATTCAAATTCAACCAAAAGGTGTAAATGATGATGACATTCAAAGAGCATAGGGTGTAAGGACCTTTTATCATATTGTTCAACAATGGCCTTACTTTACTCACAACCAATAAGTGAGAATAATAGACAAAGATTTAAAAACCTAAATCTAACATCAAAGAAAATATATTAATTATGGGGTTTTTCCCTTTCATATTAAAAAAAGGAAGAAAAACCCCATAAACCTTTTTTTTTAAATGTTGGAGGCTAGACATGTTAATTCAAGAGCAACACTTGCATTTTTTTCCATTATGTTATCAAAGGAAGTTAAAGTTTCAATTTCATCTTTGAACTTCACATTTATGGATTCAAAAAATAAATAGTGCATCATTTAACAACCAATGACCCCTAGATTGGTTTAGAACATTCATATACAACAAGGGCAAGGTGATCAACAATAATTAGAGAAATGTCAAAGGAGGTGGCATTCATGCAATCATCTTCATAGTACTTTGCTTGATGTAACATAATATAATTAATGGTTTCCTTGGATTACAAATATTCTTAAAAAATGATAAATTTATTAACAAATTTGCAAAGGCGAAAAAAATGTTGAATTATGTTTTTTAAAAAGAAGTTAAACTTTAATGGAAATAATTTCTTTCAATAATTTTTTAAAAAATTCGTGGCATTCCATTTCCTTGGCGAAAAACCATAATTAAAGTGTGTTTTATTCCATTCTTGGGTAAAAATATGATGCTTTGGACCAAAATGGACATTATTGTTGATATTTTCTACAAGTGATGAAATGTAATAAAAGGTTATAGGATAATTGTATTGAAATTTTTATGGGTTGAATCTCAAATATTTATAATAATTTACATATGTAATGTAATATATGAAACATTTTTGCAATTAACATTTGATTACATTGTATCTTTGGACTGTAAAATTTGTAGATTTTTTTTGTTATAAATTAAAATATGAATGTGGATTTTTTTCCCATGGGAAAAAAAAAATGTTCTTAAATTTCATTAGATGAGTTGATCAAATATATTATAAATGACATGTGGATATCAAAATTTGAGAAGTATATATATATATATATATATATATATTTATGTGGGTGTCCTAAAGCAAAACATCTTAAAAAGTCCATAAAGAACACAAAAATGAAAAAAATAGGAAAAAGATGTTTGTATTATCAATATGAAGAATGGTATGAAACCGGTGATCTTATTCCTTATGCTTAAGGCACAATGAACATTTAACAATTTTTGTATTTAGACATAATTACTAAGAGAAAAATAAATGAAATGAAAGAAAAAGTTAATGTTCATATTAACCATTATAATATATTTACATAAGGAAAAAAATAGTTATAGTTCAAAGTGATTGAATCATTTACAAAGAAGTTATGGACTTCAAAAAATGAGCATCATACTAGGCTTTGGAATTGTGCGAGGGTTAACAAAGGGATTGCAAAATTTGTGAATTCATGTGTGAACTTTGCCTTTGCCAAAATTGATTGATTTCACCATACTTTCACCTTCTTGTTTGCCTTGCCTTGATTTCTTGGGCCAAGTGATATGCTTTTGCAAACCCCTTGTGCATACTTGAAAACATATTTTAAACCTTTGCAAACTTTTTAATCCATCATAGCACATTGGCATGTTTTAGAAAATGCATGGCCAAAACAAGTTCTTTACAAACTTTCCTCCAAACCTAATATCCCACAACTTACAACAAAATTGAGTGATGGAGTCATAATATTAAAAAAAAACCCCTCATCCTTCACACATGCAACAATTTTCTTCTTCAAGTCACAAATTTTTCAATAACTTAGTGAATTTTTTAACCAACTTTTGTTCAACAATATTTAATGATCTCAAAATTATTTTAGTTGTCAATTAACCTCAAAAAATTGATCACCAATGCAAAATATCATCTGCACCAAGTTTGACATCTAGAGATTAATGCTTGCAATTAAAAATGACATTTTGCTAAGGTTGAAAAAAATTTGACTATTTAATTTTTTCCACTAGTAACCCAACAACATTTCTTATGAAAACCATTTTCTAGAAGAAAAAAACTCTTCCACAGACAAGCTCCACACTCAAGGGGGGCCATTACTAGAAGTGGGTCCACACTCAGCTACCACCTTGCAGGGTCCTTTTCTTCTTCTTCTTCTTCTTCTTTTGGTAATGCCCTCAATTGAATTGAGGGCTTACCCTGCAATTAATACTCCCAC